>Ga0126342_10003419_pt1 | contig 26214 bp, 25 predicted proteins | sample Cyp1metagenome_FD_92528 | JGI IMG/M metagenome (GOLD analysis project Ga0126342, IMG submission 92528) | Coral microbial communities from Lord Howe Island, Old Settlement Bay, Australia - Cyphastrea 1 metagenome | ecosystem: Host-associated > Invertebrates > Cnidaria > Coral ...
CCCCTATAATTGATATCTAATACATAACGTCGAGAATTCTACGTTTTGCACGGGCTGGCCCCCCAATACCCCCTATGATTGTGCTGAAGCACGGAGAACTCAGGTAGCTGACGCTACCTTTCGTGACAAGTTGTGTGTGTGAGCAAGTTCTGTGTGGACAAGTTGTGTGTGTGAGTAAGTGTGGAACAAGTTGTGTGTGGACAAGTTGTGTGTGTGTGTGAGCAAGGTGTGTGTGGACAAGTTCTGTGTGGACAAGTTGTGTGTGAGTAAGTGTGGACAAGTTGTGTGTGGACAAGTTGTGTGTGGACAAGTTGTGTGTGAGGAAGTTGTGTGTGTGTGTTGTGGAGGAGGAAGGCGGCGGGAGGAGGGCAGGAGAAGGCGGGAGTGCAGAACCAAAAACAAGAACCACACACAAAGATGTGGGGAAAAAAGTGTTTTCAAGAAGTACCTTAGATCACCCACAAGCATGAGGTTGCCAGTTAGTAGGAAACGATGCCGCAAACCTCGAAAAATAAAAACGGAAATATGCGAATTGTATATATAATACAAGAAAAGGAGGTTTCGTATGGAACCATAAGAAAATATATAAGCAAAAAGCAACAGCAAGCAAGGATAATAAGAAAATATGGAGAAAATAATAGGAACACATAGAAAAGACGAATAAAAACAAATGGGACAAGAGCAAAAATAAGAAAACATATGCAAGAAGTATCAAGAAGTAAGTAAAGAAGAAAGAATACTGAGACCCTCCGAGGACATATGGGTACCCATGTGCTTGCTTGTTTGTATATTTGCTTTTATGGGTTGCCCTCCCAACCTGATCATCTCAGAAGATTAGACGGATCAGGATTTTTCAACCGAATTCATGTCTCATGGTTTCGAGGCGAGCAGCTCGAAACTCGCTTGACACGCTGGGCTTGCCCTTGACTTTGGCTGGGGCATCGGCTGCCGGTGGAGCATCATCTGCTCTGGCAGCACTGGCAGCACTGGCAGCGTCGGCGCTCGCTGCGCTCGCTGCTTGACTCGCTTGACTCGCTGCGAGTTCGCGGCGAAAGGCTTCAAGGAGTGAACTCGGATCCGAGGGTCCCGACATCGATGGATCCAGAGTTTGTCGGCCAAGACCCGGATGCCCCATGGTTTTCCTCTCACCCTCAGTTTGGCTGTTTTCAAAGTGGGATAAAACTTGATAAAACCAAAGAGTTGGGGGATTTCATGGGATCTCTGCTCTCATTGTTCTATTCCCCTTGGTCCCAGGCAGTTGCGCTTGTGAACAGCCCCATGCTCATTCTTCCTGGCCAGGCCCCCGGAAAGCGGTCCATTCAGTCCATTCACAAGCGAAGCAATCATCAAGCCTGCTCATCTGTCAAGCTTCTTCTCATGATGAGACCCATGTTTCTCCAGCACACTTACGTACACTTCGAGACTTCTTCAAGGCAATTCGTTCCGGCGAAAGTGAAAACATGTGAAAACAAAGGCTGCCTGCAGAGGTGGTGCTAGTTGCCAGGGCCAGGGCCTGCCAGGATTTTGAAGGGCGAAGATGTCAAAGATGATCAAGAAACAAGAGCCGTTGAGCCGTTCCAAAGACACCCATCAACACCCATCAACACTCTATATCTTGAGATGCTGGATCCATCTGGATCCATCTGGATCCATCTGGATCCATCTGGATCCATCAAGACCTGCACAAAAACATGTGGGATGCAAACACACCAGGAACCTCACGCAACAAAGTGGTATTCACAGTGTTCGCAGCTCCACGCTGCAAATTCGCGTTCATGTGGATTGTGGAAGGCTTCTCGGGAACTTTCACCTGGCACGAGATCTTAGGGTTGCCTTTGGACAACTAATGAAGATGCTGTTACACGTCCCATCTGTTTTAGGCGGTCAGGCAGCCTTGGCTGTTCATGTTCAAGAAAAGGGAACAGTGCACAAGAAACATGGACAGCGCATTGCTGTTAGGAGGTTTTCAGTAGATCGCGCTGTAGATAGTGCTTGCCCGATTTGCAAAGGGTGTTATGAGCATAATTATGGCCACGCTGAGTACTCACGAAACCATGTGAACTGGATCTTGTCACATGCGAGCTGGTTTAGCGGGTTGTAGGTAAGAGAAGTCAACGTAGTTTGCTTCTGCCCAAAGTAGAACATGTTGGAATAAAAGTGCAGCACTGTATATAGGAAGACCAATTGCCAACTCTGAGCTGCAACAATGGTATGTTTAGGATTGTTTTGGTATTCTGCCTACTGGACTATCCAAACAAATGCACATTGTGGGAAGTCACCCTTGCAAAGAGATCACATTGTGCTTAAGGAGTTGCAGTCGAAAAGCTCTATCCTCACAATTGGGTTTCGGGCTGACATGTCAGGTGTGAATTGACTTCTGGCTGTTGCCATATGGAGACATTGTTTCTTGTTTTGATTGCCATTGCTGCATAGCTGCATAGCCGTGTCAGGCTGATATGGTTGGACATGTTGGGCATTCCTTGTCCATCACTGTCGGTACGTGTTGTCCCTGTTTTAGGTACGCTATTTCAAGATGCCTTGTGAGTGCGCGGGTGGTGGCTGATGCACTGACAATCGAGAAGTGCTTGCTATAGGGCCTACCCTGACAGCACATCAAGTCAGAAACAAAGTACAGCATCAGTTGCTTTTGATTTACTGTTGATTTATAGACAATGTATATGGGGCTGCTTTCACTGAGCAATCTCATCAAGATGGCAGCGACATGCCATGCTGGGTGGCTATCATATTCAGGCAGGGCCGCGATAAATTCAGAGTTGACGCAAGCCAATGCCGATTTGTCGATCGCAAATCCCTGGTCACGTTTGATTGACGCGTCAATGACCGTCAATGATTGAATCTGTCCAGGTAGTAAAATCGCATTTGGATCATTTGGTTTTGCTGTTGGAACACGTCGGCCTTGCCCAATTTGCATTCCAAACACCACTGGCACAGCGGAGGAAATAGTGTTTCTCCCTAAGTTTTCTGGTGCAAAACCATTTAAACTCAATAAATTGAATTTCACTAGTATATACCGCAAAACCCTAGCTCGTCCAAGTATAAAATTGAACTAAATAGAAAATGAACTGAATAGTTCTGTGGGTCCACATGACAGTACGCCCACGTTTATTTCCATGAGCAGCTTGGCGGCTACAAATCCCTTGCCCACCTGCATTGTCCGCTTGGAGGTTGAAGCCTCTGAGGCCTGCGCTCCCAAAGCTACACAGCTGTTGCATTTTTTGGAGGTGCGCACTTTCACCATAGAAATTTGACACGTGTGACAAGAAAGAAAACGGTTACAGAAGTGAACACTTCACAACTGTCAGCAAAAAGGAGTGGTGCCGAGGAAAATCAAAGTCTACTTTGAAGGTTTTGCATTTGTTGCATATGGCTGGGTAGAAAGATAAGGCCGAGCTACGAGTATGAAGACGATTGAAATTGCTGTATATAAATGATAAATGGGAAGAATGGGATGTTCATGGATTTCCCTGGTTCCGTTGAACAAAGTGCCGTCGGTCGTGCAAGACCTGCAAAATCCTGCAAAGCTAGAGCCCAGTGCAAGCTTTGCCTGCTCGACCTGGTGCACTGACTTCCTTGCCTCACAATATGCAAACTGCACACTTCGAAGATTCTTCGAAGCAGCTTCAACTTGCACAGATTGACATACAAAAGCGCGGCACTGGATCTAGCACTGCATTCAGCACTGCATCTCTTGTTGCACAATCGCCTGGGCTTTGGCTTGCTGCTCAGCCTTTCTTTTCTCAGCTTTTTCTTTTTTTACCTCGAAGCAAGTAGTGCAGCAGCGCAGCAGCGAAGCAGCGCAACACAAGAGTTCGACCAAAAGTGGGTGTTGGCATGGAGCATCATTCGATATCATTCATGCCTTGGCCATCAAATTCTGCCTTCTGCCATCTTCCATGTCCTGAAGCAATGTACACAAAACTAGGGACAAATGAATGCCTTCATCTTGGCGTTTGTGTTCGAATGATATTTATTCCTATTTCTTCTGTGCGTGGTGCATGTGAAGGCACGTCAAATGACTTCTCACAAGTCCCAGGAGCAGGCAATTGCATGAAACAACCATAAAACATTACAAACTCATTCAGGCTGAGTTGCTGATTCAAGGGTGTATGCAGGTCAACAAAAGCATTGAGGTCCCATGGGAAGCGCCTTTAGCCTCAACATCGGCCATTGATTCCTTCTTTCCTATCTTCCCTATCTTTTCGTCAAGATACTGATATCAACGTCATCAATGTCATCTCCTAAGCATAGCCTCGTGCATGTTAGGATGGGCAGGGATGAGCGATTCGTGAAGATTTGATGGCCAGGGTCGAACCTCCTTCCTGTTCCGAGCAGCAAAGGATGCCATGGTTGACCTTACCCTACAACGTCCTCAACTCGACCATTCCTTTCACTTGTTGATTGATTAGATTTCTGTAGTCGACGCAGCTCTTTGCATCCATAAATCGTGCCTTTGTTACCTTCAGAACATAGTCTGCATTTCGAACAAATTCTGACTGTAGGCAATTTCTGATTCTTCGTTTTAGTTCACATCGCTCAAGCTCTTTGCAGACTGAGGAAAAGAACAACTTCTGACTGTAGGCAAATTCTGATTCTTCGTTTTAGTTCACATCCCTCAAGCTCTTTGCAGACCGAGGAAAAGAACAACTTCCCACTTGATGCTGTCTCTCGTTTTGTCTCAGCTTCTACAAAGCAAATAGATGCCATTCCGATGGAAAATCCGGAAATGTCTTCAAACTGTCCCCGCATTGCTATCTAACAGACTTCCGACTATCAAAGAGACACAAGTGAACAACACAACCAAATTCTTAGCATTGGAACAAAGCCAGGGAACAGGGCTGGTGAAATGAACATCAAGAAAAAGAAACATCCGGAAGGCAAAAAGGCGACGAAAGCTCGGCTCTAGGCATTTCCAAGATCGAGAGAAAGTTTAGAAAGTTGAGGTGAAGGATTGTAGCAAGTTCTGTTGACATTCAACAAGAGTTTAGGGACCTATGGGCCAGCGGGCAAGCACTGCTGTCTGTCGCCTTGGATATCACCCTGCAGTTGCCTTTGTCTCGTCATGCCTTGTCCATTTCTTCAAGGTTCTGGGCTTTGAGATGCTGTACATGCTGTGTTCTTTCTGCTTCATCTGCTCTTATTTCTGTTCCCTTGAAAATGCACAGTCGCTAAGTCCAGTGTTTTACTGTCAGCGACCTCTTTACATGGACCAAAGGATTTAGACGGCATGTCGCCCAAACCAGGAAAGAAATTAGTCTGTTGAGTGGTTGTTTCTGTCTTGGTAGCACAGCTGACTTACTCTGGAGATTTCTGGAGTTTATAGAAGTGTTATGCATCCCTTACCATTTCAAGGCATACCATAAGGCACATACCTTTATGGACTACATTGCGCATTAAGTGAGTTAAGTCAGTTGCGTTTATATAATTGGCTCCTTTCGGCTGTATAGAAAGCAACTTCAGTAGGAGTCCTTGCGGAAAGCTGCAAGTTTGCCCAGTGTTTCAGCAGTTGGAGTTCTAGGCTTCTCCGCAAAAAGGTCGCAGCTCCGCTTTGAAAGGACTTGAACCTGACCAAAAGGCATTGCGAGATGGACCGTTAAAGGACACTACGCAGAGTGCTCTTGAATGAAGTGAAAGAAAGATGTAAGAAAAATGTAAAAAAGATGTAAGAAAGATGTAAGAAAGATGAGAAAGATGTACATGAGAAGTGGCGGGCCTCATCAACTTTTTCTTTCAACTTTGAGAGAGTCGCTTGTGCAGCTGTGACGAAGGCTTGCATCACCGTCTGAAATCCATCTGTGTCAGTCTTGTCGTCTTTCAGTTCTTTCAAACTTCCCTCCACCAATGTGACCTTCTTCTCAATCTCATTGAGGCGCCTCACCGATTCATCGAAGTCAAGCTTTGCAGATGATTCGCAGAGCTCCAAATCTTTCATGGCTCCATCTTTCACTTTGCGATCGGATTCCAATGTATCCATCAGAAAGCGGATCAGTGAATACGACTTGTCATGGAACCCTTCAACTCGAGTGAGCAACGGCAAGGTATCTAGGGTGAATCCACGTTGCTGCCCTTTGTTTGTGCCATGATTCAGGTAATTACCCATCTGCATCACCAGTGCAAAGATGTTTGGCAACCAAGACGAATCGACCACATTGGACAAACATCTGTGCAACAGCTCAATATCTTGGAGGATTTCATTGCAGATAGGGTCAAACCTGCTCTTGGTCAAACAGCATTCTGCTCGGATCTTGAAGTTCGGAATCTCCAGCAGCTGCAAAAGGAATTCTTCTGCACGACCCCAAGGCAACACCTTTGGATCGTTATTTTTCTTGAACTCCATGAGCTCTTGCAATTCCTCTCCTTGAGGAAGAATTTCGATGACTTTTCCCAAATTGTCAGCCTTAGTGGCACAAAGCGCTGCTGCGAAAGCAAACATCGTTGCTTACATGAGCAATTCATGAACCAATGAGAAAATCATGTTCTCGTCAAAGCAAACCTGTCTCTGAGGCTGGAACATCTATTGCCTTTTCATCCAAGTTTAAAACGGAGCTCTTCACATGGGATATGTTGATGCCACAACCGTTCAGGAAGATCTCGATATTTTGACTGCGCTGCATACTCAAACATTGAGCTACCGTCTTCTTCTTGCTTTCTTTGACTTCAGTGCTTGTCTCAGCCTCTTCCTTCCTCTTGAAGAAAAAGTTTGTTAGCACCCCGACGTCCAACTTCACGCGGAGCGTCTTTGAGGCCCGTTCCAACTGGTCGTTGGCTTGCTCGGTTGGCTGTGCTGAAGAGTTCAAGTCCTCAACGATCCTTTCGAACATGGAACCAGCAAAGCGATTGCCAAGCACATTTGTCCAATGGAACTTCTTCCCAACCATGTCTTTTGGTGGAGCAGGACCGGGATCAATGTCGGGCAATGCCGATTTCCCTTTGCTCTTCCCTTTTGAAGCGCCCTTCGGGGGAGCTTTACCTCCCTTGCCAGAAGAAGCGCCAGCAGGAGGAACTGTGTCTTGGCTTGTGTTTTCATCTGTCTGTGGCTGTTCCACTCCTCCTTTGGATGGTGGCGGTCCTGGACCCTTCTTGCCTTTCCCCTTTGCCTTTGCAGGGGCAGGGCTAGAGCTTACTTCATCATCAGCTTGAGGTGTTTCCTGCGCCGCTTCAGCATTTTCTGTAGCTGATGGATCTTCTGCCGCCTGAACTCCTCCTTTGGATGGTGGTGGTCCTGGACCCTTCTTGCCTTTCCCCTTTGCCTTTGCAGGGGCAGGGCTAGAGCTCACTTCATCATCAGCTTGAGGTGTTTCCTGCGCCGCTTCAGCATTTTCTGTAGCTGGATCTTCTGCCGCCTGAACTCCTCCTGTGGATGGTGGTGGTCCTGGACCCTTCTTGCCTTTCCCCTTTGCCTTTGCAGGGGCAGGGCTAGAGCTCACTTCATCATCAGCTGGAGGTGTTTCCTGCGCCGCTTCAGCATTTTCTGTAGCTGGATCTTCTGCCGCCTGAACTCCTCCTGTGGATGGTGGTGGTCCTGGACCTTTCTTGCTTTTGCCTTTTCCTTTGCTTGACTGACTGGCAGCACCACTCTCTGTTGGTGAAGCCCCTTGTTCCAAGCTTGTATCGCAGTTGGCTTGCTGCTCCCTTGATTCCAATCTGAGTATCTGCTTCTTTGCATCTTCAAGCTGGATCCGAAGTTGTTCAACTTCGCTGGAGATTTCACGCTGTCCAGTCTCCTTGGGATTCGATTTGAAGGAAGCTAGTTCATTCAGAAGTTCTTGCCGCTCCTTCCCCAAGGAATCTAGCTTTTCTTCGAGCTCTGTGTTCTGCTCGCACTGAGCGCCATATTGGTCCAAAACATCCTCATATGCTTCCTTTTGAGCCGCTAGTTGATTCTTGTAAAAACGCAAAAGCACTTCATGCTGCCCAGCCGTTCTAAGGCTTTTGAGATGCCCATCCAAAGACTTCAAACGGAACAAGTTTTTGGACTTCGCAATGACATCAGCGTTTTGCTCACAAAGCTCGACAACCTTTGAAGCAATCCTTACTGCTCGATCAGTAGCCTTCTGCATAACAAGGATGAACTTCCGAAGCTCTTTCCCGTAACCTTTTGGACTTTTGTCTAATTCTTGCAAAAGACTTGGGTAGATCTGCGGAAAAAACTCCAGTGAGGTTGTGATGTTGCTCACGTGTTCTTGCAGATCTGATGCCGCTCTTGAAGTGTTTTGCCCGATAGTGTCAGCTCCAACGAAGCAAGCTTCAAACGTGTTGGCTTTCATTAACTCAGTCCATTCTTCCTGACCTGCATTGTCCGTTCCATAAGAGTCCTCAGGTTCGTCGTCACTCTCCTCTTCCTCACTGCCTGCTTCACCAACAGAGGTATCGACAGCGTCCATTTCTTCAACATCGAATGATTCGAATTCCTCTTTCTGCTCACTTATGTTGGGCGAAGTGTTTCTGCCATGACTGGCATCTATACTTCTTCGAATGAGTGAGAAGGCCGGCATGACTGTGCTTTTCTGTAGTGCATGAACTAAAGCAAGAACTGCATAACGTTGCTGCTGAGTCTTTTGGTGCTCATGTTGAAGATCAAGCTCCTCTTGTAGTTCTTGAGTGCGTTTCCTTTCTTCACCCAGCTGTCTCACAAGTTCATCACGCTGCTGAGACAAGTCTTTGTTGGATTGCTCCAAAGCTTCAGCATGCGTCTCGGCTCGATCTCTATCATTCTGCACCTCCACCAAAGTTGCTGCACGTTGCTTCAGCTGCTGCTCGAGGTCAGCTTGCAAACGTTTTCGTTCTGTTTCGCCTTCTTCACGAATCTCTACCAAACGCTTGGCCATCTCATCAAAAGCAAATTGGCTCTGTTCTCGCAGAGCAATCACTCGCTCGTTAGAGGCGCCATTAGATGCGCTAGATGCGGCCTCACTCTGAGGTCCTGCCTCTGTTTGCAAAGTATGCAAAGCTTGAATTTCAAGAAGCTCCAGCTCCTGCGCCTGAATTTTGAGTCTTAGACGATCTCGCTCTGTTTCAAGGTCTTTGATCTTCTTGGTCTTCTCCTCAGTTTGCTGTAAAGCTTCAAGAAGCTCTGCATTTTTCTCCTTTCGGAGATGACTGATCTTAGCTTCAACATGCTCTTCAACAGCTTGCCGATGAGTTCGACGATCATTTTGTGAAATGGAGATTTCCTTCTTCAGTTGCTCCACTTCGTCACCGTAGTCACTTTGCATCCTTTGCATTTCGTCCTGCAAGGCCTCCAACTGTTCGCTCAATACATCATTGGTGTGCTTTAATTCAAATGCCTTTGACTGATATTCACGAAATTGTCCCAATTTGGCAGCATTTGCATCAGCTTCTTCTCGCATCTCTTTGAGATCAGTCTCCAAACGGTCGTTCTCAGCAGCTCTTTCAGCAGCAAGCGCCTCCACCTCTCTGGAATGACCCTGGAGCTCTTCCAAGTCTCGTCGAAGTTGTTGCAACTCCAAGTGCTCCACCTGTCGCTGCTGTTCCAACTGCTCTAACTCTTTCAGTCGCTCCTTCAGTGTCTCTATCTGGTCTGAATCACTTCTCGCACCAGTCGTGGCAGTTGTTGCAGTTGTGGCAGTCCCACCCTGTGACTGTCGCTCTTCCATGTCGTGGAGCAGCTCCATAAGGCGATTCACCTACGCACAGTGATGAAAAACGTCTGATGTTACCAGCAAAACTGAAATTGGCCAAGATATTATATTATGTGTATATATATATACGTATATATATATATTATATTATATATATAATATATTATATATATATCAAGATATGCCAACGAGGACCTAGCTCTCTTGTCACTCCTGTCAGCCAAGTTCACAATATGAACAATGTGGCTGTAAGCAGAATTCATGTATTGTTCTGAACTGAAATACACACCCGGAGTGTTCATACCCTGTTTACACTGGTTTCATTGCATCAGGTGATCCGTCGTTCCAAGAGGTTCCAGGGCCTCTTCATTCTTTTCGGCCAACTTGGTCTTGCATTGCTCGGCAACGGCCTGTGTGCCAAGCTGTCGGGGCCATGCCAGGGTTGCAAAGTGGTTTCCAAGAGAATGCATGAGAACAATACAGTACAGCGACATACAGCGACATTATAGCGACATACAGTGACTACTGTATGTGTACAGTGTAAATTGTGCAAAAAACGATCTTTCATCAGCAAGTTTGACGCTTTTGAAGTCTCGCCAAATTGAATCAAAGCGTTAGGCGGAAATAATTTTGTCTATTGCACCTATTGCACATATTACAGGATGTTGACAACATATTACCCTTGCAGGAGAACACGTCCAAAAAATCGACCTTGGAGAATGTACGTTTGATGACGCATCACTTTACAGTAAGCATCATGTTTCAGTTGTTCCTAACGGCTCCAAAAGGATCCAAAAGGCATGAAAAACATGTCAAACCTCTGGGAAAAACTGCCTTAAACCCTACATACATGATTTTGTGCTTGCAGGACGGATTTACCCCTGCTCCAATCAAGGATAGCTGCATTGGGTACAGCAGTTCAGTACAACTAAGTCATCACTTTGAGAGATTATCCTGAGAGTGAGAACAATGAAACCTTCCAGCCACCGTGGAACTGAAATCCCGTGAGGATCGTGAGGAACTTGGAACTGGGAAAAGGCCTTGAAATTCGGAAGGCCCATCGTGAGATTACCCTGTAGCTCGGGTTTTTGTTAATGCAGTCAACGAAAACACATAGAATATCAGCACACTGACTCAAATCATTGGGTTTGGATTCTTGATTTTCTAAGTGCTTTGCAGTTGGATATGTCACCTACATGGTCGCCACACGTTACAACTGCGCATTTAATCCAGAAGACCCGAATAGAAGGTGGCGCTGGCGTTGTATGCACCCATCGGTCCAAAAGGATTTTTGCTAGGACCCTATAAGCCAGAACAATCAGAACTGCCGGAAGTGTTTCCATCTCTCGTTTCGCCCTTGAAGGTTCTGAAACTGTTCCATGGTGCTGGGGGTTCTGTTCTAGCGTCACGGCAGCAAGGGCAGCATAAAGAATGAGAGGTTCAAAATAGATCCTAACAAATGGGGTAGTCCGTTTTGGGGGTTCATATTGAAGACTTTTTGGGTATCTTTGCCTCCTCCACACTTGGCTGAAAATGTAGCTTACCCAAGCGGTTTCAACATTTTGCCTTTCTGTAGTGCCTTCAGGAAGGACCGCAATCAAGTTTCACGTTTTTGGGCTCTTGACGTCCCCAACATCGCCGCAAGTCGGTGCCTCTTCAATGTATGCACCCAAATTCTCACCATTTGTGTTCCTTGATTTTGACCTGAGTGCACATGCCAAACCGAAAATGTTTGCAGAAATGAGGGTGTTTGAAAGTTCTGAAATATGTTGCTGAGATATCTGAGATATCTGAGATCGCAACAGAATTTCAATTGTCTGGTTCTTTGCTTTCAAAGCACTTTGGAGGTGCTGAATCGTGGCGGCTTTTGACTCAATATCCTGAAAACAGTCTCCACCAACATCTCGGATCCTCTTGGATGCTGGAAAATGCATCATAAATATCTCAAGTCCAAACGCACCATACTCGGTGAACAAGAGTGTCAGGTTCCTTCACTTGCAGCTGTGCACAGTCCTTGTGCAAGTGGGTGATGCTCCCCCGTAGTTCACCGGCAGTTCGTTCCACAATGGAACTCATGATAGGATGCAGTAGGAGACTTTCTACATTTTACATCGATCCTTCCCCAATATCGATTAACGGCATCCACAACTGAGTCTTGTCACACAAAAGACTTCTTCACGGTTTTCCTTGTTTGAGAGTTTGAGACTGCAAAAAACTTGTAAGAAAAAATCAATGTGCAACAAACAAGTTTGTAGATGGTCAAGTATCTCCACGGTCATGCGTCACAAATTGACCAAAAGGCCTCGAGCCAGTTCGGATTGCAAAAGGGCAAGAAAAATTGAAGCGAGTCTAATGTGGGTTGAAGGTGATGGTGTCAAGGCAAAAATGTCCCACTGAAAAACTAGCAATTCAAAGCACTCAATCGACTGCATTTTGCCTCTTCGCTTTCGCGAAGCTCGCGCACACAAATCTCACATTCGCCTGTACTTGACCCCGTGCCAGCATGGGCTTTTCCACGGATCCACATTTTCCAGTTCGTTTCCTGGCGGCTTTAACACTATCTTCGAACTGAAGGCATCACAAGACATGCACGGTCCGTAGACTGTGTTCATATATATATATGTGTATTTAACTGTATTTGTGTATAGATGCGTATACATATATATATATAATATGTATATATATATTATATACTGTACATAATATAGATTTATATATAGATATATTCATGTTAATGACTGCAGGGGTATCATGAACATGGCATGTGATGGCAGCACCACATGTCCTGGCTCAGGTTCTTCTGCAACTATATCGCGGCAAAGTCGACGCATCTGGACGAGGATTCAAGGACCATCAGAGTGGAAAAATTGAAGCATTCAAAAGTCTTGAAAAGTCTTGAAAAGCATGATGGAGCAACGCAGTGATGAGATGTCAAGAAAATCGTTGTCTTCTCTGCGCCTTTTTTGGCAGAGCGTTGAAGATTTCTCGGGGTATCGATCGCACCGCCGGAAACCTTAGCCAAGCTGCCAAAACAGATAGAAGTTTCCGTGTCACGACAGACGTATACACGACAAATGCAGCAAAGCTTTGAAGGAAAGAAAATTGCAGTTCCACCATGTTCCACCATGTTCCACCTATAGGTCACATTGACTGACCTTCTCTGGGTGCCCAAACATGTCCTTGCGCCGAGCTTCTTTGAACCCGGTGGAGACGTACCTAGTTTCAGATCAGAATTTCGCAACCACAGTGAACATGTTGACATAAAGTCACTTCTTGTTACCTGTATGTTGCCAAGACACTCAATGCTCGGCAAATACCGCGTCCGCTCCTGAGCGGATCAAAACAGATTGTAACGGAATCCGCCAACTCCAGACTTTCCATTGCCCATCTCGGCTTCATTTGGTTCCCTGAGTTCCGCACGGACACATTTGGAGTGCCACCATGCAACGTTCGCACATCACGAACCTGACAACCGGGCAAAGGCACACATTTTGGGGGCCCAGTCCGTACAGTTTCTTTTTCATCTAGCCATGGAGCTTTAGGCAAAGCACAAATAATTTCCCTCTTGCAATGTCATGCAATTCGTGTGCAAAATGCCAGGTTGAACAAAGTTTAACACTTTAACGGTTTTGCCACAGGCAAACAGTCGGTTTAGTTCGGAATTCGCTGTGAGCCACGCCAAGGCAGCTCCCGCTGGGACGGGAAAGAGTCGCGAATTCCGCCACCTCAAAGGATCGAAACAGGATCACTGGAAGCCAGAGGGAACTTTTCTGCATCTCAAAAAAAACACAGTCTGTGCTTGCGGAAATTGAGGTCCCTTCTCCGCTGGCTCTTTTCTGCCCGTCCAATCATGGTCTGTTTTGCCTCAAAAACAGAGATGAAAAAGCGGTTGGTGGCTGTGGACCCAACATGTCCCAACTAGATCTGTCAGTTTTTGCCTGGCCTGGAATCATGCGGATAGGGCCATTCTCAGCCGTGAGTGCCTTTCAATGAAAGCCAATGCTGCACTGGACCTTTTCCCACTGTGAAATTCATGTCCCACTTCTTGGAAAGGACAGCTCCTGCACGCAGAAGTTCACAGAGAGGTACGGTGGAGGCATCTTCATGCTGAAGCTTTTGTTCACCTGCAGACACTCCCCGTCCAAGGTTGATTTCCAAAATTGAAGTTCTCAACATGAAGTTCCGATGAAATACGGAATCCATTGCAATCCATTGCAATCCTGATCCTTCATATGCTTCTGCACAGCTCTCACACCTGGATGTCGCTGTGCAAGGGCTGATACTCCTCCACTCCAGGCAGCACAAAATCTCCACCACCACTGTAGCATGAGAATTGAGGCCTGGGAGCGATCTTCGAAAAAGACTTCGATTGAGCACAAAACAAAGTAGTCCGTGCAGCCGTCAAAATCTAAGATATCTAAGTGCTCGGCTTGCCTTCATCGCAGCAGAAAATACTGCACAGGAGCGGATGCAATCTCAGTGGAAAAAGCAATCAATTTGAACACATAGACAAAGCACCAGAGTAAAGAGTCTTCGGCTTGGCTCCCGACATCATGCCAGCATGACTCAACAAGTTGCTGGCGATGGCCCTCTCATGCAGAATCCTGTCAGCTTGGATTCCAGCTTGAACTGCCAAAAATCACTCTCTATGGATCCGTCTTATTCAGACCAAGTGGGGACTTGTTGATGATTTTGCAGCATTTTGCATATTTTGCTACTTTGCTTCCACTGTCTGAACTTGCAAATGTGCGGTTGAGGCAAGGACGACCCAGTGCTAGATGCCCATCCAAATGAGTACCGACCATGCCCCCGATTGCCGGCACGGTGTGGTCCCACCATCTCCTTGCAAAACACTCAGCATATCTCAGCAGTATCATGACAGCAGGGCTGTGAAGGTGTCGAAAGATCAAAAGCCAAATCGGGGACCATTGCAGTTTTCCTGACAAAGTAGGGATCGAAGCAGCGTCCTTCGCCACTGCGTTGCACACTTCCAGAACTTCTCGGCACTGCACATCATTCAACACATCCTGCGCTTCCCAAGCCATTGTATGTCTTCTCAACGGGCTCTGCAAGACCTGCCCCTACAACCATATAGAAGAAAGATGCCAACTATGTGACCACATGACTGAGTTGCTGTTCAAAACAACCCGACAAGCATAGAGTCCTCCACGACTACGAAGCCGCTTTTCCTGAAGATAGCAAGTGCAGTAGCCTGCAATGGGACGAATGCAAGCTTTACTCTTCAGTAAGAGAGCTGAACCCTTTGTGAAATCTCTTGACTCTGTTTCCACCTCCCAGTTGTTTGTCTGGTGCGACACCGTGTACTCAGAAACCTGGCAAATGGACTGCAACTGCGAGGGCACGCCAAAGTCAGGACCTGAATGTACAGAACCACTGCCTTCAATGTCGAAGCTGGCTCCGAAGCTGACTTGACCTTTTTCACGCGCCACCTGTTCACGAGGAGTTACTGACATTTATTAATATTAAATTGCAGCAAACCAAAGGGCAGGATGCTGATCCACTTTCACCACTTTCAAGTCTGCTAGGTGTTTCATCGCTTTCAAAGCTCTCGCCTCTTTTTTCGACTTGAATGCGGCACTTTGTCCGGCAAACAGGCCTGAAGCGAGTTTCTGGAAGTTTTCTGGAGCATGTTCCAAGAATGCTGTTTTGTCTACTAACCTTGTTTTCCAGGTGAATTATAGTAACGGAGGGACTTGTTTCCAAATAAGGCGGCGAGCGGAAGTTCTCTGTCACTGGGTCTGAAATCAGGATATCATGGCACCTCCTCAACGGAAGCAGGTGTGAATGATCTGTGAATGATCATGCAGGAATTACAGAAAGTACTCATATGTACTCATGCATGTACAGCATTTGCATTGTGCTTTTTGTGTCATTTGTGTCTGGTTTGTCAGGCATGCGTGTTTCCATCCAATGTGTGGTGCATATTTTGTGCATGGACTGCAGTGGAAAGAGTACAGAACCCCAGCAACAGCAGCAACCAATTACGCAAGCATCAAGCACAGAAACAAGTAAATCAAGGAATCAAAAAAAGAAAACATGGATAGCAGGAAATACACAAACTACCAAAATAAAACGACAAACAACAAACACAACATGGGCCTAGAAAGGGCCTGAAGGGGATAAAAACACAGGATTGGGGCCATGGAAAATTCCAACTGGCAAGCATCAATACTGCAAAGCAGAGAAAAATGTGATAACATCGCAGCAGTGTTTGTGAGGAGTTGACAGAAATGCAGTAGTGAAGTGGTGTAGTGCAAGATGAATATATATATATATATAATATATATAATATATATAATATATATAATATATATAATATATAATATATATATATAATATATATATATAATATATATATATATATAATATATATATATATAATATATATATATTTATACCAAACACAATGGAATAGGAAAAACAGCGCATCCAACGTCTGAAAGTCTTCTGCGAAATCAGCCCGCAATCGACAGAATCTGCTGATCTACTGTATCTCACAGGGAGCTGGCCTCATCTCCACTGCTAGGATCTGGCAAGTTCAAAATCAAGAGCAAAATGATGCAAAAGGCACACAAGTTCTTTAGGAATTGCTCAAGTAGGGAAAGTTCATGAAGCTTAAGAACAAGCTGAAAGTGCAGGAATCAATCATGCTGCAAATTTGGATACAAATGTAATTAAATGCTCAAATTGAATTCATTGTGCACATGGCACAAAGAGTCAAAGAGCTCCGGTTTGTGCCTGGCTGAAAGAGCCGCTCTTTTCTAGAGCTGCCATGAGCAACCAGCTCACCAGGCATATCTGCCGGCCAAGGGCGCATTGGGGTCACATGGCTCAGAAAAAATGAGAAGGTAAGTCAGGTATGTTCAAACAGTAATCGTGCTATATATATATTATATATAATGATATGTATATATATATAATGATACGTATATATATGTGAGAATTCATTCCTGACAGCTAGGCCGCGACGAACAAGTCTCTATGTGCCACAGCCAAAAAAAATATATATATATATATTGGAACGTAGATACAGCAGTGTGTGTGTGGGGTCTTTTGGACAATGTTTCTTCTGCAATCGCATTCTGCTGTACTAAACTTTTCTCGTCACGTTGTGTCGCCTTTGGCGATTGATCGGCTAGACTGGAGGCACTTTGGCCTTGAGCCAAAGGCACAAGGATAGCATGCAGCATGCATCAAGAATCAACATGGTTATGCAGCAAGTCTCAGTGACTTTGTGCAGCAGATCGGATCGTCAGATCAGACTGAATCCCAAATTGACTGGCACAAAATATGCGTCGATCGGCATCGCCGTTTGCTCGCAAAGCATGGCTGTTCAACTCATGGAGCACCCATTTCCACTTCAGTGGGCCTCCAAGCATCCAAAGTGAGCGACAATTTGGAGGGATACTTGTATAAGATCTTGTAAGATCTTGTAAGACTGTATAAAGCTGGTCACTCCAAAGAGAAAACGTGTTAATATTTCTTAGTTATAGCAAGATTTCAAATTTAGCCCCCAAAAAAAGAATAGGCCTCCGAGGCGTAGCTAGTCGTGGCTGTCCTCTCAACGTGATGTGATACCTCTGGGCGCATCTTTGATCCAGGCTTCCAGGGGGCTCGATTTCGATGAGTATGTCACAAATCGTCAGTATGTATTTCAATATTTTGACAATATATTTCAATGATTTTCAATGCGCTTTATTCTGGTCTTTGAGGTACTTTGAGCTGTAAGACTGCTCTTGTCTACTCTTGTGTTCCCACTCTGATGGAAATTGTGTGGAATAGACAAGTGAAAGCGGCAAGGTCTCATCGCAATCCAGAGGCATATTCCACACATACACACCTTTGTCCAATGAATCTCTTGAAATGTCTTGAACCTGTCAAACATCACAGTGTGCCTCCTTTCAAGTACTCGAAGCACCTGCCACCAAACCATGGCAAGTGTCATGCCAAGAATACAGCCAGCAAACGCCTCAAAGAATACTCAGAGCAAACAAAGTTGACTCATGAAATTTAAATTGACATCGAAACAGTTTGCAACCCCGTTTGTTACCATCCAGTTTGACCATCTTTGACCAAGACTTTCATGGCTCTCGCATGGCTAAGAAATCTCAGAAATCGATCTGGCCAGGCCTGACTCTCAGTATGATCGCGTAAGACAACCCTCATGAAGGGCACAGGCACCTCCGTGAGCTTCCGAGTTCTCCAACTCTTCGGTGACTTTTTGGTGATTTGTTTTGAATCTCGTTGAATAAGTTTCGCATGTTTCATTTATTTTCAGTACGCGCAGCCAAGCCCACCACCAGCAGCAAACACCAGTAAAGTACCTCCCAGAAAGTTCTGCCGAGTCAGGGCAAAAAATGCAAAAAGAGAACATGTTTTTTACATTACTTAGTAGACTTACACCTGGACAAGTGTGACAAGTGCCTTGGACAAGTGCTGTTTTTTGGGATTTTTTCACATGCAAAGCAACAAGGGCGCAATCGAAATAAATTCTCTGACCGTCAGATCTGTCTTCTCAACCCAAGGGATCCAGCCTTGGTTTCCATTTTGTGCATTTTATGTTTTTATCATTTTTTATCCATGTTCGTTCCGTCTGGAGGACAGTGTCAAACAACGAGAAGTTTCTGCAAAACATGAATTAGTCTAATTATGCAAGATTTAAAAGGCATTGAATTTCGTGGGGATTATGTTTTCCCTCCGCACCTCAACCCACCAAACGCCAGATGTATCCAAGATACAGAAGTTCCTGAGCAAGTTTGTCAGTTTGGTCTGAGCATCTGAAATTGAAGCGGTCCATTGTTCTGATACAATTTGCACAGCATTCGCACGAACTCAATCCAAGTGCTCCAAGACATGTTCACGGTTTCATGTCTGAATTCAAATGCTGCTAGGTCTCCTGATGAAGTCTCCCCATTTTCGCTGCTCTGCCACCAAGACATCTCGAGATGAACCTGAGGAAAAACGACCAACACATGTACCCCACGTGCGCCGATATACCCGTGTGAAATGCTAACGCACTCGCGCGCACACAAACGCTTAATGTACACGATTGATCTCACAATTGTGCATATTGACTCATAGTGATGTATGGTCACACATACAACACACGCGCACATGCAAAAAATGCCCCCAGCAACTCTTTTGAGACTTGGTTCTGGGAGTGAGGAACCCATGGAATACAGAAGAAAACATGTTACTGAGCGCGTTCCAAAATGTGCACATGTTGGAGCAGTATCAGAAAAATTGGATGTGTTGGGCCTTGAATACCTAAGGGAAAGTTCAACGCTTCAGCATTTCAACCTACAGTGCGAAAAGTATCGAAAGAGTTCATCGAAGGAAGTTTAGAAGTCAAATTTCCGACAATGTGGACAGATGGAAAAGCAGAGGTGGGAAGAGTCAGGGAAGAGAAAGGAAGAAGAAAGAAAAACAAAGAATAGAAAAGAGAAGATGCAGGCGCGCGAAAAAGTAGAAAAACCAAGAACACTGTGTTTTACCAATGTCTTGTCGAAAAGTCGGCTCGCTAATGTGGCAGCCACGGAGCCATCTGGTTGTATGAGAGAGGAAAAATTGCGCGCCGTCGCGGCGCGAAGCACATGTGGAAATTAAAATTGCAAAAACACCTCAGGTTCGGACCGATTTGGAAGTTGAAATGTCGAAACAGTGCACGCGACTGTGGCGAGAAGCACGCTTTTCGAAATCAAAACGTAGAAAGCACACCATTATCGGCACAATTTTGGAAGCTGAGATGTTCAAAAAGTGCACGCCGCTGTGGCGCGAAGCACATTTGGACGTCAAAATAATGAAAAAAACACATGTTCGGACCACTTTTGGGCATTCAAGCGGCGTTTTGTGTGGCACGCGCAATGGATTCTCCACCTGGTGAAAAGTGAGGTTTTGTCACGTTTCCACAACGATGGCAGGCGTGGGACGTTTGAAGAGGATCTGTAAACATGCATGTTGCGTGGCAGACGCAGTACAAGCTGAGAGGGGTTGCTTTCTGGAGCATCAGATCTTCAGGTTTCCTAAGATGATTGCGCGTGACACGTGCAGCACTTTGCATGACCTCACCTTACTTTTTGGTGGCAGGCGCAATACTTTGGAAAAATTGCAAAACGCATTGGCACGAAGCTGTCGGCTCAGCACTGGAGTTTCCATTTTTGAAGGACGTCTCGCAGAATTGCTGCGTTTTTCATGTTGTCAACTTCCAAATTTGAAGTAAGTCTCGCAGAAAAAATAGACAGATATATAGATGTATACACAGGCAGATACGAGACACAAAAAGACAATAGACACAGATAGATCAGAGACACAGAAAGACTGAAAGAAAGGAATAAAGAAAGATAGATAGATAGATAGAAAGAAAGATAGATAGAAAGAGAGACAGATAGATAGACAGATTGATAAATAGACCGGTAGATAGATAGACAGATTGATAGATAGACAGGTACATAGATAGACAAATAGATAGGTAGATAGAAAGACAGATAGGATAGGATAGATGACAGAACGATAGATCGATAGATCGATGATCGAAGGAGATCGATAGATCGATGGATGGATGGACAGACAGACAGACAGACAGACAGACAGATAGATAGATAGATACATAGAAATTTAGATAAGGTAGATAAGATGAAAAAGATAGATAGGACAGACAAGATAGATAGGATAGATAAGATGGATAAGAAAGATAAGATAGATACGGTAGATAAGATAGACAAGATATATAAGATGGATAAGAAAGATAAGGTAGATAAGAAAGGTAAGATAGATAGGATAGATAGGTAGATAGGATAGATAAGATAGATTAGCTCGATTAGATAAGATACATAAGATAGAATAAGATAGACAAGAAAGATAAGATGGATGGATGGATGGATCGATAGATAGGTAGATAGATAGATACATAGATAGAAAGACAGACAGACAGACAGATAGATAGATAGATAGATAGATAGACTAGATAGATAAGATAGATAGATTCGATAGATAAGGTAGATAGATAAGAGAGATAGGTAAGAAACATAGATAGATAAGAAACATAGACAGATAAGAAACAAAGATACATAGACAGACAGACAGACAGACAGATAGATAGGTAGGTAGGTAGATAGATAAATAGATAGATAGATCGACAGATCGATAGATAGACAGGTAGATAGATAGATACATAGCTAGATAGATAGGTAGATAGATTGATAGGATAGGATAAATAGACAGAACGATAGATCGATAGATGGATGATCGACAGAGATCGATCGATCGATGCATCGATGGCTGGATGGATAGATCCATAGACAGATACATAGACAAATAGGCAGATAGAAAGATAGATAAGAAACATAGATAGATAAGAAACATTTATAGATAGATAGATAGATAGATAGATTAGATTGGATTGGATTAGATTAGATTAGGTTAGGTTAGATTAGATTAGATGGATAGATCGATAGATCGATAGGTAGGTGGGTAGGTAGGTAAATAGATAGAGAAACAGATTGACAGATAGACAGATAAACAGATAGACAGATAGACAGACAAATAGGCAGGTAGATAGATAGACAGACAGATAGACAGATATATAGGCAGTAGACAGACAGACAGGCAGACAGACAGACAGATAAAGAGATAGATAATTAGACAGGTAACATAAGGAGAGTGGGAGGCACATGGCGAGAGGCATTGAGAGAAGGACACTTCGATAGATACATAAAACCATGGACAGAGCGGTGGATGGTTAAACAGATAGATAAAGAGATGGATAGCTGGATCGATAGATGAAATGGCAGAAAGATGGGCAGATAGATAAACGGATAGATAGAAGCACATCAAGATAGACCGATTGATGGATGGATAGATAAAGAGAAAAAATAAGAGAGAGAGAGATATATATATACATATATATATATTATATATATATATAAAGAGAGACATAGATAGACAGAAAAGGAGATAGATCATCAGAGACATGGATGGACAAAGAGACAAGCAGACAGATAGAGAAAGATAATGAAAGTTTTCAAAGAGACGAACAGGAGAGAAAGAGAGAGAATGAGAGAGTCAGAGCCTCAATCACCTTTCGATCCATCAGTGGGTTTGCTCTGCCATCCATGCTTCACAACAACCAACCTCTTCTATAGGTTTCCTATCGTTGGAGCTTCCACCCCCGCCTTGTGGGGTACTACTGGTACTTGCTGTGCTTGTAAAAAGTATCGAATTTCAATCCGTTCAGTAGGCAACGAATGTCATTGGTGCAAGGTGCTTTCACGATAGAATGATAAAAATCTTTTTTAGGCAAGATACATGCAAAGCATTTTGTGGAAATTAATTTGCTCAAGCAGCCACGATGGGTTGACCGTCGATAAAAATTAGCGTGCCAGGTTTAGAATTTAGAATCCCCATCAAAATTTGGAATCCTCGTCGTATACCCTCCAAATACACGGGCTGCTGCAAACTCACAAGTCATGAGCAGACCAGGAGTCAACACCCAAAGCCACAGCTCTGCAGAAAGCTTCATATTTTCAAGACTTGTACGCCACCTTACACCACTAGATCGGGCGTGTCTTCGTGCACAGCAGGCCGACATGTAAAGTCTTATCTACATCGTTGAGATGGGCAAAAGAAAGGAGTGACAAAATCGCGGCCTGTATCATCGATGTGGTCTCCACCTTGGATTTTGTCTTGTCAGGTCTCAACACCAAAATGGCTGCAATAAGAAAATGGCAAAGCTTCGACAAAATAGAAAAAATCACGCCAGCATAGACCCCAGATAGCAAAAGCTATATGTTTTGGTGGCAATCAAGCGCTCGCATCTTTTGCTACGGCATAAACGTAATCTCCATCAGGGCCAACGCCCACACTGTCATACACAGCTCGCAGCCACCCCTGCAGCGACACCACCACCCAAGCTTCATAGCGCACACCGCACTCTGACAGCAGTACCCTGTAGCAGCACCAGCGGCACCAGCAAGCCAGCTCTAAAGCACGCACCGCACTCTGACAGCAGCGCCCTGCAGCGGCACCCTGCAGCAGCACCGTTCAGCGGCACCTACATCCCAGCTCCAAAGCGCACACACCACTCCAACAGGAGCATCCTGAAGCAGCACCCTGAAGCGGCACCCTGCAGCGGCCTGCAGCGGCACCAACATGGCCCTTCCAAAACGCACATATCGAACTCATCCTGTACTTGAAGTAAGAACCTCAATAGCTTCGCTATCTGGGGAACAATCATTAAGAACCCGTAAAAATCCATACGGTATTGGATGCTGTACTGTATGCTACCAGTATACAGTACACTTTTCGCTGTAGCGTTTGTACAAACCGCATACCAGCTGTTATTATGAATCAAGAAGCTGGTGTCCGTCTTGCTGATCGCATCGAGAACTGACCTCCAGATTTCACTGCATTCTTGTTGCATGGATGGCATGGCCAACTTGTGACATGCGTTCAATCCATTGAAAAAAATATCCGTGTTCTTCATTTCGTTGCAGTATGTTGCACGTCTCGATGCTCAACTACTGTTCTGTTCCAGTTTGAGAATCAAGCAGGGTAAACCATCCCATGGAAATGGCCTTAGAGTCGAGACAGCCAATGCCAATGCCAACTTCCAGGTCGAATTCCCACGGTGACTGTTTAATGATTAAAATGACACTATAGCCTATAACGACGATGATGACGATGACGATGACGATGACGATGACGATGACGATGATGATGATGATGATCATGATGATCATGATCATCATGATCATCATGGTCATGAATCATGGTGATCATGATGATCATGATCATCATGATCATCATGATCATGAATCATGATGATCATCATGAACATGATGATAATGATGATCACGATGATGATGATTATTATTATCATAGTCATGATGATGATGATGATGACTTTTTGCTGTGTTTGAAGAGCTTGATAGAGCTTGTGACACCCAAGCCACTGAGCAAGAGGCTGCATGACTGGACGGCATGCCACATGTCTCCACACAGGAACCTTCCAGCAGACCGTTTCGTCCACGCAGTTCCATCATGCCTTGGGAGCTGAACAAACGACATGGGCCCAACACTGCACGCAGTGCCAAGGAAATTCAGTACTTGAATCGTTCCTCCAGGAGCCTCCAGGCCCCTTGGAGCTGGGTCTTAAGCTGCCCGGTCTTGGCTCTGCAACGAGTTTCTTCACAATGCCCTGCGTGGCAAGGAACGACAAACGACCATGGACAAAACAACAACAAAGTGGCAGCCAGGGGCCGCAATGCCAAAATGTCAAAATCACTCACAACTCATCACTCAGGCTGCAGAGGGGTTCCTCGTTGACACACAGAAGGAATCCAAGCCACAGCAAGATCCACAAATAGCCTCATTTGGCTTGGTATACATCATGGCCCGTGACCGAAAAAAAAAAGTCTCCCAAAACCAACATTTTGAGATATGCACGTGTTTCTCGATTGATAGCACTGTCCACAAGGACAAATGCAACCTCAGGGCACCAGTAGCTGCTACATCTCAGGAGTCTAACAGAAACTGAGTAACCAAAAAAAAGAACAAGAGGATGCAAAAGGTATTCAAACCGAACCGCTTTTTGCAAGCATGTTGAATCAGATTTTAAGCGTATCTACACAGCCCCATGCCCCCAGGCTGGCAGAAAAGATGGAGTTGGCCATTAAGCCGTTCAAAATGAGATCACTTCTTGTGATCAAATCCATCTGCAAAGAAGGCATGCGAACTTTGCACATGCTTGCTAAAGTGGTCTAAGAGTTCAAGAGGAGAACTGCCGCACGGAGCTTGCACCTTTGACAACCTGCCAAAGTAAACAAAGAGGATGCTCATTCACAATGATTTCACGTTGCTTCCAGCATGGGTCCATGAATGTCCATGTCCATGATCGTTCTACGATGCAAGATGATGCACGGACTGATCGTTCTGAAGCATTCTATGATGCTAATAATTTATGCAAACCTGATTTGCAAAAAACTCCCCGTTTGTCACGTTTGACGGGTGCACTGAGTGCACCTCCCGCTTCAGCTCCTCTGCTTCGGCATATTTCCAGGCCCCATCGAAACGATAAATGGAACACTCGCGAGTCAGCAATACCTGGCACAGTCGGCAGAGTTCTCAAATTTCACACGGGGTCTTCATGGATTGCTATAAAGTGCTATAAGTCTGAGCTTCAATGATGTGATAAGCACGAAATAATAAGAATGTAGGCCAAAGAACAAAGAAGAGAACCATTTGACTTTAAAGACTTGCAGCCTGTCCTGCGGAAGGTCTGCCACCTTCTCTGGTTCAGAAGCTGCTTCAAAGGTCACAGCGTGGAGGTCCTCAAGCATCTTGCGTTCAAAAAGGCTGAAGGCTCGAAGATGCTCGAAGAATGCAAGCAGATTTCAGTCCTGACCCCTGGGTTCAGAACTGGTCACGTTCAAGCCTACATAGCGAAAACCACGATTGTTACGAGTCATCACCTTCTTCCAAGCTTCGCGATTGTCCTGGAAACAAACCCACAAGAACACCTCAAAGTGCCTGACCTTTCTCAATACAACCTCAAAATGATTCGGAATGAATCTCTTTTCTGCTTTCTGCCAGTGCATACATCGGAAGGTCCTGATAGTCCGGATGTGAAGGGTGCGTGGTATCCTTTTGCTCAGGATTGCCGGATTTGACGTCGCTCCCGCTACTATTTGTGCTTGCACAGTTTGCAGGGCTCAAGCAGTGTCAGAAGGAATCCAACAGTCCTAGTCCTAGAGTTGAAACGATGAAGCAAAGAACTGTAGCAGGATTGAGGCACAAAGTCTTGAAATCCGAGGTGCAATGAGATAGTCGTACTTCTTCAGAGCGAGGGCCGAATATCTTGCTCGCGCTAGCTGTTCAGGCGTCACATTCAAGCGGGGATCCTTCCACAGGGATCGCTTCTGTAAATCCTCCGTGTTGATCTACTGAGTCTACTGGTTGTTGTGGTCGTTGGTTCACAGAGACACACCTATACCAACATAGACCCCAAATGGCCATGCGAGGGCAGCCACCTGAATTTGTTTTGAAAGTGAAAGCGACCTGTCGTTCGTCCCTACCAGCAATTAGAGAAGTGTACGGATAGAACGGATAGAGGTCAAGATCCTGAAACTTAGAAAATCCTGCTTGTTGAGGCTGCGAAAGGCGCAGAAAGCCTGCCTTTGACACGTATATATTATCCGCCGACCCCGGCCTTAGCCAAGGCAGGGGCGGCGCCTGGGAACACCGCAGGTGTGGAACTTGTCTTTCTTAGCAACAGGCATCCCAAGGCCACATCAATGGCTTCTTATGGGCGTCCAAGCCTGCCGTGGGCCAGCCCTTAAACGCTTAAAAGGCTTCAAACCGTTACAACTTGTCTTTCTTAGCAACAGGCATCCTGTGGGCGGTCCAGCCTGCCGTTCGCCAGGCGTTCGCAGCCTACAACGCCCAACCGCGCAGGCAAGAGCTACCCCAAGGCCAGATCCATCGCTTCTTCTGGGCGGTCCAGCCTGCCGTTCGCCAGGCGTTCGCAGCCAACAGGCACCCCAAGGCCACATCAATGGCTTCTTATGGGCGTCCAAGC
>Ga0126342_10003420_pt1 | contig 26214 bp, 26 predicted proteins | sample Cyp1metagenome_FD_92528 | JGI IMG/M metagenome (GOLD analysis project Ga0126342, IMG submission 92528) | Coral microbial communities from Lord Howe Island, Old Settlement Bay, Australia - Cyphastrea 1 metagenome | ecosystem: Host-associated > Invertebrates > Cnidaria > Coral ...
GAAATTTATATTCCCTAAATACCCTTGTTGATCTTCCCAATTGAATGTAAAGTCTAACGTTTGATATCCCCAAGTGTACAGCATAGAAGGGGTGTGGGCGAATCGGGGTGTTTGCGCGTATATCTACCATAAACCCAACCTTAACATAATGACATTTTGGTCAAATAAATCAACTTCGCTAACAAATTGGGATACAACCTGATAGATTTCTGGCTATTAATCAAGCAAAGTTGTTATCTTCCGGTTTAACATTGTTCAACCACCGCCAGGAATAAAGTAAGAAAGATGGTGGGATACCCTCTGGTAAACTAACATAACTATGGAACATCACCATTTTCAATGGGTAAATCCACTATAAATCACCATGTTCAATAGCTATTTTGACATAACCAGAGGGTATCTGGATGTTTAACATCTTTCAACCAAACGTGACATCCACAGGACGGCAGTGGGCACCTCCCCAAATCCACCACAGATCCACAAGCCAAAGAAGGGACATCGCGCCATGCCGGCACCCTCCACATGGTGGAAACCATACTTTTCCTCGGGCTTCACCCTGTGGCTTCACCCTGAACCCTGTTCGACATGGGGCAAACATGGCGTGAAAAACTGAGGGATTTCACGCGAAAAACGGGGAGATGACTATGAAACATGTGGATTTTGAGTGATTACTCTTTGAGAATGCTGGCGGTGGTGGTGCTGGTCGTGGTTGTGCTAAGTACTCCTATGTGGATCTTGATAAATCCATATTTGGGTTGCAGATTTTTCGCCAGCTTTGGTGTAGACAGCAACATACGTATTTGCAACATGAAACATCTTTGAAACCACCAAGCGCCGTCTATATCCCCATCATAATTGCATGCCCTAGTTTTTTGGGGTTGGTTCAATTCCCATGGTTTGTTAAGGCCCATTTGAAACTACTAACCAGCAATATTTGAACCCAAGACTCCGGACGTCCTTTGGCACCCCTCCGACAGAGGTAAAACCTCGGCGGGGCAACGAAGGTCTGAGGTAGCAGGGGTTGACCTACACAAGGGGTTCCCAAAGCATAGGATTATGATCTGGTTGGTTGACCTACAACGGCTGATCATGAATTCCCAACCATTGGTGGAAGGTACATCCTAGTTTTTCAGAACTATCCTGGTTGGTGGTTGACCTGCCCCTCTGAAAAATGATGGAGTTCGTGAGTTGGGATGATGATATTCCCAATATATGGAAAATCATAAAATTCCATGGTTCCAAACCACCAACCAGTGATGGATGATTGATGACTTGGGAAATCTAAAAATATCCATAATGATGGATTATTTATGAGTTCAGCTTCATCAAATGCTTGGGTTATTTGAAGTTTTCATATAAGCAACTGAAAAAACATCTAATCATCCAATCCACAGAGACAGGTGATGGAAAACGGACAAACATTGTGGCTACCGGCGCCGCGGCCGACAAACATGGCTTTTGATGGTGTTCATGTAGTCGATTTTCTCTTGAATTTGAATGGTCATTTTGTCGCAGGTTACCATAGGAAGTTCTTCATGAATTCTATTGGTTCAACAAATTCCCCGAAGATTTCGAAAACGTGTTTTGCAAAGTGCCTTTCGCGCCTTTTTTTTTCTTCATCTTCATCGTTTGTGTCCACCTTGGCGGCCACTCCTCTCGAAGTCTCGTTTTGTTTTCAGGTCTTTGGCCGGGTCAGAGAAAACGAGCATGGGCGTTTCATTTGACGCCACACTGAATCTTGGCTTTCAATGAGACGGCGTCCCCACTGGCGTAAAGCGAAAGATGCGCTTGAAGAGAAGGGGGCAGCAGTAAAGATCTTAGCGTAGGATCGTGCCGTGCAGCGATGCCCAGGCCCCCCCCATCCCACCATGGTGCACCAATGAGCGCCGGTACCAGTAGCCCGAGAGGTTTATCCCATGAAATCACTAAACACTTTGGTTCATTTTGGCTCACACAAGCCATTAAAAATACACCCCATGTCATGAAATACTGGTTGATTGATAGGTTTCCCTACTTGGGCTATCATAATCCCCAATAAATTAGGTAGTATTCATCATAATCCCCAAGTAGTATAACTGATAGTTGGTTGATAATTTTCCCTATGGGTTCCAAAAAATCCCCAATGACCCAACTCCCTATCAACCAATCAACCATGGTATTTTTAGCTCGGCAGAAAAAAAACCCAGCGACGCTGAGGGTCTTGCACTTCAGCAGCCTGCTCCTCACCAGTCTTGGCCTCGACGGGATGCCGTTGGTGGAGAATGACTAGTTGAACTGGTGGCATCATGGATTATCAGTAACTATGATTCTCAGTAACTATCTAGTTAATAATGACTAATAAACTATTACCATATAATATTAGTAACTGGTTATACTAATGGAGAATAATGATTATTAGTCATATAGTAACTAGCAGTATATTAGTCATTATTTGGATTATTAGTCACTATAACTATGGATTCGTATTTGCCACTGGATCTAATTAAAACTAAAGTATTAGTGACTAATACTAATATCCAGTATGACGCTATTCCCAGTTGATAGTAAATATCTAGCGGACAGTAGATCTCAGTTTATAGTGCCTAATAATGATTGATTGCCATTAAAATTGATGAATAGTGATTCCATAGTTTTCCCAATTTTGGAATGGCCATCAATGAATATTCTTATCGAAGGCAAAGACCCCTTTCAACCGGACAAAGCCAGGAGGGATGTCTGGCCAGGGCACCTTCAATTTGGCCAGGGAGGACAGGAAGTGTCGGAAAAAAGCCTGGCAGTGGGCCAGCTGCAGAGTTTGGCAATCTTGACATGGCTATGGTGAAATTAGATGGCCCATTAAGTTCCGATTTTTTTTTTTTGCCTTTTTTGAACATGGTGGTTTTTCATATCAATGGGTCATTATAAGAGGAAAGTTGCCTCGAATCGGTGATGGCAATGGATATCCATCCTATTTCAAGGACCACTGCATCTCAAGAACCGGACCCTGAACGAACTGTTCTCTGTTGTTCCTCTTTTGGTGTCGAGATAACCTCTGGTAATTTAACATGGCTATTGAACATGGCCATTTATAGTGGATTTTCCCATTAAAAAATGTGATTTTCCATAGCTATGTTAGTTTACCAGAGGGTAAATCAATTCCACCGAAAATGCCATGGTGTAGAACAGAGCTTTCTCCCACAGATCAACCCTTGAACCATTCCCATCCTTGCCCACGGTCCAAGACGGCAGCAGCAGCAGGAAAGGCTCAGTCAGTTCCTCAGGCGCTAAACAAAGGTGGTTTGCCCGCATGGATGTTGATGGCTCTGTCTTTGATTCATACAAGTTATCGCAACTATCCATCAATTCATATATATATATACATATACACCTATATTTACGTGTATATGTAGATATTATACACATACATATTTTGTATATCTATGATATATATATATATACACAAAATGGTTTCTTGTGGCATTTAAATGGGTACGGTAAAAATCTTGGTATTTCTGTAACAGTGAGAGCCCACCATTGTGGAACATCTCCCATTGATGGATGACGGAAGTTGCCTTCTAGAAAACGGTTTCCGCCTTGCGTCATGCTGTTTGGCTTCTACATGGATCTGCACATACGCACTTTTTGATAACGCACGTGGATTTCAACGAAAACTCAAATGGAACCCCCAAAAAACGCGGTCTGGAAGGCGATGTTCCCATTGAAAATTGCAATTCTTGGGTTTCATGCTTGTTTTCAGGGGTTAAAGGCAGTCTTGGCTAATCTTAGATACCCTGCCCAGAAATTCAATTTTTGCCGTTTAGTAGTCGCATTTCTCATTTCTAGGAAGATATTCACAACCCAGCAGCTTGCAGCTGCATTCACTTTGAATTTCTAGGTGGTGAAAAACCTGGCCTTTGCTTCCAGCCGCAAGCGCTGCCGCTGCAAGATGAAGTCCAACAAACGCTTCTGCGGTGGAAACCAGAAACGACACTGGTGATTTCACCAAACATGGCCTATGAGAAATGGGATATATCGCTAAGTGATGCTAAGTGCATATATAATAGTTAATGCGAAGTGCTAAGGGATATATATATATATATTTAATGGGAAAACCATATATATATATTTAATGCGATATATAGATAGTGAATTAGGATTATAAACCAACTTTTTTTCGTCGAAACCAACCTTGTAGATCGGCCATGAAAGGCCGTGACTGGATTTCGGGGAAAAACCAGCGACCAAACCGGCGACCAATGGGCCGCCAAGGACGGCTCTTTTCGGACGCAGGCCAACACCTCATCGTTGGAAGTCGATCCATAGAGCATGAAGTGATCCTCGCGAGGAGGATTTATCAGCAGGATCAGCTGCATGTCATTTTTTTTAATAAGCGCGTTTTTATCATCAATGATCATTTAACGCTGATGTGGAGGTGACGAATATTCAAAGATATCATGAGACACTATGAACTTATTTACATGCATTTATTCTTCATGGTCAGACATCATGCATTTGATAGACATGCAATAGACACCGTCCATGTTCGGCCAAGGCTCTGGAATCAGCTCCTGTGCGCAGTCCCAGAGATCTCCTTTGAAGTGCTCCGGAATCAGCTCCTCTGGGGGATCCAAATGGCATATCACTCAAGTCCAAACCACCATTCCGAAAAAAAACGCCCAAAGCATCCGAAAATGAACACCTCAATGAAGAGCTTATGAATCAATTACTCTTTTGGCACATCGCCCGTTTTTTTTTGGCTTTCTTGGTGTTTTTGCCTCCAAGTTAGCCGAACAAATGCTGCAATCATCTCAAGTTTGGTCCCCAAAGCCACCATTTGCAGATCCGCTCCTTGAGCTTCCGCAGCGCATCGCTGCCATGCACTTCCACTGCGATGCGTCGCAGCCGCGGCCAGAGATCTAAGCCAATGCCACGCAAAGCTTCCTCTTCCTTGGCTGTTGTTGACTCAATGGACTCATGGTGCATGGCGATGTATGGAAAGATATGGGAATATCATGGGAATGTCACGGGAATATCATCAGGATATATGGGAAATGGAGGTTTTAGTTATCTGGGAAAATCATCGAACCTTTGGGGGATTTTCCAGGCAATCTTTGATGACCATGCAACATTTTATAGGATTTTGACCCCAAATAGCGGAGGTTTTCTGCATTCTGGGAGTGACAGCCATGGCTTTGTGGTCGATTTCTGTCGAATCCAGTGGATGGACGATATCCACCGATGGTTGAAAGCCGATGTTTTGGGATGTTTTCCACCTATCAACTGGTGCAGGATTAACCATCTACAGTATTTAGAATACATCCAAAAGTCCAGTCCTTGATGTAAGGCGTTCAGGTTCCCCGAACGTATCTTCACCATCCCCTTACTGGTCCTGGTTGTGAACAACCCTAACGGTAAGTCCTCGATTCGTGGCTTATCCCATTTATAAATGGCTTGTTTTTTGTGTTGTCATCACAGTTCCTAACCAGTTACTAAGTTTGCTGATCCTCTGAATAGATATTCTGACAGGAAGGGATACCTTCCGTTGGCCTGGAACATCAGCAATACTTCGATGTTTTTTTTCCAGCAAACTAAAAGCTCCATTTCCCATATATCCTGGTTATATTCCCGTGATATTCCCATATCTTTCCATACATATTTCGGGGAGTTTTTTTCCAATTGCCACGTTTACCCTTCAGGGATCTGACCGTTCGCCCAGTGGGTCTCAGATCGTCCAAGCTGCAGATCCTTCGATGTCCAACTTCAACCTCAGGACTTCGAGTCGACAGGTGAGCCGCTGGTTGAGCCAACATGGTCCCAGATCGTCCCATTTAAAGTTGGAAAAAAATGTGAAGCCATTTGAAACATGAAACAGTTGTGGATATATTTGAGTCGTGCAGTTGTCATACCCTCCATTTTTTGAAACTACCAATCCGAAAAAATACACAAAAATACAATGTTTTGGATTAGAGAGGTGTTGTCCCTTAAACCTGGAACTGGCAGCGCTGGCTTTTTTTGGGACACTCTTGCGATGGACGGAATGCAGGGAGATCCAACCTTAGATACTGCTAGTAGCCCGACAACAGAAACCACCTATTTCTGGTGATTTCTCTCATCTTCGGTGGCTTCTGAAAGATTCGGCTGATCCCGAAATAAGTGGCTCAAAATACCCCCAACCCAACCTGACCAACTAACCAACCAAGGTTTAAAGGTCACACGTTCACCCCACCACGCCACCAAGGAACAGGGAGATCTCTTGTCCGCGGATCTCTGGAAGCACCTTTTCGATCCAGTCGAAGACGCCCGACAGCCGCACACAGCGGACACCTTCCAGGCGTTCCTGCCGCAGAGTTGTAGATTGGATTGCAAAGAAACGGATGTATATATATATATACGCATATAATATACTATATATAAATAATATAATATAATATAATATAATATAATATAATATAATAAATATAATATAATATAATATAAAATAGTAAAATATAGTATATTATATATATAATCAATCATTTTACAGTTGTACAGGGATATCAAAACATGTTGAAAGGAAATATAGCCAACTATATTGCGGTTGTTCTACCATCCAAGTGGCTTTCCTGCAGATGTTCCCTTAAACTAATTCTGGGAGAATGGGGTTCTAATCATGGTGAATTTAAACGATCTGAGTACCCTCTGGTAAAATATATTTAACCGTTTGCTACGGGAAATTGACCATTTAGTTTATTTGAGAAAAACCAATCAAAAAGGGGTGATTTTCCACTTCACAAACTGTGAGTTTACCAGCCCATTAACCAACCAACGGGGGGCCCCTATATGAATCATCCCAAGTGGGGTATCCAACAATTTTTACCAAAACTGGGGATGGTTTATCCCATTATTTATAGGGAAATCTATGGAAATCTGAGATCATATATGATATCTGGTTGGTGGTTGAGCCCCCTACCCCTCCGAAAAATGATGGAGTGAAAGTCAGTTGGGATGACATGACATTCCCAATATGATGGGAAAAATAAAAGTCATGTTCCAAACCACCAAGCAGTTATTATTGGGTTTACCACATTACCTGGGTAAATAGTCATTTTCCAGTGGTATCGTGACGTTATTAATCCAGAACTATCTAGTAAGATTTTTTTTTGAGGGCTTAGATATGGAGCACCAATCATAGGGACCAGTCTTAATCTGATATCATTGGGAGGGTCAGTATGCTCAAACCCGTGGTTGCGAAGCTCATCATCGCCTCATGGATGAGAGAATTACCACGGGTGAACCCAATAACCCAGACATGTTTTGAAACCGCCTCCTGAATTACCAAATTTCAACATTTGTGAGTTTTTGTTTATCATGTGGTTTGTTTATCATGTGGTTTCCAACAGCCATACATCAACCAATTTCACTGTTTTGGGGGGCATTGTAGTAACTCTTGAAAAGCAATGTTCAGTCATGAAAATTTGAACATCTTCAGGGTATTACCAAACAGTGTCAAAATGTAAATAGTTCCACCATTTGCAAGGTGGCCCCTCCAGTTGTAAGTTGGTTTATAGCCTCCAATTCGTAGTTCGATATATCTATCAGACCCCCAGAGAAATTGGAGTTCCGTCCTCCAACTTCGGCAACCAAATCGATATTTTGTTAGCTAAAAAAAACCGTTTTGGTCGGTGAATCACTCCCATTCTTGCAGGTGAACGCCACCATTTCTGTTGGTTAACCACAAGAAAGTGCATCTGGTTCAATGGATTGGTTTTGTTGGGAAAATCTTAACCGGAAACTATCGAGTTTCCCATTATTTCTATGGTTTTTTTCCGGGTTCAATTTTCCCAACAAAACCAATCTTCTGTCCAAGTGCATCCGTGGTAACCCTGACCCCGCGGGCTGCGCCTGAGCAAAGAAGATTTCCACCAAGCGGCGGTCGAAGCAGCCGCTGCGCTGCGCGGCATCTTTGGCCTCAGATTCTTCGGCCACTCGGATGCCGTGTACGAATAGATGGATGGGGCCCCCAAGATAGTTAAGTTGCCAAGTTATAAGATGATAAGTTTCAAGGGTTAAGATATAACTATAGCAAGATAGTGTTTAACATAATCTAACATCCATTTACAAGTGGCTGAGTTCTATGGTTTATGGTAGATATAACGAACCCGTGAATGGATGTTAACGGGGTTTATAAACCAACATTCACATCACTGGAGGGCACCATCCTGTACTGAGGCCAACGATATTGAGATAAGCTAGATCAGTAGTTCTACTTCAACAGTGCATCCATAGTTACAAGTGGATATTTTTCAAACCATACCTTTTTTGGGGCCCAATAATCCCCATAATTATCCGAACTCGTAGAGACTGAAATCCCCAAAGATTTTGGCTCGGTTTTGAATCAACCATCAATACTTCAACTGTGCATCACCGAGAGATTTACACTTAAAATGTAAACATAATATATGTATATATATATATATATGTATAATATACATATGTATATATATAAGATACGTATAATATACGTATATATAATATAATACATACATTACTGTAATGCTTTACTCGTCGGGGTTTAATTTGGTGAAAATCAAGCCATCCATTAAGCGCGATGGTGCCGGTCCTGAAACCGGTTGAACTCCTCTGCAAAGATCTTGAAAAGGGAAGTCAAAATCTGGTTGGTTAATATACTATTAATAATGGTTAATATATGGTTAATATATGGTTAATAATAATCTGGTTGGTGGTTGACCTACCATTGTGGTTAATATACTGTTAATATATGGTTAATGATGATGGATATTATATGGTTAATGATTATCTAATGGTTATCTGGTTGGTAGTTTTTCGCCTACCCCTCTGAAAAATATTGGTCAATTGGGATCATGACATTCCCAATATATGGAAACATACAAAAATGTTCCAAACCACCAACCAGAAATGCTCTCGCGGATGTTTTGGAGTTTCTTGCTACATAAGTCTAGCTTTCTGCAGGGAACAACTCCAAACACTTCACGGTCTCCTCAACTGTCAAATTCTTGCCAGTGGCAAACTTGGACAAAACGGTGCAAACAACTTGTCCAGCATCCTCAGATCTGCATCACCGATCTGCGACCGAATGCTCGCTGAATTGATCTCCACTCTGGCTGAGCAAAGCGACACCAACTTGGTGAATTTGTGGTTCACTTCCTTGATGAATGTCACCTTCATGGGGTGAGCAAATCAGGTCTTGTCAATGTTTGCCTTCAACTTGGTCGCCTCGTGCTTGGTCTTCAGGAACTCTTTCTGAAGACAGCAACTGATGGGGTCGTAATCTGCCACCCATCAACTTTGAAGGATCGAGAAAACCCCAGAGATTCAGTAAGTCATGATCTGTTAATACGGAATAAATGGATGCTGGTGAGGTTTGGCAACTAAAGGGCGCAAACTTTTCGGGTTTCACTTTGCATCATTTTGATGTCATTATTTTCAGCAAGCCTCTCAATCTTTGCTGATTGGAGTTTCCTTTGGCAACACGTTTATAATTTTGTCTTGAGGCACACAACTCTAAAGGTGCTTTTCGGGGGCAGATCGTTGGAGGCCTCAATAAAGGGCGGGATCTGTGTGTTTTCAGGTACCCCTTCTGTGGACATATCGTTCAGTTTCATCGCCGAGGTGACCGAACGATGGCGCGCCAAGGTGGAGGACGAGGTCAAATATGGGAAGTAGCAGAGTTGATCCTGTCCTGGGCCGAGTTTCCATCCGAGGCAGATATGGGAAGATAACTAGAAACATAGGGGATTTAGAAATAAGAACAAAGGCATACAGGGCAGCAGTTCATGAATAATCTTATCCCCTGTAATATCAATACCACCCAAAAACCGTGGTTTCGTATTGAGTAGGGGATTTACACATATTTGGAACCTGCTGGTAGCTCCCAGTGTTGTCCAACATATAAATTGGTTAATCAATCAATATGGGGAATATCAACGGATATAGTTGGGGATATAACAGTTTGCTATGGAAAATCACCATTTTATAGCTGGGAAAATCCACTATAAATGGCCATTTTCAATAGCTTTTTGTATGTTTACCAGAGGGTATAGTTGGGGATATAACATATTCCCTTATATATCCCACATTATTATATGCCCATATAACTTTATCCCATGACATCTCCAATCATTTCCCGCTATATACCCATACTCGTTGGTTAAATCCCTGTTATTGGTGGGGCAAATCGCCGCCATGTTCTGGTGCTATCCCACATCTTTGTACCAAACCCACATCAAATCGTTGCTTGATGCATATGTATGTATATGTATATGTATATGTAAATGTATATGTATATGTATATGTAAATGTATATGTATATATCATTATATATGTATTATAGATAAATCTTTAAGCAGGATATCCCCATATTATCACCCTATTCAACCGATCCCCATATGAAATAACCGAGTCTCGGTCTTCGTCAGAGAGTGCCAGCTGGAAGCAATGCACCACCACCCCGGGACTTTCATGGACACCGGCCATTCGCACAGTCTGGTGGAGTTGAGATGTTGGGGACTTCACCATTGGAGATTTGGATTCACATGGGCTTGGAGACTTTTCATGGGATTTTTGCGGGTGATTTTTGAGGGGATGAAAGTTGGGGATTCCCTGAGGGTTTTTTTTTGGGATTCAAGCAACAACTGGTGGTTTCAACCCATCCAAAAATATTGTGAGCGCTAGGCCACTTTCTAATTGGGGTCCATCCCATGGTTGGGTTGAGATTTGTCGCCAATTTTCAGACACGCCCAGATTTGAAACCACCAAGCAGTTTTGATTGTTGTCTTAATCTCTTGTCAAGAAAAGATATCGTCCAAGAAAGCTCTCACTTACAGGGAACGACAGTGCTGGCTCAAACTTTCCCTGCAGAAGTCTGAATGATCCCCATTTGTGTTTGCTATACCCTCATAAATAAGCGCAATACCCGCATAGTTCGTTGGTGGAACTGCAATTCTCAAAGGCGAACTGTACTCAACCCAGCAAAACACTGGTAACTTGCGAACAAATCCCATTAAATAGTGGTATAACATTTCAATGGCAAAACTCAGCAAGTTTGCGATATCTCACCATTTAGTTTGCTATATCCCCATTAAATGATTCTATATATATAATGTGTTATAATATATATAATATGAGATAATATGAATATGTACCTATTGAAGGTTGAACTCCTGTTGCTGGGCTTACACTTTCCTACTTCGATGTGCATCCCATTTCTCCTACGTTATCCATTTCACATTGATCCATATCTGGGGACATCAACCAGTCCTATGACTGGGTGAACTAATCTGCTGGGTCGTTTGACCCTGGTCATTTTGCTAATGTTTTCAGATCCAAATAGTTCCAAATAGCAGGTCTGGTTGGTGGTTGACCTACCCCTCTGAAAAATATGCTCGTCAGCTGGGATTATTCTTCCCAATATATATGGAAAAATAATCCAAATGTTCCAAACCACCAACCAGAGTTTCTTTATAGATGTTTATTCCCCAAAACTAGAAGTTCTGGCGGTACTGATCCATACTTGCAAGATCAGCCCACGACTCGCAACTGGCGGGCCTTCTGGGGTTACTTCACCCATCTGGCAAGTCCCCATTCAGGGGATTCTTCCATTTATAAATGGATTATAATTAGGGTTATTGAACACTTATTGGGTTACTAGGGTTATAACTATGGTTATAACTATGATCATAGCATGTTAAAACTCTGGTTATCACTGTGGCTATAAGAATGGATATCACTATTTTTTTAAAATAAGTATATGGTTATATCTATGGTTAATACCAAGTTCTCCCATATATAAATAACATAGTTACTAACCCCAGTTATGGGAACAAACCATAGATAACCCCAGTTACTAACCACAACCACAACTCGGATCGTGGAAGATGATTCTCCGCTGTGCATGGCAGCACCTTCAACACTTCATCTGACAGCTCTTGGCCATGCTCAACCACGCGCACCTAACGGCAACGGCGAACAGGGCTGCCCTGATTTAGCACCAAAAAAGGGGGGAAGAGGATTTCTGTGCCTTCTAAAACTGGGCATTTCTCAGGGTCTTAAGTCTACGAAGTGGGAGAATCGTAAAAGCGCAAACATGAAGTCATGGTTTGGTTCGAATTGTGGGCGAAAAAAGACATAGCGAAATATTATTGCATCGGAAATCTGAGGGGTTTTCCACTGACCCACAGGGCCCTCTCCTCTCCAAAAACATCCTGGGCGCTGGTATTTTACTTGACTCATATTTTTATCACCTGGAAAATACAACCTGGAAGCTACCACTTAGAAACAGTGGTTAATGCTTATCGCTTTTTATCCATTTTCAACCACCATGTCATAGCCAAACCCCTGCTATCCCCTATTTCTGATGGTTAAATCTCAAACTAGCCTTTATGTTGGGTTATATCGCCAAATCGCCATCATGACGTGTTATCGTTTAGGCTCAATTTCGGCACTATTTCAACTGGGGTTAGTTCACCCAGTTACTTGGTGGTTCATCGCAGTTAGGTGGGTTATAACCCTAGTCATAAGTAGATTAACCCTACTTATCCCACATAGAATTCACCAAGCTGGTTGGTGGTTGAGCCCTACCCCTCTGAAAAAATGATGGAGTGAGTAACAGTTGGGATGATGATTCCCCATATATGGCAAAATCATCCAAATGTTACCACCAGCAGATCAGCAGAGTTATAAGCTACTTAGGATTCCTGTGATGAACCACCAAGTATGGAACTCCACGAATCGGAGAATCCTCCACCGCCCAAGGGTTGTTTACGTTGAATCCACGGCTCGATGGAATTACTTGCGGGGATCAATGATGGTCAATGGCTAATAATGATGCTTCATTCTATGCTTAATATGGATGAATATCATGAACATGATCCAATTTATATCCATCTATTTATTTTGATGATGAATCATTTATATCATTTATATCCATTTATGCTTATGGATGATGAAAAATGATCCCATTTATTTCCAGAATAGTTCACCCCATTTTGGCCCCACGATTCCACGATCGCTGAGAAACCCCGTGCTGTCGCAGATTCTTCACAGCCAGCTGATAGCTTTCCAGTGCCGGCTCGAATGCCAAGACCGTCAGCTGCCGCGAGCAACGCTTCGCCAGCACCAAACCTTTGGCTGGGTAAATGATGAAGACCCACTATTGTGGTTAATATATATCCCATTATAAGGCCATGGTTGTACTATGGTTATACTGTTATACTATGTTATACTAATGTTTGGGAGATGGTATTTTGAAATATTTTATCAGTTTTTACTACTGGGGAAATGGTAGTTCCTTCATCCAACATACGTTTTGTCATGGGGAAAGTTGCATGCCGTTTGTGAAGGAGACATTTTAGGGAATCCGCACAACCTTGATCGCTTCGCAGGGCCCAGAAACTGCAGATGCCCAGGTTCAAGCCGCCGTCCACCACGATGGACTTCTCCGGCAGCTTTTGCAGGTCCCCGTAGCACTTCTCGACCTCGATCTCCTGACAGATGAAGTGCACTTCACCACTGCTGCGACCCCAAAGCTCGCCAGAATCGGTGGAGATTGGATGTACAGGCCTGGCTAGGAAGGATCCCAGCAGGATACCCTCTGGTAAAGTAACATAACTATGGAACATCACCATTTTTAATGGGAAATTCCACTATAAATGGCCATTTTCAATAGCTATGTTAGTTTACCAGAGGGTATATCCAATAGCTTGGGGATATGGATGACACATGGTGACTGCTGATCCAATTGGGGATATTTTAAAAAAATGTGATCTGCTGGTCATTGATGGTTTGCTGAGACCTCCAGGTTTTGGCTAGGGAAAACTGGCTTAGGAACACACCACCTGGCTGAAAATGAGGGATGACACCCAAGTGATGGCAATTTTCATAGGGACTATGGTTCACCAATGGATGGATAGCTTTTCCCCTAAGTTTTCAAAGAAATCCACCTCTGACTTGCCTAAGATGCTGCAAAACACACATTTTGTAAAAGGTGGTGAGTTCGGAATCGCTAAGTTGGTGAGGATATCTCCAAGTTTTCCGGGGTTTATAGGAGATATATCCACACTTCATGGGGTTATAAACCAACAAATATCACTGAAACACCACCTTGCGGAATATGACATACCCAGGAGGCCAAAACAAGATGATGCTACTTGGTGGTTCATGCCACGTACATAGGTGACAATCCTGATTGAAACCCTGATTCAAAAATGTGCCAAGCAAGCTTAGTCCACTTCTAACCGGGGTTAAAACCTGCTTACGATTCATATGAACCACCAAGTAGTGCGAGTACTGCTGTTTTTTCTCGTGCTTTTGGTGGAATTTCAGCACCCTGCCGAAGTAAAAACAGGTTTACTGCCGAGCTTTTCAACAACGGTGGAAGGTACATCCTAGTTTTTCAGAACTAAGTATCTATCTATATTATTATATTGGTACATATATATTTGTATATATATATATAATATATATGTATTTTCAGAACTATCTACATTATATCCTAATTATCTATCCATTGTGGGTCAAGTCATAGCTATATCCTCTATCAAATATGGCTAGGCCACGGGGAGTTCCCTGCGGCCACCCATACGGGGTGCAGTTGAAGTTATAAATTGGCACACAACCATGATTAGAGGGGCCCCATATCCCAAGTTACAGATGTCAAATTCGCATACTTGCAGTTCATCCTCACTATATTCCATGAATAATTCCAATTAAGTTGGTTTAAAAGCCCCATTAACTATAGATATATCTCCCATAAATTTACGGGCATCACTCAGCCTCAACGCCGGCTGCGTTTCTTCAGCTGCTTTGGCTGGCAGGGTGTCGAGCAGCTCGTGGATTTCCTCGGGCTCTCAGTGGCTCCCAGTGTCTGGAGTGAAGTTGTGGTAGAAAACTGGTTGGTGGTTGAGCCACCCCTCTGAAAAATGATGGAGTTCGTCAGTTGGGAAAATATATTCCCAACTGAATGGAAAGTCATAAAATTCAGGTTCCAAACCACCAACCAGATGTGATTTGCCTCTCATTCTCGGTGTCAGGGATCATTACAGGCACCCTAGGTCCATTGGTTATACCATCAAAAATTGGTCTTTCCCGTAGATGTTCTCCCCGTCCATTTCTGGGATATGAGTTAAACCAGCATCAGTTGGGGTTTTATCAGATCTCAACCAACGCGTCACCATGAACTTCCCTTCCGTGAAACATACCGTACAAGCTAATGGGACCAAAAAAACAATGAAACTTAAATCCATGGGATAATTTGGCGATTTATGTAAAATATAAACATATGAATTCCCATATTATTATATATATATATAGATATATATTTATATATTCCTATATCTATATTATGTACAAAATTTCCTTTTTGTTGCTGAAATTCCAGGGGCTCTCTAGCCAGGTGCGTATGGGTCGTGAAACATGGCTACTCCTATTCGATCAGCAAAGTTACCCTCCGGTAATCATGGCCCATGATTTTCCCAGCGATATCTCGATTTAGCTCCGGGATTTTCGATTGCCATGTTTGATGACACCAGAGGGTATCCACCTTAAAAAAAACCCATTAATCACTATAACTATAATAATCGCTGGAAGGTAATATTTTTGTTGCTTGATGACCAATTCTTGTTGGTTGAGGGTTTCAACTTTTGCCCACCCCAATGACTTTGACGCCACCTTCTCACTTTGAAAAAGTCGTGGCGACCACCCGCTGGCGTTCGGCATCGACATCATTGTTATCAACAGCAGCAAAACTATTAACATGACATTGGGCTTGCAGCAGCAAAGTCGTGAACCAATCATTGTGGAAGTATGCCAGCCTCTCCAAAGAAGCTTGCACAAGTCTTATCCGCAGCAGTTTCACCTGCATGTCTCTAGACGTTGAGAATTTCAAGTGGCACTCTGCCAGCAATCTCCAAGCTTGGCGTCGCTATCATGCCATCGCATGGCGAGCTTCACTTTTCGATCGGTGAACCCCCCCAAGTGTGTCCCAATAATGGTTGCTATAAACCATACAGCGGGAGAAATGATCATCATTCACTGAGCTGAAATGAGGCTTTTGGGAATAGTTACCCCGAACCTCACCATCATTTCAGTGACGTCACGATGTGAGGTTCCGATTTATTCAGATATACATCTCCAATTTTGCTCGTTGGCCCATAACTGGTTGGTGGTATACCTACCCCTCTGAAAAATATGCTCGTCAGTTGGAAAAATAATCAAAATGTTCCAAACCACCAACCAGATTATGAACTATCATTAACCATCGTTGGCCCATAAAGTTTTGGCGGCTTTTGATCCCCTTATCTTGCGACAGCACCAACCTCTTGAACGGCTCCAAGCTTCGCGCATGGCCGTCTGGAGTCCATCCTCCGCCTCCAGCAAGGTACCGAGGCGATTCACCTCAAGAAAAGATTTCTCAAGGGAATGGAGGACTGGTTGGTGGTGCAATGTGCCCATCTTGAAAAATATGAGTTCGTCAATGGGAAGGATTATCCCTTTTTTTTTTTGGAAAATAATCCAAATGTTTGAAACCACCAACCAGAGGAGCTGTATATAGATAATTGGCAATCTTGGATACCATAAAAAATTATCTAAAAAACAATTCGATTGGCAAATTGAATCTATATACAACTAGTTGTAAAAAAAACAAGTAACTCTATGCGATTAACCATGTTATATAGTTAAATGGTTAGCTGGGAAATTTTTAGACATTCCTATTTGCACGCAGCGGATGGCACGAGTTCGAACTACCTAGGGATCGTTTGATGGGGTGAGCTTGAAACTTGCAGATGACTATCTGGTTGGTGGTTTACCTACCCCTCTGAATATGATGGGAAAAAATGTTCCAAACCACCAACCAGTTATACAACCTCATATTGAAACTACACAACACTTCCTATTGAAATCGCAAAAGATTAAAGGACTAAGCTCCAAAGTTGGTATGATACATGGTGATTATGTATAGTCTCAGATATTGAATATACTGGCGATCTATGTTGTGAAGAGAACATGGTTTTTCTTTACCCATACCCAATCCACTTAAACACATCCATTCTATGGTCTTTATGTGTAAATCCCTCAATAAACCATGAATATTACTGTTTCAATATCTTAAGTTTGTATTTTTTCATGTTTTCTGCCGGGGTTTTGACTCACAGCCATATCTCTATCTCGATTGGTTCTGCCGGGAACATTGACACCGGTTTTAGCCGCATAGAAATCATGGGAAAATCAACAAAGTTTCCTAAGATTTTTCCCAACAAAACCAGGATCAGTTGATCTATAACCCACAACATGAACCAACCATGAAAAACGGGGGGGCCCTATATGAATCAAATAAACCAAAAGTGGGGTATTCAACCATTTTCCCAAAACTGGGGAAGGGAGATATGCTAATTGGTGGTTGAGCTCGCCTACCCCTCTGAAAAATGATGGAGTGAAAGTCAGTTGGGATGACATGACATTTCCAATTGAATAGAAAGTCATAAAAATCATGTTCCAAACCACCAACCAGCATTTAGTTAACCATCATTAACCATCATTAACCACCATTAATCATCATTAATGTCAGCCCTGGATTAAGAAACCCCTGGGCTGTTGGTTCCAAATCAGCAACCAGAACATGAACCAACCGTGGCACCGTGGCCTGCAGCTGTACTTCCTCCGTCATCAGCTGTCGCAACTTCTTCGCCACAAGTGGCACCGAGAAGTCGCCCTCGTCGATGTGCTGCACCGAGGCCTGACATGGCGATGTCATCAGATGGCGAAACTCGAGGCCTGGTAAACGTTTACAAAAAACGATGGAAAAATCCACCATTTTTAATAGGTAAATCAACTATTTCTATGGCCATTTAACTAACATAACTACGGAAAGATCCACCATGTTATAGCTGGGAACATCCACTATTTCTATTGTCATTTTCTATAGCTATGTCACAAATTACCAGAGGGTAATATTGGTTTCTGGATGCTGTTATAACTGGCTATTATGATCATAATAACAGGTATAAAAACATGATTATGATTGATAACAATACATTATAGCAGATGATAGATAATGGATGAATAATGGATGATCATAGATAGTAATCAATGATAATTGCTGATGATTGCTCATGATTGATGTTGATAATGACTCTGATTAGGACTGGATTTCCAAGGTTCATGATAATTGATGATAATGGATAATGGACAAGCATGATCATAGGTGATAATAATAATGACATGGTTGAGAATAACCATGTTAACCAAATTTGTTAATACGGCTTCTCCCCAGCTAGTAATATTTCCATTTATAAATGGTCTCCCTCAAGCAGTAAGCTAGGAGTTTATTAATCCAGGTTTTATATTAATGATCATCGATGATTCTATTGTCAGCTAATAGTTTTTTTTTCCCCCAAATCATGTCCTAAGTAGTGGTTCATGATAGTTGATGATAACAGATGACAATTGATGATTCGTGTTGATAATGAATCTGGTCCGAAATGGTTAATGATAACTACGGAATACTGAGTAGTTATGGTTATCAATAAAACATGATAATGGTTAATCCCAGCACCCAATATTACACATTACCCAATATGTATCTTGGGCGGGTGATGGAACCTTGTTATGTTATGTTAGAGATGGGTTGTGTCAATAGCTGAGGTTTACCAAAATGGTTCATAAAAATATAAATTACAGACATGGGGATAAACAATTTACCAAACATGAACTAGTATTAATGGGGATTATAGTTACCATTAACTAATATTACCAAACATTTACCAGACATGGGGATTAACACTCCAATCTACCAATGGATATAATTCCATCTCCCTAGTATTTAACACTTCCTCTATGGGCCCCCGAAATGAATAGAGACACTACATTCCATGAGGGTTTCGCTTGGGAAGCTCTGAAACAATCAGCTGCACACCACCTACATAATAATAAATATGGATGATGATCCATATTATAGGTACATGATCATCGGGTACATGTGTATATATCTATATATCTATATATCTATATATCTATACAATAGATATATGGGATATATCCCAGTAATATGTAGATTTTCAACCAAATAATGATCCCAATCCTCTACGAAGATCAGTATGCATGCACCTCCGAAAAAACATCCACCATTCAGCAGTCGGTTGTTTGAACATTCTTGTTTCTTTAGCCCCTCATGTTTACCCTCTGGTAAACTAACATAGCTATGGAATATAATCATAGGTAAATCAACTATAAATGGTTCATTTTCAATAGCAAACTGTTAAATTACCAGAGGGTAATCGGTAATCATAATCCACCAGATTTTGAAGAGAATTTCCCTTTGAGTTGGCGAAAAAGGATGCGGAAAAATCAAGTGGCAAATCTACTCATGTGGTAAATCCAATCACGAATTAACACCAATAACCATTGGGGATGGCACCTGCTTCAAGCCAAAAAGAACATGATCCATCAACCACTTCCCAAATTTTCAAAAGAATAGCCCATCAGGTAAGGCCCCCGCCCAGTTATAAGTGGTTTATACACTCCATTAAAAAACTACAAGTCGCTATATCCCCGATCAGCCCAGGTTGACCAAGTTATGTTCGTCAACCCTCGCCTTGTAAGTACCTAAAGTTTGAGATCCAAAACATTGCATCAATTTCACCCTCCCCAAGTGCTGCCCAAAAAGATGCCGAAAAGTGCTCCAACCAGGATGGTAGTTCGATAGTTTCACCGCTGATCTATCTATGACGACTGGGATTGCTACACCAAGCTACCACCAAATATGGAATAGTACGTCTTATGATTGTATTTTTTCGGCTCAAATCGCATCATAGGAACATGAAACTCACCAGTTGTTACCCTCCAGTAAATTCACATAGACCCTGGCAGTCATCGGGGTTGGAAGATTAGTGAAACCACTAAGAATGGGTTATTTTCAGGGTCAACAAGTTAATTTACCAGAGTACCAGTTCTGGTTGGTGGTTTTAACCCCTCTAAAAAATATTAGTCAGTTGGGATGATTATTCTCAACTGAATGGAAAAATAAAACATGTTCCAAACCACCAACCAAAGTTGTTATATCCCCTCACCGAGTTGCCACCCCCAGGTCTTCCAAGGTCTGTCCCCAGAAGGGCTGGTCGAAGGCCAAGGGCATCACCAGCTGCGGCACTTTCGCCCGCGCCGCGGCGAGGACGGTGCCGATGCCGCCGTGGTGCAACGCTACGGCGCAGCGCGGCAGCAGCCAGGGATGCGACGTGCTGTCGCTAGCGCAGAAGATGTGGGGGTCATCAGACACCTCAGAGATGTCATCAGATGATGTTACCCTCTGGTAAACATACAAAAAACGATGGAAAGATCCACCATTTTTAATGGGAACACTCACTATTTCGACTGGGCCATTTTCAATAGCTATGTTAGTTTACCAGAGGGTAATGGATATAGCCAGTTAAAAGTTTAGATAAGGGATATGTAGGATATCTTGGAACATTTTTTCGGTTAAACCTGGTGATCGTAAGTCCTCGATTCGTGGCTTATCCCATGTTTATTAATGGGTAAACTTACCACACATGAGCCTCTGACTAGTGGTGAGTCGTGGGGTGATCATCCAAGTATCCTGTAACAAACGCGGGAAATTGGATATTTTGATGGATGTACTCAGCTATATATAGGGGATATAAGTTCTTAGACTCTATATATATATAAAATATAGAATATATATAGAATATATATAGAATATATATAGAATATATATAGAATATATATAGAATATATATAGAATATATATAGAATATATATAGAATATATATAGAATATATATAGAATATATATATATATTCTATATAGAATATATATATAGAATATATATATATATATGGTGGGTTGGAACATAGATGTAGGAAGATTGAGTTGAGGGTCCCTATCCAGGTATTTCGTGGCCGTGGCCTCTTGGGAACAGTTGCCCATCATTTACAAATGGGGTTTCCGTCGCCATGGTTGATTTGGTGGGATACACAGCAGATATCCTAAATGTAAGTTGGTAAGTTGTGTTTGTTGGCTTTTAAAGACCAGTAACTTGTCAGTAACTATAGCTGTATCCCCCATAGACCCAACATTTAATCAAGCAATGTTCGTCAAAAAAGCAATCGTAAACGGGGGCCTCACCTTGTATGTAGATATACATACCTGACATATCCTGCACAGTGACGTGGAAGGGTTGATATACAGCTGAGTACTATTGACATGATAATGACTATAATTATAGATAATTATACATACATAATCATATATATATAATCATATGATATATATATATAATCATATCATATAATATATATACAATCATATAATATATATAATCATAATATATATAGTCATAATATATATATATAATCATATATATATAAGCATATATAATAATATATCTATATATACATATATTTGTATATATATATATAGACATATATTCATGCATGTAGTATATAATGTAGTCAACCCGAAAACGCGATAGACAAGTAATTCGCCACTCTTTTTCATTTTCGGGTGGTTGCTATCCCCATTCACCAGGTCTGTGGAGCCATGGATTCCGTAGCAAATTAGAAGCTAATACACCACTACATTTGATATATATATATATGGGGGTTTCCATAAATGGTGGTACCCCCAAATGGATGGTTTATAGTGGAACATCCTATAACAATGGATGATTTAGGGGGTACCCCTATTTCAGGAAACCCTCATATATATATACATACCCCAATTGGTTGGGATTATCTTCAATTACATATTGGGAATACATCCAATTGGTTAAGAAAAATCCCATGGATATCCCAGTGAATTGTAGCTTTTAGCTCACCCCCGTTCTGATGTAGTCTACTTAGTAAACTTCCTATAACTTAGTACGAAACGAGCCATCCGATGGGTTTCCTGTTGAGGTACGTCACACAAGCTGTTAGACATCAACACCACAGGTCGCGCCATCCATTTCGCTGTGTCCAATAGCACCTGTGGAGAGCTGGAAACATTCAGGGGTTTGGTCTGGTATCCCAGAATGGATACCAAACATCCACCCAATCAAAAAAGCCATTTGAATAGGGACATTCGCATAAAAGTATGATAACGACTGATGTAACCAAAACGGAAGTGGCGTAGCATGTGGAGATGTGTGGAGACTAACTTGCTGGAATTATATAAGGGGCATCAGTATAGCAATCCACTAGATAAGGCAGAAAAGTAGAATGCAATCCTCAAATAGGCATAATTTCCTAATAGGTTGCTCCTTTTCTATACTTTTCTATCTTTTTGGGAGTTGTTACACATGGTAACCTGGTTGGTGGTATACGTACCCCTCTGAAAATATGAGTTCGTCAGTTGGGGTTATTATTCCCAATCTATGGAAAAAAGTTCCAAACCACCATCCAGTAACTGTGTCAAGGTTTAGAGAAACTTGCTGCCCCACCTTGGTGACACGCTCAGCATCTGGCACTAGCCCTTCGACCTCACCGCACGTCGACTTGGTGACATGCTGCGACCTCAATGGAAAATGGGTAGCCTCTGGTAATTTGTTACAGTTCACCATGGTTTTTCGATGGCCCATAGAAATAGATGGTTTACCTATTTATAGCATGGTGATTTTTGTCGACATGATTGATTTTCTCCATGATTTCCAAGTTTTTTGGGCACTTTTCTCGGCATCACTTGGGGGTTGCTATGCACATCAATTTGGACATCGATTCTTTCTCCCTCTCCCTCTCTCTCTCAGGCATCAGAAAAGCATAGAAAACCCATGACTGTAAGTAAATGTCGCTTAATGCAATCATGAAAATTGATGAAAGGTGAAGCTACTGTAGCTGTACTACCATTCTACCACTTCCCTTTTGAAACCCTTCAACTTTGGGTGGTCACTTGGAAGTCTTGTCTCCAAGACTTTGGTGCGAATTTCTGTGGCTTGGGCTGAACTTCGAGTAAGTCAACCGTGTCATCTTAGTGACACTGTAACCCAAGAAAAAACCCAACAAAAAAGAGTTGGCAATGTGGCTTGAGACCTCTGATCTGACCCATCTCTTGCAGCTTTGGTACGCCCATACTTCCAAAACCAATGTAGAACGGGGCCTCGGTGGTCGATGTGGATGCGGTAGCTGGAGAATGGGAGGATTAACACCCAAACATACCATACCAACTATGTAATTTTGATGTTCACCAGACAGACCGTAACCATCATGCAAACAGATTGGAAACCCTTCATGTTTTGCAGTGTCTTTCGAGTCACCGAGTTGACTCAGGCCACCAATCCCATGCCACAATCCACTCAGAACCCTCTCATGATCCGGCTCAGCAATGAACTGCAAATTGGTGGTGCCATTTCCGTTAGGTCATCTTTAAAATCGCATGCTCCGCTCCCCTCCAGTTTCTGCTAGCCATCCTCAAAACCATGGGTTCGGTTGAGATCACAAATCTGAAAGCAGCACCAGGTCACGAGCACCCAGAGGTCGGATAGGCTGCGGCCAAGTCACTCCTTTCAGAATGCCACTCTGCACTTTCTCTTGACACTCCAGTAAGAAACGCTGTAATGCCTGGACAGCCACTTGGGATAGGTTTCCCTCGGGGTCTCTCGAAAAAACTTGGCCAAGACTGTTTATGGTGGATGTGTCATGATGCTGTGGATGGTTGCGAAATCCTGCATTGGCTTGTAGATGGTTTATCCCACTATCGTTCCGCTATGTACAATGTTTCATAGGACTCCCAATAGTTACCAGTTGCGTGCACCTTGAACAGCTCAACTTCCAAGAGTTCTCCGGAGCTGAAACGTTTTTAACTTTCTGACTTGCAAACGCGCCACAGGCGCCACAGCCGCGTGCAATTTTTGATGTTCTTTCTACTGATTCTCTCCGACTCTTCCCACTGTTGCTGCATCTGTCCATAAGTCGGAAGTTTGACTTCTAAACTTCGGCAACTACATATCCAGGGAACACAAGCATGGCTTGTCTGGTGTTTCAACCCACTCAAAAAAATGTCCGTCATTATTTAAATATTCCCAGATATGGTTGAAGCAGAAAAATATTTTTACCACCAAAACACCAGCTATATCCAGTGACATGCAAAAGTATCCCACTTTTTTGATGGGAAGCCACCATTCTTTTTGCAAAAACACATGTGGATCATTTGTCTGGAAATAGGGCACTCCCATCCCAATCGACGGGTCAATCAAAAAAAAGTCCAGATTTCAAATGGTTAGGCTAGGGGTAGAAACCATTTTCAGACACATCCATATCATACTGTTGGTTATATGTCCCAGTATATCCCACAAAATGATAGGTTTTTAATCTAGGATCATAAAAAATCTCAAGTACGGTTGCCAAAATTTCTTGATATAATCACACTACCTATTCAGTCGGTTGGGGATCTTTTGTTGAGTGAATCCACGCTCTTTCCATACTTTCCCATCCCCACCTCGCATCCTGTTGCTTCCACAGGAGCTTCTGGCGTCCAAGAACCACAAACGACACTGCGGGGTGGCAGTGTACCTAGCGGGGGAAAAGGCGTTTTTGTGGTTTATACATGTTGATAATCCATATACAACTCATCTAAATCCCATTCTATTAGTGATATGGATATCCCATGAAAATTACTGGAAATTTTGCAAATTTGAATCGAATCTAGTTATGTGAGATGCCTTATGCTAGGCCATTCCCGAGGGGCAAACGGGTTTTTCACCGGTTTGGGGATCATCGTCAACCAGTGATTGGTGATATCTTGGTGCCATAAGAGCTGGGATCTATTCATACTTGGTGTCATTTTTGTTGGTAGCCCCTAGGGGAACTGAACCAGGTAGTGGATACAGCTAGAGAGAGAAAGAACCACATCCATCACATACAAATATATATATATATATATAGTCAAATCGCTATTTATGGCAAATGATAAACTTCCAAAACCGCAGCGACGTAAGCAACACTTCCGTGAAGTCAAACAAAGGATAATCAATATCACATGCATGCTGCGTTTCTTGGTTTACGTCAACCCAAGTCAGAAAAACACTTGTGGATTTGGATCCTCTTTGATGGCACCCAAGTCAGAAAAAAACACTTGTGGATTTGGATCCTCATAGTGGGATGGATATTTTGAATATTTGGGGCTGCACATGGCTGCACTATGCTTCCAATGATCCACGCAATCACAAAGGCTCATCTATGCAGAAGATCTCACAACAAAACGATCCAACTTGCCATTGAAAATCGGATGTGGTTAAAACGATGCCATGTTTACCATCCCCCAGCCATCACCATTTTTATAGGTGGTATAAACTAACCATTCCCAGTCTTGGGTGGTTTCTGGCATTGTTTTAACCACAGAAACTTCTTCAAAATACCTTCCGGCAAACATGGCAATGGAAAATCCGCTCTCAAGCTCCGGCACATTGCGATGTCAGCAAGCTTTTGGGGATACCTGCCGGGCGCAAATCGCAAAATGGGGGAATTGGTTTCAGGCAGAAACTCCAGGACACCTAATGTTAAAAGAACATGGTAAACCCAGTTGCGATTTTCACTCGCACCTATATCTATTGACGAACATCACCATTTTCCAGTTGCTTCATTTTCCCTGGTTGTTGGTTGGTGGTTTCAACCCCTCTGGTATGATGAAATTCTCAATGGAAAATCATAAAAATTCCATGGTTCCAAACCACCAACCAGTTCCCTATGGGTCTCTTAGGCTCCACATTTTGGGATCCAACACTTTTCACATGAGAAGTAGATGCCAGGTTCTTCGAAATTCGGGGAACCCTTTTAGGGAAAAAACCCATGGGGTTTTCCAAAGATATGGGGTTTTCGAATTTTAAAAAATTGGACTCAGATGGATTCTTTCCAAAGATATATTGACCCTCTAAAAGGGACCAGCAAAAACCATATATCTTTGGGAAAAATCCATCAGAGTCCATCTGAATTGAATCCAGGCGTTTCACGAAAAGCTGGCATAAACAGCTTGGAGGGAGAACGGGTTTGTCTGCAAATACCATATTTACCATGGTTTATAAATGTCCCATCATCATTTATGGTTTATCTATTTGCCATATTTGTCTTTTCATGGTTTATCATAATTTCCCCTTCCGCATATCCGTCATTTGGTAATAAACTAGACGACGGATGGCCCGAGAGCGTAGAGGAGCAGGGTCTTCTCTTGTTAGTATGGAGATGCAATTTTAGAAACGGTATATGAAAGCTGTGTTATAGGCAGTCGAGAAGAGGAGTA
>Ga0126342_10003421_pt1:0-25000 | contig 26214 bp, 25 predicted proteins | sample Cyp1metagenome_FD_92528 | JGI IMG/M metagenome (GOLD analysis project Ga0126342, IMG submission 92528) | Coral microbial communities from Lord Howe Island, Old Settlement Bay, Australia - Cyphastrea 1 metagenome | ecosystem: Host-associated > Invertebrates > Cnidaria > Coral ...
AATTTCCCCTTCAAGTAACCTCATGATAAAAACCAATCTTCATTTTGTAGCAGTATCATGTTGTCATTTTCCGTAATCCTTTGGAGGTTGAGAACCATCATTTTATAATGGCTGAGGTTAGGAGACTTTGGTACAAAATGAGGGGCTCGACCCCATAGGTGAAATTCAAACCGGGATACATTTGTTATTTATGTTTATGGGAGATGGTTGCACATGAGCATTTGATGCTTCTTTGCCGTACTGCAACCCTCTCATTCCCTTGACGCAAAAAAGGGTTGCCTTGTGAACCCACTAGAGCTTCAACCTGCACTGGAACTACTTTGGGGGGTTAGTTGTATAATCTTATACAATATTTTCATATATTTTCCATTTAACGGACTTGACACATCACCTTCAGATGGTCTGCTTTCAGCTGATGGAGTTCAAGGAGAACCAGTACATGAAAATTTGAAATTCTCCAAGCGCTCCTTATGTCAAAGGCTTAGTACTTCATCTACCACGCTTTCGATGCTGTGGCCAGTGATGCTAGTAGCGCTGACATTTGCCCATGGGTGGCGTGGTATTAGCTAATGTGCTGACGATTTGGCCCCTGGTGAGAACACCCAAAGCACGGGCAGCGTCAGAGTTAATGAGTGAACCACTTGGGGCTGCGGCTGCGGATTTCAAAATTGATCTGTAGAATTATGACTTTGTCCAGAAATGATGGAATCCACATTTTCCAAGCGATTGGTTTTGGGGGTGTATATCCGCCTTTTTTGGAACAATCCTCACGGGTGTTGCGCAGTGCAAGTGGCAGAGTTTGATCTCACCCATTCACCATGATCGATGTTTCACCCACTGGCGTGCAGGGAAGCTGTTGCTCCCTGAGTGTAGTGGACGCCATTTGACACAAACCGTTGAAAGGCTTTTAATCAAAAGTAGGCCAGAAAATCGCATGGGAAGCCAAAATTGGCTTTTTGGCATCATGTTTGCGTGGTTGAGACATGCGATTCTTGCCGTCCTGTCAAGAGAGTGCTGAGTGAAGGCTGAGTGAAGTGAACATGTCAATGGTATGATGGCAGCACAAAGTTCAGCATCATCAGCTTCGAGGTTTCAAACTGTAGACATTAGCCGAAGGTTCCTACATCATCATTCGGATAATTTGTTTTTTTCCCCGCAGAGACACAGCAGACACACCATGCCAGACACGCCAGTGTAATCTAGTGCGGTTCGACATGGGTGAACAGTAGGCATTTTCAAGCCATGGCATTTGCACAGGACTGCTTGTGCAGTATGTGCAAGATGCCCTATGCCATCAAGAATGAAACAGGTCTGGGTTTTACGGTTTACGTTTTTTCAATAGTTCTCAAGTGATTATGGTTTCCCATCCTATTTGGAAAGATGATCCCCTACATGACAAATAGGACACCAACCACAAAAAAGGTTATGATGCTGAGATGCAAAGTCTGGTAGGCGCCAGACGCCACTGTCAGGACGAGGAGGATGTCGAGTTTCAAGCTCCTGATTTGAAGGCCTGGAAATAGTTTCTTGTGGTCGGTCACAGCTACTCAACAGTTGGGCGGTTTCCATAAATGGGGGATCTCCAAAATGATCCAAAATGGATGGTTTACAATGGAACATCCTATTAAAATGGATGATTTAGGGCTACCACTATTTCAGGAAACCTGCAGTTGTTTTAGTGTCCCCCTAGATGCTAGATTTTCTTGCTCTTGCTCTTTTTTTTCTCGCTCGGCGTGGCTGCGCTGCTGTCGCAGTCCCAACAAACCCCCATGGGGTTCCTGCAGATTTTACTAAAACCAAGCCTGTGAACTTTGAACCATGGAATCCCAGTGATGCAACTCAAATAACATATATATATATAGTTATATATGTTTGTGGGAATTAACTTCAAATTTTAATGGTTTTTTAATCGGATTCAATGGGGTTTGATCATATGTTTGTTAGCTAAATCCCCCATTTGTTGGGTTGTCCATGGATGACCTTTTCATGCGCCTCACCTTGCAGGTCCCCCTGCCAAGCTTCCCTCTCGAGAAGGTGCGCTTCTCGGGGAGGGGAGTTGTTCCTCAAAGTGAATGGATCAACATGTTTCAGGCCGACGAGACCAGACACTTTGGAGGACGTTGGAATGCGTTCTTGTTCAACATCCGCAACATTTTGCCACTGAGTTTTGATTGTCTTGTGGAGTATGAGAATTTTCACACCAGGGATGTGGGTCAAGTAAAATCACATAGCCAGGGTGGCGCAAGTCAACCATGGCCGGAACACCTGAATCGCCAGGTAGGGCCTGTTGGAGATGGGTAGCATCCAATACCTATGTTCCCCATCTTTCATGAGGGGAACATGGGTGGGCACCAGCGATTTTGATATTTTGAGGATGGCAAATGAAGGCTTTCTGTAGTGTCTTCTGAGGAGGGACTATTATTCCAGTGGCGGAAGTATGAAATGAGTTGATGGGCTCTGGATGAAGTTTTCGTCGAGATATTTCAGAACGAGATAAGGACATGAGGACAGCGTCGGAAGAAACTTGCACCGTGTGCTCCCAGCGATGCAGAATTCGTTACTGCAAAGAAGACGTGACATTGACGTTTGCGCGTCAGACTGTAGACAGATTCGTGACAAAATTTGGGAAAATCGGGAAACCAGGCCTTTTGGCTCACAGCCATACTAATTATTCAGTCAGGAATGCACATCAGACCGCGACGGCTTATTTAAGGGCAGGTCCCACCGCATGTCGTGAAAGACCTGTGCACAGCACTTGATGATCCCTAGTGGCCTTAGCTGGACCCAGCTTTGACACTAAGACAAGCATCTGGCTGGTCAGTCCCATCTCTAGTTCTGCAAGGAATCATACCAAAGATCGCCGAAGAGAGTTCTTCAGCACTGCATGTCCAAGCCATGTACAATGTGCGGACACAGTCAGGCAGTAGGTTTGTTTTCTTTGCACACAAGCGATGCCCGGGTATTGAGGGGCGCTGAAGCATGTCAGATGACTCGGAGGCAGATTCTGTCATGGAGTCAATGGACAATTCCACGATGATGTGTAAGCTCCAAGGCTCCAATGGTTCCTTATTCAGGGATGCTTTATGTGACTCCCAAATTCTAAGTCAGTGGGTAAATTCGAGACTGTTGAGGACATATGATTTACCACATGAGATGCTGTCGTCTTAAAACTCAATGGACAGTTTTTCCATCGATACCGATACAGGATTTTCCCATTTAATTGGGATTTACCATTGCCCAGTCTGTTTTCTGAAGGCTTTGTCGGGTGCAGGACTCTCATAGGTTCTAGTATTTGTAGCTAGCAAGCCTTGCCATGAGCAGGAGTCTGAGAAGGAAAAGGTAAAAAAGACGACAGACAAGAAGGACAAAGAGAAGAAAGGTCTGGCTTACATTCAACGCTTTGGTCTGAGTGCATCGATTGCCATCTTGTTGTGATCGGTTTCGTTTTTTTTTTTTTAAGAAAAGAAAATTGGGGGTAGTGTACGTCATTTGTTCTCAGCTAGGAGTACTTGGCCATGGGATTTTAGTTCACATGACCACGCTACAGGCAAAGCCAAAGAGAAGAAAGACAAGAAAGGTAAGAAAGAAAAGGCGGGCGACTGCTGGTGATGGTTCCGTAAAGACGAAATAGAAATGCGGAGCTCATTCAGCCGGGGATATATAGCGGTCCGTGGTGTGCGGTCGCAGAAACTGGTGTTCTGCTGAGAAGAAGAAAAAAGAAAAGAGCAAAAAGAAGAAAAAGAAGCGCTTTGGCTCATTTGGATTTGTCAAAAACTAGGGTACCGCGAAGTCCAGTCATTTATCATCATTCCCTTTTAAAATTGCAATTTTAGGGGTGTAATTACCCCAGTTTCAGACACACTCATTTTGGTCCAAATGACACACGGCAGCCGTTTCCCATGAAGCGACCATGGCCGAATTGAAGTTAACCGCCTGAACTGAGGAAGTCCTCCTCCTCCTCCTCTTCTAGCCACCAAGCTGCAAAGGGTCTGGTCTTTACCCTGCAGCAAGCCATCTACATTTCTGGAGCATCTTCCAGTATGCCAAGTTTGTTTGAGATGTAGGTGAATTCAGGCAGCGGATGTTTCTTTTGCAGGATCGAATCAAAAAATGGGGTCCAACAATGCGGGCACGAGTTGATGTTGGGAAAGGCGGCTTATTTATTGATCTGGAGATATGGAGGTTTCCTGAAATAATCCCCCTAATCAATCCAAATCATCAATTTTAATGGGATTTTCCCTTATAAATCATCCATCATCAAGGGGTACCCAAGAAACCTCCATATCTGGACGGATCACGATCCCCACACTTTGGCACCGAGGTTCCTCGTCAGACTCCTCCGAGCTGAGAAAGAAAAGGAAGAGAGAGATGAAGCAGAAACAGATGGAGGCAAAACATCACCAAAAGGGCATACTGCCATCATAAACGTGTAATGTTTTCATTATCAATTATGAAATCATCATCCATAAATGATGGGGAATTTATGCGACCATTGATGACCATTGTTCTTTTTCGCACTGGGTGGCTGATTTCAAAAAAAAAAAGGGGTCACAACTGGAGAATCTCACTCAAAATGTATCGGTTTACTGGGGATTATCCAAGTCCGCGAACTTGGAATCCAATATTCCATAGCATTCCCCCTGTTATTGTCAATATTGATCATCAACTACCAGCAGATTGTGATATCAAATGCACTTTTGTTTGGCGCATGGGAATCCCTATCAACCACCCAGTAGCTTCGGGAATGACAGGTCAACTTTTCATTGCTCTTGGAACGGACAATCCGTTCCATGCACAGGCGCAGAAACAGAAAGCCCGAAATTACCTCGTGATGAGAGGTGCGACACCATGATTTTTCCAGCGATGTGGGGTTCGATTGAACCCAGTTCCATACCGTACACCCAAAACATCATAGGATATAAGTTGGTTATATAAGTTATATCCCCATAATGTCCCCATAATATCACCATTATAATTTATACTATCCCTATTGGTGATATCCCCGTGATATCCCCATGAACAGTCACAAAAAGTGTTATTTCGCGCTTCAGCTCGGCTCGAGGCCTGAAGACACCGGATGGACAGTTCACTGAGCAGGTGACAAACTTTGAATCCAGCTTTCGTGAAGGTCGATAGGTTCGTCACCATTGTGCCCCAAATCGCGACTGGAGGGCACCATACTGTCGTATGGGTCGAGTCAGGGTATGGAGCCACACCAAGGGTGGATCTTCGTGGTCATATTGACCAGGAAAATCATGGAAAATCCATTGAGTTTCTCTGAGTTTCTGTGATTTGTTTTTTTCTTAGCAATTGATTCATGTTGGTTTTTGGAACATGACCCATACCCAGCCCATGTGAGCCACTGGAAGTAAACCCGGACGACAGGAAACCTATGGCTTTGAATGTACCAGCCAATAAATCAATGGGGGGTTGTGCCAGATTTATCTTACATACCAATTCTGGGATTCTTGGTAGACCATACTACCTGGCGTCATCCATTATGGGTTGAATTCCTATCAACTAACCACGACTTTTTTGCTGACAGCTTCGATTCTGCCCCTTTTTTTCAGCGACTTTTTCGAAGCTGTCGATAAGTTATAGTCCTTAAAACAACAAGGATTCAGGATATGAAGTACCGTGGTAAACATAATAGTAATAGCAATAATGATGATAGTAGATATAACAAATGCAACAAAAATAGCAAGACAACAAGGATAACAATAGTAACAACAACACTCATAGTACCATCCCCAGCACAATGGGTGGGTTTCTTTCCACTCATCACCTCCAGAGCATCGGCGAGCGCCAGCCTCGACAAGATGGAAAAAACGCAGTGCCGCAGATGAATCCAAACTTGCAACAGCGATTTCCCGTTTGAGGATACATTTGGATATCTGGTGTTCAAAACGCACTCCGTGAAGGGCCAACATAAGGACATGCCATGATATACCCTCTTGGTAATTTGTTACAGTTTCCTATTGAGAATCACTATTTTCCACAGGTCAATAATCTATCTATATCTAAATTGGCCATCTCCAACGCAATATTTAAAACTAGCAGAGAGCATATAAATCATGTTCAAGACATCTACATCGTTGTTCAGCTCTGGATTTCCAGGATCCGTTTGCCCGGTTTCGAAAAGGAGCATCCCGCTACTATCCTCCAGTAGGGAGCTCAGCTCACCGGGCCCTGTGACAACCTGGGCCCAGTGGCCCAGTTCCAGCTGTGTTCCGAGACCAAGTTCGATCCCTTCAAAGAGTCTTGACCTTGGACACAGATGACACAGATGACACAGGAAACGACAGCATGGCAGACTTTTTGAATGGCGGTGATGCGAAACACACTGAGAAGGATCCCCAGGGTCTTCCAATCGGATGCTTTTCACAAGCTCTTTGTCTATGCAGTTATATGCTTTAGATGGCTTTAGAAACTCCAAAAAAATAGAGAAGAAAAGCGTAACTGAAATACACAATGAATCACCGACAACCCATTCCTCACTCTTGGAATGTGGCAACCAGTGCAGCCAGGGCACCAGGCTACCCCAACCAAAACTTGCACTGGAGGTGGCGGGAACCAGCTCCGGAGCTTCGAGTTGAAGGACTTGGTTACAGTTCCCCAATATCTATTGGAATCAAGGGGGCCACCCCCTTCACAATACAATGGAAGCCACCTATTTAAGAGGGTTTATACATTTTTTTGGAGCGATTGCATGTTTTGATAGTTGGCTTCTCCATGTGGGTGCTGCTGAAAAATGGGGCTTTTCACCATTGCTTTCCCCATTAGCACCTGTAAGTCTAACTTGTATGATTTTGGGCTCCCCCTATGTCTTTGCAGCAGAGGTTCACTATGTGGGTGTGTCTGAAAAAACCAAATGCTCATTGCACTGGTAATAGGGAATTCTCTAAACCACGGGATTTTGGGCTACCGCCTTTTCAGACAAACCCATGTTTCACTTGTTCCCAGCCTCTCAGGACACCTCATGGAAGCTCCTGCACCCTTCGCGCCGCTTGCCGCCGAAGCACCGGCGCTCCCGCGTCCCTCGGAGCGGTGTCAACGCTGCGGCAGTCTCTTCCCGAGCGATGCCAACTTCTGCGCGCGTTGTGGACTGGCGCGAAGCACCGACGGGCAAAGCTACCAACATCCGGAGAAGCTACCTGGATTTGCTGATGTTTTTCATTTTCCAGATAATCAAAAGAACAGAAAAATAGTGATGCAACAGATAATCTTAAATTGTTAATTACTGTAAATTCTTTGCTGTTAAATCCACCAGATATGAGGAACGCCTGATTTCTGACTTGTTTTTCTGAAGCGGATTCCAGGCTCTTGCCCGGCCCACCTCTCCGTCACGAGCACCGCACGAGCCCTGGCTTCAGCACGTCCCAGCTGCCACCCGAACCGGATCTGGGCGGGCCAGGGGCGGCTCCAGGGGTTCAACCGCAGACCATGGCGAAGCAGATGATGTCGTGGTTGGGCGGCGCTCCAGCCCCGCCTTCCACCCTGACGCCTGGTGGATTCACATCGCCGGAGCCGCCCGGGCAACTGTCAGCTCCAAAGGGCATCAAGAGCAATTGTAGGTCAATGAAGAATCAACGACACTGCCCACCATCAACGCTGGGGCCACTGGGGCCTGTTTGTGGGTGAGTTCTGGCCATAGTCACAGCTTGGCCTTCAAGTTTGCAAGCTGTTTGGATACAGCTGTTGGCAAAGAACAGTCAATTTCAATGAATTTCACAAAGATTGAAATCCACACAGTTGAGTCGCGTGAGACACCAATCAATTTGAGGGTTCAGCCTTCTGTGCTGCTGATGCTACTTCTCGGGGATGGTTCCAAAGTGGACACTTCCTGAGCCATCCGAGCCTGAGAAACAATGAGTCGAGGAACAAACAAGTATATATACATATATAGTTTATTTTTCCTTGGGATGTGAGACGATCAATTCCCTCCAATCAACGCGAATGTTTTTGGACGTTTTTGGCATGGCTTGAACTTTGGCAATGTGGCGAGCTGTTTTTTCCGTTGCAAGAAGTTGGCTCTTGGAATAGCCATGGATTTCAGTCAGATCCTGCGTAGGAAGATCATGCTGGAAGCCCCAAGATTCCCAAGATGTCAATGAGGAACTTGCAGATACCAAGAATTCACGCTTTGAACATAGTGATGAGGGTACGCAATGATGTCCTGGCAGGCAGGGAGTTGTCGAGATTGCGTTTGTGTCGCAGTCTTTGTGGTAGCTCATGTTTGAGCACAATATCATGCGGATGCAACAGGATTTCACTTTTGTTTCTCAAAGAATGTGTGCATTTTGCGTCATAAACCCTCATTTTCGCATGGTGTCGGAGACCAATACGAGAAATGAACATCTTGCTGTTTTTATATCTAATGAATGTGGGCATTGGAGATGTGCAAAGGCCTTCGGAACCCATCACACCACACCTTTGCCCACACGTGAACCATGAAATATTTGGGTATGGTTCACGGACAGAGGCCCTGGGATAGCTTGGATAGCTCACCTTCAGTTTTTGGTTGGTTGATTGGTACCTACGGTACCCTGGTGTGTTTGTCCTAAGATTTAAAGTACCCAAGTACCTTGCACGTCGCGAGGCCAAGCCTCCCGGCATCTTGCAGAGCTCCATTCTTTGTGCTTTGTTGGTGTCTGCGACCTCGCAATTCTCAGAGTTTCTGGACGAACATTTGGGAATTTTCATGTTCATTATTCCATTCCTCACCGTAGGGGTTGGCAACCAGCATTTGGAGGTTGTTCATGACCCAGCCAGCCGGAATGTATGGTCTAGCGGCTAGCGGGAAGTGTTCGGTTTCAATGTGCTTCCGTATTACCCTAAAAGCAGTTCTGAGATATGCTGCCTCGCAGCCACCATTGTTGAAGCATGAGGTTTGATTACCTCAGAAATGCAGGCCCGCCAGTGGGAAATGCCAGAGAGAGCAACCTTGACAAGCAAAATCCATGCATGAACATGAAGACCAGACTATGGACAAGATTATGGACAAGATTGCTCATTCATGTGAGCAGTATTCAAAGCCCCTGTTGGTTGATGACTAGGAGTTCATACTCCGACCCAAAATATTAGGGATTCTCAACAGAATTATGGGAATTCCTATTAACCACACTGGAATGACAGAGGGTTGAACACTGCTCGTATGTGTCTTGTGCTTGTTCATGGTACAGGTCCGTTTTGTCCCAGTGCCCTTGAGCTGCTTGTCATTACTGGATTTCTGGGTTTGTCCAAATGTGGAGTATACCCTGTTGGGAATCCCTATCAACTATATGACCCCAAAGTTGCTATTCGAAATGGGACACGGATGACCAGTCACTAACAATCAAGGGTTGTCAGCCTTGCTTCTTGGGCGGAGTTCGTCTTTGCAGTGGTTCACGACTGGTTGGGACTGGATCATCAGTTTCGTTGATGATCCGACAGCTGTATTCTGAAATTTTATGATTGTATGACGATTTCCTGTGCCTTTTCATCGCAAATGAGGCTAATTACCTGCCCATTGCTGTGGGGTTGAATCCCGATTTTGTTGCTTTGCCATCACCATGTTGACGATGAACTACCACCGTTGCAGTAGTCAGCCCAAGGTGATCTTGGGGATTATTTTTGGGTTTACCAATCGTTTTACCAACAATTTACCGTTTATTGATGTCTATTGGAGATGGTCTACTATTGGGTACACGAAAATGAAGCTGCATTGCCATGATAAGCATGTAGGTATGTCATCAAACAAAGGCACAAACATAGGTCACTATACATAGGCATGTGGGTGTTAATTACTATTGGGCATGACCATCAAAGTTTCAGAGATTGTGTGACCGTAGCAAGTCACCGAGGCTGTGGTTCCTGAGAGTTCCATATGGTGCAGGTGTCCCAAAATGTGGAGAAGGCCAGGGGCATTTCTGCAGGCTTCCTTCTATGTATATGATTATGTAAATATCACTGTATATATATATATTCTTTGATATATTATTGTATATACACTTACATATGTATATTATTTGTTTTTTAAAGGAGTTGAGCATCACTTCACAGTGAATTTTCCTGGTGAACCCCCCGGAGGTGATGTAACCGTGGAATGTAGCGAAGAAATTGCCATGTAAGCAAGACACATGGCATGTAGATGAGAAATATGGGAGTATAGATGAATATATAGTATTATCATATTGTATAATACTGTACAATATCGTATAATATGGTATAACACTGTATATTTTAATCGTGTATGGGCCAGATTGCATTAGATTTGCGAGCTGATAAGATGGCTGACAGATAGATAAGCAGCAAGATCACAGTCACAATAGGTTTTTTGACGAATTCCGAATGCCCCAAAGAACCCAAAAAATGGTTGGTAAATGGTTGGTAAACCCAATCAACATGAATAGTGGTTTTGGGTCCCCCCATTTTGAGAAACGGCTGACCTCCCACGTTTCAGACTTTCTGGACGGATTCTGAGTTGAACCCAGCTGTCACAGAGCGCTGTCAAATTACCTCAATTAGGCGGAAGGGGCCACTGTTAGACTTGAACCACCTATTTGGGGGGTAAGTTTGACTCACCCCCAACATGTTGCTTGATTGTCCGATGTGAGCTCGTTCGACATATTTGATCAGGGGTCACTGACCACCACATTGAGTTTGTCTGAAAATAGCAACCCCAAAATCCAGAAATGAGAACCTAATTTCCAACCCCCGATGAACCCACCAATTTGGTCCACTTGAGTTTTTCTTTGGGGGGGTTGATCATTTAGACAAGAGGCCAGTGACATCCCCAAACAGTACGTTTGGGATTTTTACCAATCATGTTTCTATGCATATAAACCAACCATTTGAGCCGTTAACAAATGCCCGTATCCCATCTCATTATACTAGCTGGTTGATAGGCGGCCCGTTCATATGGGTTAGTTCATGCACCCCAATAACCAGGTAGTATCACCCCATATTTCATAATAACTAATCGACAGTTGGGTATACCATTAATCACCATCATGAACCATTATATCAAATATTAGTCATCGTTAATTTCGTAAATGACTATTGTTATCAACCATATTAATCATGATTCATATTATTAACCATATTTTAAATAACATTTTAACAACTATGATTAACAACTATGATTAACCATATTCTAATAATGATTGACCATCATCCTTTATGAATCATATTATTCACCAAATTTTGAAGGGCTCATTTCAGTTCCCTGCCAGCCTTTGCCAGGAGTTCTGGATGGGCCTCCGCTCCCAGACAGCTGGAGATCTCAGACATGGTGATCTAACCATTGAAATGGGTGAAATGGGTGACTTAATCATTAAAACATAGTTCAACCATGTACCAACATAGAGATTTCATGGGATATGAATGGGCACCAGGGGAGATTTACAACTACAGCCAAGAATCTTATATTGATGTCCTCGAAAATTGGCTAATTACATGTATTTAATTACCATAATTTCCACGGAAGAATGGCACTTGGATGATCCCCAAATTGCTATGATTTGGGCCCTTGGGCCCCTGTGCTTCGAAGCACAGACCCTCTCCGTTTGGGTCGTTATATTTTTTTGGTTTTCTCGAGGTTTTTGCCACTTTGTCAGTCCAACAATGTCAGCTGCTCATTTCGTTTGTCTTTGTTGTTTTCTTGATGCTTTGCTACTAGGAGAAGTCTTCACCCTGACAGACATCCATCTGGAGAAACCTAGAGAGGGGAAAAACCGACCTTCCCAAAATGCATAAAACAAGCAACGCTTTGCTGTACTAAATTCATGTTTGTCTCAAAGTGTATACTCTCTCAAAGTGTGGAACCTATAGCTGGAGAATAGATTCAATCAGTTTTTGTTCAATACAACCCATTGTCTCCTTTGAAAGGGGCAGCAATTCTGGAGAGCATGCAATAAATCTTTCAAACACGTGCTTGCATGTTTACGTTTTTACAAAGGTACAGCACGCAATTTATTGCAGAAAGTATGGTTCTTTTCAAGATGCATGATATTCTCAAAATCAATTAGTTCAAGATACATCAGTCATTTCAAGAAGTGCATGTCCCAAGTTTTCATGCACAAAATGTACTGTTTCCCTGCAAGTATCTTGGTGTTTTCAAGAAGGCAGTGCTCCAACCATTTAAGGCAAAATATGGATTAAGCCTGGAAAAGGGCTAGATTCAGCTGCTGTAGTTGAAATTATCTTTTAACAAAATACATGTTGAATATGGACGCTTTCTTTTTTTTGAACAGCAATCATGAACAGCATACCGGGATGCAGAACACTTTTCAGAACATGCAGAGTTTGCAGCTGGAAATTGCACTCATTTCTGTTCAATACAAAATAATATGTTTTGGAGAAGCAACACCTTTGTGAAAAATGCAGTAGATATATCAAATAATAATAATATATGTTACATGTGGCAATGTGTGCAACAGTACGATGCAGAATTCACTGCAGTCATCAGGATCCTTGTGTTTAGGTAATGTTGCTGCATTTTCTAAAATGCTAAACAAACAAATAAAGCATTCTTTGAAAAAGACAAGAACCCTTCAGACAATGCAATATTTTGGTCAGTAGTGTCTTATTATCTTTCCAAGCACTGTGTCAAATTCATTGAAGAAAACACGTTTCTTGACCATGTCATAGCCACAGAAATATCATAGGCCAAAAGCGCAACATCAGACCTTTCATAACTCCCCCCATGCAACCCGCTCTCTTTAACCTCCATGAGGGGTCGATACAGAAATCTGAGGCCCATAGGATTGCGAAACTGTCTCATTTTTTGTCTCAGGGCCCACGCCTCCTCCTCCAACTTCGACGACGTCAATGCCTCAGCTTGTTTTTGCAACCATCGGTATTTTCATTGGTATGGTCCAGATTCTTGGTAAGCTACACGCAATTCTTGTGATCTACTGGCGCTCCATTTTGGGTCGTATCCATATGAGCAACGCCCAAAAAGTCACAATTTCGCAAGTTCGGTTGACGGTCACGTGCGATTGGGCAAAGTGGTTGATTTTTTCTTCACCATGACACTTCATGAAGTGGCATTTCCTGTCAATCACTAGCTTTGGGTCTGACAAGTTGGGTGTTCACTCGGGACTGCTCTGAGATGTGTCATGAACCAGCAAACAGCTGCTTGTTTTGGTGGTGTGTCTGAAATAGGGTACACCCGCAATGTATGGGGAGAATGACCAGTGGGGTTTTCCCCGTGATCTATTTATTTTTTTTAGTTGGCACAACTCCTAAGGATATCTAAAAATAAGAAAGTATATCTCACGACTTGTTGGCTATATCCCACTTAATATCCCCGTTGGACCCTTGGATCAACAATAGTTGGCATGTTATAAACCATTATATCACCATTCATGCCCCATTAAAACATGATTTTGGCCCGTGGGCCCGTGAATATCCTTCATGTACCAGGACTTTTACCGTCGTCACCACAATTCCTGGCTTTCAAGAGGAGAAACAGGCTGCCGCGGCTCTGTCGAAGCGTCGAAGTCTGATGGGGCTTGGAAAGCCTCAATTCAATTGCATATCATTAAATCCATTAATTATTATTTGTTTTTTCCATTAAATACCATTGTTTTATATTTAATATATCCATTCAATTACACTGATTTAGATATATTTACATGATGATGCATTCATATCTTGTACAATTAATCATGATTTTCATTGAAATATGGATGATTTACGATGATCCATTCATATACCCATCACTTTGGGATGCCCGCCCCATTCATCCCATGTAACTTGACTGTGGCTCATGTCAAGTTTGTTTTATATCCCATTTTTCCTGAGATTCATTGGATATTCAGGTAAATTCATCTAGAAGTGAGGGATTTTTTTCCCTCAATCAAACATGGCAGTGGACAATCCCCCACTTGTAGATTGAATTTGCCAATCAACTGTTGCATAACTATGGGAAATCACCATTTTTGGGTAAATCCACTATTTCTATGGCCATTTTCAATCGCAAACTGTTAGTCATTACCAGAGGGTAAGCTGCATGAAATTTCGGGGATTTCCCAGTGTTCGATCACCGAAAATAACGCGAGGCCACGTGTTGCACGACGCTGCCCCCACAAAGCACCGCCGTTCCGAAGTACACGACGGCTCCGCCCTACGAATACGTCCGAAAGCTCGGTTGGGGCTTCCAGGATGTGGACGATGGCATACCATTGGACATGGGGTTGGTACCTGAAAATGTTGAGAAAACATGAGAAAAAACCTAGATTGGATGGTGAATCATCATTTTCCGCTATTGACAGATCTAAATGGCCAGAACACACCCACATTGAACCCGTTGAGAGAAGCTGTTTTGAGGTGTGGGACACGACCACGGCAACCTCCACCCAAACAAGTCTAACAGCGACGGTGACCTCAAGCACAACGGACTGCTGCTCAGACTACCAGATTTTTTTGGGTTACCAACAAACATTGAGGTTGAATGGGCCAGTCAACAAAAACAGGGAAGATCGGGAGATCAAAAAAAGGAGTGCGTGCCAAGGCCAATCAACACCACTTGCCCAATCTTGCCGTTCAGAGTTCGGACTGTGGCAGGACACAACATTGACCAGCCTCACAACCACATCTAGCAGAAGCTCAGATGCACAAGAGTATAGGACAAAAATAAATGCCTCGAAATTAAAGGTGGATGAACAACCCGACATCATCGATACAGAGTATGTTTAAGGATGTTCACAGGGGGGCTCATTTTTGACTGTAATCCTTAAGTCTGTTGACTTCCAGATCCTGTCAATGGGCCCAAACACTGGATTCCAAGTATTTTATCCGCATTTTCTTTAAAGGAAAACAGCGACAGCCAGAAAATGACAGTGGAGAAAACAAACACGACCAGAACACATCAGACCCTTCCATTCCCAAACACAGACCACAGATGAGTACCATCATTTCATATCATACCTATACCTCTATACCTCTATACCTCTATACTTCTATACCTCCATACCTCTATAACTCTATACCTCTACTGTACTATACGTCTATACCTCTTATACCCTTATACCTCTATACCTCTATACCTCTCTCTCTCTCTCTCCGTATAATATATATATATATATATCTATATTTATGTTTATACACATCCATATTTCTGTCTAAACATATCCGTTCATTTTCCCAAAAAACACCGTTCCAACTCCAATCACCAATTTTTATCCATTTTTGACATACCCCAAGCCATGCCAACACTTAGGCAGTGTGAGCATGCCGTGGCTGCTTGGATTTGAGGATCTTCGGTTTGTTCTTTTTCTCCCGTTGAATCCACCAAACATGGGGATATTAATGGGATTAATCATGAAGCAATCATCAAGCAACTTGATATAACTAACCGACTAAAATAAACTATTTACTCTAGAGGATTCACCAGTGGGAATATTTACTGGGAATATTTACCGATTTGAATATGGGGAATCTACTCGGAATCTATTTATTTTCATTACATACTACTATTTGCGAAATGGTCCCCTTATGCATGCGAATCCAGGACTAAGAGAGGGATATTCACCGGCAGAACTAACCAATAATGTTTAGTCTTGAACCTTCAAAACCACTATTTTAACAGGAATGTTACCTTTCTTTGGATATTTATTCAACATGGAGAATTTCAAGCAACAAATATGAGGAACTCTATAAGTATATATATATATATAATCAAACATTATCATTTCACATGTCATTTTTTCCATTTTATCATCCCACGTTGTGACTTCACCAAACACAACGCATACTGTACATTTTTTTCCGATATCCTCTCGTAATCAAAAGTGCCGATCCAAAAAGGAACTACATGCTTTTTCCTTTCAAATCTCCACTTATAGGGGATTTTCCATTGCCATTGTCAGAGGGTATATGTGTTTTCATTTTTTTCATTATCCTTTGGTAATTCCACACATAGCTATGGAAAATCCCCAGTTTCAATAGGTACATCATCTATAAATTGGGGGGATTTCAACTTGCTATCTTGGATTTGACCGGGTCTCCCAACGGTTCGGCAGCCATTAACCACCATTAATCACCATTATATAATCATCAATCACCATCAATCACCATTAGTCATCATTAATCAGCATCAATCACCATTAATCAGCATTAGTCATCATTAATCATCATTAAATCACCATTAAATCACCATTAAATCACCATTAAATCACCATTAAATCACCATTAGTCATCATTAAATCACCATTAAATCACCATTAAATCACCATTAGTCATCATTAATCAGCATTAAATCACCATTAAATCACCATTAAATCACCATTCTTCACAGGGTATCCCAACATCAGGTGGTGGAATCCGGACTACTACTCCAGCACCACCAGCGCGACGGCCACCTCCACCAGCGCCAGCGCCACCAGCAGCACCAGTTCCACAGGGACGACCAGCACCTCCAGCAGCATCACCAAGACCAGCACCACGGCGCCGTGGCCCAGGACGTCCTCAACCACCAGTGCCTTGGAGGAATTTGGGTATGGGTCAATACCTATAGATACATTTTTAAGTGGGATGAACATCCATAAATCCCAGCTATTTTGGGGTTCACTAGGTACCAGGGTTTTGACCCATCCCCATTTCGTGGGGAAAGACACCGGGGGCATTTTGGGACGTGTTTTTTTTCCGAAGAAACATGGGACGTTAAAACGAGAAACATGGGGATTGCCGCCATGAAACATGAGGGATTTAGGACACCCTGGGATTTGACCATCAAAGACGGAGGTTCAACCCAGAGAAATAGGGATTTCAGGAAGAGAAAATGGGTTTTCACCATACTTAACCAACAAGAATTTTCGATTTGATAAGGATGATTATATGAGAGTATTTTATGGGATATACCTGCAGTAATTTGTGTGGATCCAAGAAGTCATGGGGGACCCCAAATTATCATCAACGTCAAATTGGTCAGTTTTTTGTTGGTTGTGTTTTTGTTTTTAATGGGGTAGGGTAGTACAATCTTTTTTAGAATATTTTGTTCATGAATTTGAATTTACACTACTGGCGCTGATAATTAGGTTCCTTTCACTGTGCCACTTGAGTGTTTGTCCTTATCAAAGATAAATAACCAGTTTCATGGTTGAGGTGGTGTTCTCTTATTGGAGAAACATGGGTTTAGCAATGGACATTGGGGAGGTTCTGGCACAACAAGTGCGGGTTTACAAGTGAACAGGAGGATGTGATGAGTTGTCATTTAGCAATATTTAGCACTAATTTAGCACACAAATATAGTAGTTGAATTTTGAAACTAACAATGGTGATGTGTCCAGAAAAAGAACCAACACTACCACCCTGAAATAGGAACATCTCACGAACATGATTGATGTCCCGGAAAATTGGATGATCCCCAATGATCTCATTTTCACACACCCGATGCACCAGCCGTCTAAGGCACTTTCACAACTTCCGTGACCAACACGACAGTGGCCACCAGCACGACCACTACTTCGTCCTCGGCGACCAGTACCACGAGTGCCACGTGAGAGCCTCAGATTTTTGATGTTCACGGTGCCCCTGTTTTCTTAGCTGAGGTGGGTTTAGCCTATAAAAATGTGGATTTTAAATGTTTTTTAGGACAACCAATGGGAATTTGTAGTTGATATAGCTGATTTCTGAGACCGAAGGTGGTTTATAAGTAAGTGAACTCTCGGGTTTAGATAGATACATGTCCATCATGTATAGTTAGATGGCTTGTAAACTTGTAAAGCAACTTATAACTGAGGGAGCATCCGCCTTGTCGGGTCTTTTGAAAAAGGGGAGGTTTTTGCAGCATTCGCCACTGGGATTTCGCCAAGATGCTGTTGGAAGCGACAATCTACCAGGAAACCATGGATTATTTTGTGCCAAAAATGGGGATGTTTCCTCCGAAGTCTCCACAACAAAACCACGTATCTGTGATACATGCGATTTGTCATGCTGGCTACCAAAAGATCCCTGGATCCTCTCTATCAACCAGACCAGTTGGGGATGCTGGGCGATTTCCGATTTCCATCATCAATCTCCATGCCGTCTGGGGATTTATTAAATTTGGTAAAGCCCGTAGCCCTCAAAACCTGTGGGTCGATCTTCAAATTTTGACCACTGTGGTGAGAAGTATCAGGCACGGTTTCCATTCTTGATTCATAGCCCCCCTTTCCAATGCTGTCTAAATCCCCAAGTTTTTGCTGCTTCAATCCATATCTTTTGGTGAAAGCATCTTGCTGATCACATCCTGACCTGTTACTTCAAAGTTTCTTTCCGGTAAAATTACAATTTAAAGACAAACAAACAAAATTTGCAACCTGATCCAGTATTTTCAGCAGGTTTTTGACCGCGTATTAACTGATAATCCCTGATTCTTGCAGCTTAATCACACGCATCTTTGTCCTTAGTTTCCGCTGGGGTTTTCACCCTGCATCTCTAATTTTTCCTCGGTTTTTCCGTTTATTTTCTCCTGAATCCCGCATTTTTCCATATTTTCCCTAGGGTTTTGTAGGTTTCTGTCCATTTCACCGGTGGTTTTCCTCCAGTTTCTGTGGCTTAGGCGCACGACCTCCACCAGTAGTTCGATCTCTCGTAGCAGCACCACGACGCTCTCCACGCCCGCAGCGCTCAGCTGGGGCGAAAACTGGGCATGGCTTCAAATTGGTGTTACAGATGTGTACATAATGTACATCTGTATATAATTGTATATATATATACACATGCATTACATTGCACTACACTACATTACACTGCACTGCACTGCATTATATTATATACATTGTACTAGATTACTTTACATTATATTACATTACACTACATTACATACGTACATACATATATATATATAGTATATACATATATATGTATATACTATATACATATTATACGTATACATATTATACGTATACATATGCATATATATATATATATATATGTATATGCATATGCATATGGCTAAACGTGATATTGCGACAATGAGAATGCCAATAGTATACATGTTAAACATGGGGTATAATTTAGGTTTGAATATTGGGTACCCTCTGGTAAATAAACATAGACCCTGAAAATAACCTATTTTTAATGGAAACTAGTCTTCCAACCCCTATCTGCCAGGGTCTATGTTTATTTACCAGAGGGTAATATATATATATATATATGTTTGTATGTAAAAATGACATGATCATATATCTATTAATTCTTGGGTTATACATGTGTACATCATTCAGGTTTGTCTGAAGATTTAGGGGGGAATCCAAAAACTTCCGAATTCCAATGGACTATCATCATTTTCCATCTTAAGATGGCTATTTTGGGGTATACTACTGACCACATTCTCAGACACACCCATATGTGTATAAAACACACACACACACATATATATATATATGCCAACAATGACATTTTGATAGTGATAATGACAATAATAGTGGTCCCTTGTAACAAACGCTGTGATATGATTCTGATAATGACAATGATAGTGATGCTCACTATTGCTGTATATGTATGTATAATGTTATGCGTGCATAGTAGGACGGATGTATGATATGGTGTATATATATATATATGTAAACACATGATATAACTGAACAATATGTAATGATAGTATCAATGATAACAACAAGAATGCATATCTGTTTAAAGTAGGTTACTGTATCCCATTGTGAATGAGCTGAGTACGGCTACGGCTATTGGAATGGGATGCCTGTTCATACTCATATGACTCACCAAGTCTCAGATTTGTGTGGTTTCACCAGCAACAACTGGGGATTTGACTAACAAAAAATACATTGAATGGTTAACAGACAAGAACGGTCTTAACTCGAATCTTCACTCAGACCCAACTAGCTTGCCAAAAATACATGGGACAATCATGTGTTGGGACCAGGTATCACCTGGGAACGATCCATGGAAATGGGTCATAAAACTGGAAAAAACTGGGCGTTACCCAAATCGCCAGCGATGGTCCAAGAGTCCCACCCGTCCGGCCAGGACCTCAACGACTGCAAGTAGCACCACAACAGTTCTGCCGGATCCTCCGATCCCTTGCCTGGCGCCGGGAGCCCAGCCAGCGGCCGCAGCCATGGATGGTGGCATTGGACAAATGGGTTTGTCTGAAAATAGTGTACCCCTACACCCAATGGTTTTGCTGATCATTATCCCAATTATAAATGGCTATAATTGGGAATATACCCCATTTTCAGACATACCCAAATATTATGGCTATGGTTACTGTGATTGGGCTCAACTTTCGTTTGGCATTTGTCACGAAGTGCATGAGCCAATATTCCACTGACCAACCAGTCACAGGGATTTGCACCCAAGCTTTGGCTCCTTCTGACTTGAAACAGTCTACCTGTTTCCTCCAAAAGTCTCCTGGCTGCGGTCCTCTGGGCCATACCAGAATTGGGGATGTTTTCAAGCTTTGGTACGATACCATCCAGTAAACTAACATAGCTATGGAACATCCCCATTTTTTATATAGGTAAAAACATCGATTTCTATGGGCCATTTTCCATAGTCATGTTAGTTTACCAGAGGGTAGTTGGGTGGATCAATGTACTCCATCATCCACCTCCCCGGTCTGGGGATGAGAAGCCTCCAGGCAGTGCCCCAGAGTGACTCCCACGGCATGCCGGGGTGCTTTGATGTCCGATGCGTCGGCGTCTCAATGGAGTCAGGGCTTGGTGCAGAAATGGGTCTGTCTGAAAATGGTACCCCCAAATGGCCTTTTTTTACATCATGGAAAAACAATTCCCTAAAAAAATCTGTGATAAACGATGATTAGCATATTTTCAATCAAAGCCAAAGTATGGGAACATGTTACTCTTGACGCCCCTGTTTTTGTTGAGGGGGAAACCATTGGTTTCTTGTAAATGATCCCTTAAATTAATCCATGGAGTAAATTTCAATGCCCCATCGGGATCCATTGCGGAGATGGTTGTCATCCTCCCCTGCCGCCTCCTCCTCCGCGTCGTCGTCGTGGTGGTGTTGGTCGTTGTTGTGGTCGTTGTTGTGGTCGTTGTCATCGTTGGCACAGTAGTCACAGCATCAACTATGAAGACATATCTCTTCCTAAAAGTGTGCTATTCAGCTCATGGCACCCCCAAAAAGAGAGAACAGTTATATATTTCTCCCTCATTTAGCATATAGGACTTGACTTGTTTTTTTTGGGGGAGGGGCACGATATTTTTCCTCGGAAAATCCCAATGACTCTGTCAATCCGTTGGTAAGTGCACATCATCACCCATACTACATGGTGGAGAAAATGACTCATGTAACTTAGGGATTTTCTTAATATATCATCCCACAATCTAAGAGTAAATACCATCATGTGGCCCCCAAAAATTAACATATCCTATACTACGGCAGGGTTTCTACAGGTGTATTCAATATTCCGGGGCTGCCCTGAGCGTTTTGAGGATGTGTGAGACGACAATGCTGAGTCCCTGCACCGAGCGGAAATGGGAACCGAACGGTTTGGGTCTGGTTTAAACATCGGGAAGCTCTAAAGTCCCACAGTTGGTCATAATTTTCCGCCTTAGAATGGCCATAGATTGAAGATCATTGAAGTTTAAATCCACCATTTTTGGCCCAACCGACAGCTTTGATTTTTTGATTGATCATCATTTTACCTTTAAACTACATCTCGGCAAAACTTGTAGCAATCTGGAGCCATTTCTTAAAGATGCGAGCGATTTTTTATGCTTTAACGGAAAAGTCTGCAGGAGACCATGGTGAAAATCTTGCGAGGTGAAACCATGTAAAACCGTGAAACTTTGAAGTTATCCCAATCTGTCACTAGAGATTTATTACCCATTAAGAGCAGCATCCCATTCATGCTGGGATGCATGACCATACTCCATTCATCCCATGTAACGCGACGGCACATATCAAATTTGTTGAAGATCCCATAGAATATCCCCAATCCGATGATACCACCATGTTTGCCGGCAAAAATCACCATTTGTATTGGGTGCCCTCTGCTTATTTAGCCTAGCCAACTGGAAATTCACTATTTTGAATAATTAGGTATATAATTCATCATAAATCATCGATTTCCATAGGCCATTTTCCATAGCCATGGAAAAAAACCAGGGTAAATCGGAAAAAAACCCATTGAATCCCATTAACTCCCATTAAATCCTGATAAATCACCATTTTCCTATGGTTTTCCTATGGTTTTCCTATGGTTTTTCCATCAAATCATGATCAAATCCCAGGAAATCACCATGAATCTGTCGTTGTTCGGCGGCCCAGATTCGCCGTGCTTCGAGCCCAGCGAACTTCTCTTCACCTGCCCTGGAACCAACACGGTGGGGGACCTTGGGGACCCTGGGGACCTTGGGACCATCCCCCAGCATTTTTTATAGGTGCTATGCCCAGTCATGGATGGTTTATGGTTTATGACATTCTTTTTTTTTTTATGGGAAGAATATCATCGAACTAAGTAAGAGTCTGGTGGTAATAAGAGTAAGAGTCTGCTATGGATATGATTGGACGGCCTATATTTGCTTCGATGATCAAATCTGGGTCAAACATGATGATTTTCCCACACTGATTTTTTTTCAGCAATGGCCATTCACATTTGTCTGGAAAATGATGGTTTAAGTTGAAAAAAAAACATGGGACTTGTTGGGGTGCCCAATTCTTGGAGGACCCATCAATTGGTTGGTTTGTCAAGTTTGAAGGAAACCATGGCCCGCGACATCTTTTAGGCTTAGACTTTAGGGATTAAGATTTAAGGTTTTGGAGTTAAGGAGTTTACGTTTTCAATGTTTTTGGCTTTCGGGTTTGGCATTTCACGGTTTTTAGATGTTTTTAGGCTTTTAAGTTTTGAGCCTTCTGGGTTTAGGATAACTTGTGAAACGGACGCGCACGACCCCTGCCCGAGCTTGAATTGCCGGCTATCCATAGTGTTTTCAGAGAGCTGCAGGCAAATCGAGGTGCCTGCTCATATTTGTATCATCCAAAGAAATAATCGTAGTGTGAGAAATCCTTGGATCCAATTCTGGGATCCCTGGCTGTTGCTGCTGTTGGACAGCCTTGGACAGCTTGTGAAAAGAGATGCCTACGCTTGGAAGAATGATACAGAGTGGAAGAAGGTGAACTTCACTTATGTGTGGCACTTGTATTAAAACACACACACAGACAGACAGACACACATCCATGCATGCATGCATGCATGCATGCATGCATGCATACATGCATACATGCATACATGCATACATGCATCCATGCATCCATGCATCCATGCATCCATCCATGATGCATGCATCCATCCATCCATCCATCCATCCATCCATCCATCCATACATACATACATACATACATACATACATACACACACACATATACACATATACACATATACATATACATATGCATATATACACACACGTATATATATATATCACGTAGCATGCTTGATCGAAATCCTGGGACATCTGGGAGGATGTATGGTTCATGTTTGATACCTGTATTTTTTCACAGCTTTGTGGCATATATCGCCAGCCCCGGATACGCCAGGTGGTTATTGTTATACCACAAAAAACGGTCATCTATCAAAATGACACCCGCAATTAGACCAAGCACAGGTCTACTGATCTAGAGCTTAAAGTATGGCGGTCCATTGTTTAATCATTCTGCTCACGTGTGGCTCCCTTCGCACCGGGCAGAGGATCCAAATCGGCGCCAAGACTTGTCTGCAGGAGAAGCAATGTTTCTGCCGTGCCATTTTTTCCGTGCGATTTGTTGCAGATGCTGTTTTCCATTTTTTCGAAGACGGCCAGTTCTTTTCAAATTGACCTCCAAAATCCCCAGAGGTTTGTCATCTCCATTAGACATGGCCAGGACACTACGGTGTGAAGTGCTGGATTTGCAGCTTCAGCAGCACCATGCTTGAGAATGACATGGTGCCAGATGCCAGGTCCTGAGCAAATGTTGGTGAGCAGGTTCTGTGCTTGATGTGGCTTGATACCATTCAGCTTGATTTTCTTCAGTTTGATGCTGTTAAGAACAGTTGTTTCATGATGGACCTGACGTATCTTGAGGTGGACCTGCGAACTGGGTACCTCATGGTGGATCTGAAGTTTGGCACAGCCCTTAGTTCCTGGTGACCAGGCCAGCACACATGGCCGCAGCAATGAGGTCCAAATATGTTGGGCAACAGTCTTGACGAGAAGCACATCGATGGGTACGTTTGGAACTTGGTTGAACTTGGTGCCTCCTCTGGACAGAGAGCTGGCATACCAGTGACCATGGGTGACGACCCGTGGACTCTGCTTAGGCCATTTTCATAACCAATGTGGAGGGAGACCGATTCAACTTCAGCAGCCCTGCCAGGACCTGATTTTCGATGGGAAAATGGGCGTTTCGTGGGATGGTCCCTAGGCCGAACTGGCCAACCCACTGCTATGGCTGCTATATGCTGCTATGGTAAGGGTCCATTGGGAAAGGCAAATGGATTATCTCCAACTCAGGCTTTTTTTTTCAGTCTTGCAGGAGAAGTAGTGATAGACCGTCCGATGCCACATTTTCCAAGCAGAAGGGTTTTCTGCTGCCAACAGGCAACCTGCGGCTGTCAGGCAGCATCATTTTGTACACTGTTTTTGGGCAACATGGTGTCATGGTGGTTTCTTAAAGTTGGGGGGACTCCCAAATCATCGAACAGTCGTCATTTTTTCCATTGGGAACCCAATCCTCAGTGGTGTTTTGGGGCACCGCAATTTATGGAGAAAGACCTCACACTGCCTGCGTCTTGCCCATCGAGGTCATGACGATCCCGAAAAAGTTCGGAGATGAGTTGGGAGGTGCCTGCTGCGAGGTGCAGCCGACATATGGACGGGTGCTTTCTGCATGGCGAACCATTAAGTTTTTATTCATATTTTTTCCTTGGAGGTTAAGCATAAAACCTCAGCTACTTCCAAACAGATGGGAAAATCGCAGACTTTGGATGTTGTTGGATGTTTTTCTGTCGCAGACCTTTTCGAGTGATTGGAGCGTTCCAGTGAAGCAGGAAACAACATCTTGCACA
>Ga0126342_10003422_pt1 | contig 26211 bp, 29 predicted proteins | sample Cyp1metagenome_FD_92528 | JGI IMG/M metagenome (GOLD analysis project Ga0126342, IMG submission 92528) | Coral microbial communities from Lord Howe Island, Old Settlement Bay, Australia - Cyphastrea 1 metagenome | ecosystem: Host-associated > Invertebrates > Cnidaria > Coral ...
CATCGGAGAATTTTGCTGCTGCCCGCAGAGGTTTTGCAAGCAGATTTGCGATGCACTAGCATGAGCGTAAGTGTTAATACATGCTTTTTCTCTCTCTGCGTCCCACTTTGTTTCTTGTACAGTAGTGTGCCCCTGTGGAAAAGTTGCAACAGACTATCTACCAGCTGGTTTTCCAAAACAAGGAATTTGCAGGTTTTCGATGGACACCGAAACATTCCAACCAATCAATAACTTCAGCAACTCGGCCATGGCTTTGTGTGAAGCATTTGCACTGTCAACCCTCTGTTGATCTCTGTCAGAGAGTTCTGGCAAACCATCAGGAAAATCGTCACTGCGCAGAGGTTGAGGTTGCAAATGCGACCCCTGGCTCTTGAAACTGTGCCGCAACTCCATTGGGTTTGTTGTTGTCACACTTGAGGCAAGGAAGGTCAATTCCACAAGTTCAATTGTGTTGCACAGAAAGAGCGGTTTCTGGAATTAGCAGGGACAAGCTCAGAGAAATACTGTATAGAACCATGGTGCGTCATGCACGCCCTCAGCAAAATCAATCAAATGGAGCGGAACGTGCTGTCAGGAGACTGAAGGATTCTCTAGCAGTTTTGAGAGCTGAGATGTTTGTTTCACTGCGCGTGGTTTGTCGGATGTTTGCATGTACATTGCACTGAGTCACAATCATTTTTCACATGCACATGGGTCTGATTTTTCTCCGCTTGAATACACGCAACTGAAGTTGTCAAAACCAAGTTTTGCAATGTTCGGTCAATCTGTGTTAGCTGAATTGCTAGACAGTCTTCGTGCGCAGTCACCAAACGAAACGAGAAGCATTGAAGCATGTTTTTGTGCATTCAAGTTTAGACACAGGTCCTGTGGTACAGGGTGCATTGCGGATTGATGGAGAGTTGGTTTTGAAACGTTTTGTTGCACCTATAATGTAAGACCAATCACACCCATTGCATGGAAACACATAATAGGTGATCAGTTGTTTGTAGAAGTTCAGTGAGCAGATGTTCAGCCTGTGGATGGTCAAAGTGTGCATGTGCAAGCGCCTGCGAACGCGCCCCCTGTGGCCATTGCACCCATACACGTTCAGTAGGAGAACGACCCCCACTTGAACCTCAAGTCGATGATGCACGTGATGACATTGTTGAATACCCAGATGGAGCGCCTAGTGAACTGGTTAGGGAAATGAAAGAGCCAGACACCACCAGTAGGCCTCTCCCAAAGAAGTGACCAATTGACACGCCTATGCCAAAGCGTCAACCGGTATCAAAATTGCCCATCAACAGCCTTTGCCAACACGGGCAACAGCCAAAACAGCGCCAAAGACACCCGCTGTTGCGTCCAAGTCGCCTTCCGTTGCCCCAACATCACCTGCAACATCACCAGCAGAATCAATTCCTGAGGTGAGAGTTTTTCCCAAAACACCCAGATGCCCAGCATGTGACTCTGGAATAGTAGCTCCCGGAATTCGGCACAGCGCCGATGGCAAGCGGAGAAGAGCAGCATTTGTGCTGAGAATTCACCAAGTGTTGCAGGCGAGGTTGCAGAGCGTGCTGAGGTGAGCAGGGAAAGGTTGCAAGTGCATTTTGAGGAAATGGAGGTTGATACGGACATGGACCCGGCTCCGGCCGGTGGTTCAGGGGAAGGTCATGTTGAGATGGAAGTAGAAGGCACCGGACGAAACAAGAGAGAAACTGAGCAACCTGTTGAGGAATTAGAGGCAGAGATGGAGAGAGAAAGAGCTTCCGGGTAACTGGGTAACCCATGACTCTTGATTTGCTTCTGATGGATGATGCTAGCCAATCAGTCGGGCCAATTTTGTGGAGTCTTGAAGCCGGACCAGAACTTGCTGTGGCTGCAAGCCCAGAGTTGTTTGACGATGAGTCGAACTCGATCAAATTCATGCCGGAACGTGACCATACTTGCGTGAAGGTGAAGCTAGGTGGTTCCAATGTTTTGGTGTGGAAGCCTGATGAGGTGATTGATGACAGTTCATTGATGCAACTTAATGCTGATCTAGGCTTTGAAGGTATGAAAGAAGAGTTTGCTAGTTGGAGAAGGGTGGAGCCGGAAAGGTGATAGGCCAGGCAGAGGTTGATGCTTTGAAGAAAAAGAACCCAGGAATGCGTGTGATTCCCAGCCATTGGGTATCAGCATACAAGAGTGAGACCAGAATTAGAGTCTTAGAGTGAGAATTGTAGCCAAGAACATCAACAAGGGTGTTTATGCACGGAAATTAAGTATCTCTAGCCCCAATCCGAGCACTCATGACGCCAAAGGTAGTCCTGAAAGGACACTTGCAAGTAGTGGCACGGCAATGCCGTCCCAGCGGCGTTACCTTTTGGCCTTTTGGCCACTCAGAATTCTGACATTTGCTCGGATGCAAAGATCTCCGTAGTGATTGATGCCTTGTTTGCACATGCATCAAGGCGGGGTGCATGCCATTTACTAGCGGTAGTTGTGCAGTGGTAGTTTAATGGCATTTGCAATCCATGTCACATAGACTTGATCAGTGTAGTATCAGTTCTTATCGTGAAGCGCTTGTATCTCAATCAAAAGAAACACATTCACACCTCTACTATGGTGGCAGATTGCCTGACCAAATCCAGGTTCTTTGCACGAACCGTTGCCGCGTAGAATTGACCTGAAGGGAGACGAAGACGCAGGAATCATACTGAAATCATTTTCTCACAGTTTCACACTTTTAGAAAAGGACGTGTGTGAATCTGTGTATGTTTTCTGTAGGCGAAACCAGGCTGTAAAACTTGTGTGCATTTAATGATCTGTGTGTTCGCCGGGTTTTTGTGGATCATAGGGCCCTTGAGTCGCGCGCGCTATCGCGAAAAGTCTTGAGGGTGAGTCTCACCAGTCTGATACTAAAAGACAGGCTGCTGATTTTTTGGATGGAATACGGCCCCTTTTTAACTATTAATAGATGCATCAGTTGTAAACCCGAGTTGGCTTAGTTAGAAACCAACTTACCTATTGTTTGGGGCCCCTCTTGTAGATGTGTTGTCGATGGATGCTAGTGCAAAACCCAGAAAGTTCGGAATCACAATGGCATCACTCTAGCATTGCGAAAACCACTGTTGCAACTGAAACAAAAATCGTCTGTACAACACCTTCAACAAACAAATCATACAAAATATTTATTGTCAAGTAACATGAATTTTGATGGGATGAAAAAACGACAGAAAACCGGACGAATCCGCATTGAGATTGTAAACGTTTTTTCCACATCAATGTTAATGTGGAATTTTGCCTTTTTCTCCAAACCCCTAGCTCCAGGGTTTGTTTACATTTGTGTGAACCAAAAAATGTTTGCTCCCCCGAAAAAATCAATGGCCGAAACATTTTTGATAGGTGCAACCTGACTGAAATACATTGCGGAACAAAAGTAGGCATTGCTTCCTGCCATTCAAATGATGACAGTCGCATACACACACACACGCGCGCATTTTATGATTTTGTTCAATCAAGGTTTCCTGGTTTGACTTGCAAGTTGGCCGAAACATAGATTTCTTTAATTCGGACCCTCCACACAGGCAACCAAAAACAACTTGCGGAAAACGGAAAACATGTCCTCTCGATTTCAGAACCATAATTGGTACCACAAAGGCGGTACAAGGACCGCTGTTTCAGGGTTTAATTTCCAGAAATTTGGACACATTGTGTTCAAATTGAAAAACGTTCGATGCTCATCGCAATTAATCATTACTTCCTATCACGACACTGAATGGTTCCAGGTGTATCAATGTACTTTAATTACTTTAACAATCTTTAATATGGTTATGTGTAGGTGTCTATTTTTCAAACGTTGTGGTGTATCTGAGATGCTTGAAATTTGCACTTACCACGAAGGAATGTGTGCATGTGTGCAGTTTGTCGGTGGCTGTTTTATTGCAGGTTTGAATTTTTTTCACCCCGCGATATGTGTCGCAGAGATTGGATCAAGAGGGTCTTCAATTCTCACGTTTTCACTAGTTTCACCATGGGAATTCGCCCGTGATCGCTTGTGCGTCGCACGTCCGATCTTACGTGGGGTTTGAAAAATCGCCATGGCTGCGGATGAATCCGGGACCGAAAAGGCCATGGCTGCGCCAGCTGCGGAACCAGAGAAACGACACTGGTTTGACGAGATGGATGAAATTGAATGGGAAGATGATGGTGACATAGAAAGACTACCATGTTCCCTGGGCTATGTGATTACATGTCTTTTACTGCCCTTCTTCAATGGATGTATCAATGGCTTTGCTGCGCGACTTGGCTCATGATCGTGTTGACACCGAAACTTGTGGTGAAATAGTGCAAGGGCCTGCAAACTCGGCAATCAAGGAAAACATATCTTTGGAAACTTTTCATGCATGCGATGCTCAAAACAAAGGTTGGTTGTTCATTATTGTGGAATGATCATCAATCCATCAACAGGGTTTTCCAAACACCCATTATGTTTGGATTCCCAATATGAGATGGAGGAAAGGGATGTTCCAAACTGGCCAGTTTACTGGGGTGCATGATGATAACCGTTGGTCATTGAAGAGGTTCATAGGGGTTCTAAAATTTGAGGCAGCTCCCTTGTCTCCTGGATAATTCCATCAACGACCTCTCCTGGAGAATTTTCTTCTGATTTTTATTCATTTACTAAGGGATGCTCCATACTTTTCAAGGCGAACCCAAATTGTGGTTGTTTTTCTTGGTAAACCCCAATAAAACTGGGGCATCAAAAGTCAGTGACTACCCTCTGGTAAACAGCCACATAACTATGGAAAGATCCACCATGCTATGTAACTGGGAAAATCAACTATTTCTATGGCCAGCTATTCAATAGTTTCTTGTATGTTTACCAGTGACGACTCTTCAATAAACTGATCAACCTGGCCCACTTTTTGGGGAACCATGGAACCATGGCCCATAGCGTTCCATCCCATCTCCGGCAGAAGTTCCGTCTCTGAATCCCAGTGATTTTGGTGATCCACCAGAGGATGATTTGTTACCAAATCACCTCTGCCAGATTGATAGGGAAACCTGGCGAGTTGGGGCGAGTTGGTCGGAGGCCTCTTTTTGCCTCTTTTTGCCATGGGGAAACCCCCATGAAACTCCGATGAAATGCTATGAGATCATAGGTCAACCGCAGCCAAATCCGATGTTTGTCCGATGTTTGTCCCAGTTTTTTTCTTGAAAATTTTCCCCAGGTCTTCAGTGGGGCTCTACTTCAAAGACATGGATTGGGCTCTATGGCGTCTGGGCTTGGCGCTCCTGGTGGGCTTCTCCATGAGGCTCATCACCCAGCGCATCCAGGTGGGCGACACTGAAAGATGGGGATTTTTTCCGGAGAAAATGGAGCTTTTCATTGGAAAATCATGGGAAAAAATAGGAAAATCATAGGAAAAACTAGGAAATCCACTAGAAATGGAGGGTTTAAATGGGTTCAATATGGATTTAATATGGGTTTTAGCTATCTATAAATTGGCCATTGATGGGAAAGGTCATCCATAAATGGAGCTTTAGTTCGCTGGGAACATCATCTACAAATGGGTGATTTCTCCAGCAAACCATGGTTTATTACCGGAGATTTCCTAGGATAAAGGATAAAATCCATAGGAACTGATGGTTTATGATCCCATCGAAAATCTATATCTATATCATATATGACTTCAAGCATTTCAATGGATGATTTTTCACACTCAAGCTCTATGATCGAGGGTTTGTTACGTGTGGTCCAGCTAGGCTTTGAGGGTTCTCGAAATAACTGGTTTGGCTTGGGGTGCCCAGCATACTGTGCTGCTCCTCCTGTTTCTGCCATTGCCCTTGTTTTTCTTCTTGGAATCCTCTGCGGCCTTGGACTAGCTGGCCTCACCCTGTGGACTATTTGGCACTGGCTTCATCCACCACCTCATCCTTCGTCCTCTGGTCATCCTTCTGTCTGCCCTAGGTACTCAGTTCTCGCTGAGTACGCGCATGAGCCAGGTCCCACAAAACGGAGACCACATTGAGCTCCGCTGTTCCTTGGGGGACCTCCAGGTCACTATCAAAGGGCCCCAGGCCCAGGCATCTGCACTTCTTCAGAAGATCACAGCTCCAAGGCAAGAGGAATCTCAGGCTTCCCCAAGAACAGAGTCTTCCTTCGACCTGGTCTCTTCAATTCCAGAAGCTGCCCAATCCTCTGAGACTCGCTCCCAGATTGCTGCATCTTTTGCTCCCTGTCCTCGTGTTCATCTGGCTCAGGCCTCTCGCCTCTCTGGTTCCAGCCACTCAGGTGAGGATAGGATCAGACGCGCTTGGCTGGCAGGTCAGTGGGCAAAGGCAGTTCAAGAAGGCAGAATCTCGACACCAAACCGATCTCAGCAGCTGGACCTTAGACCTAGGTTCTACGCAGTGGTCAGAGCCTCTGACATCTCTGGTTCCGCACTCTGCAAGTCAGCTGCGGCTTACTGGAGAATCATCGAGGACTTGGCACAGTCTTCTTCCATCAGCCACGCGTTCCCTTCAGAGATTGAGGCCCAGGTGTACTTTGCAGGAGCAGGAGTCCTGGACTTTGACACACGGCAGTAGTCATGGACGAACTAGACGGAGTTCTAGCAATGGAGTTGTTGACGTTGGCCTCGGAGCAGATTCAGCCCTACGTGCTGTCTTGGGTCCTCGATCAGGGGGCCTCCGAAGCTGCAGAATGCACTGTTTTGGTGATTATGAGGAGAGCAGGTGGCATTTTGCTTGCCATGCCAACAGGTTTTCTGCCTGCAGAACTGATCGAGGAAGGAAATGCTGGAGCCCCCGACTGCATTTTTGGGCCATCCATGGAGTTCGAAGTTCCTGCAATGTTGGGAGACTCTGGTGTGGTGGCTCCAACTGGGGAAGTTTTGCAAGTCAGAGTCATAGACTGTTCAGAGGATATCGTCAGTTTCATGCGCGAGTTCAGAGAGGGAGAGGAGGTGGTTTATGCATACGACGAAGATACACCTTTCTCTTTCCCTTCCATAGATGCCCTAGTCCCGTTGGTCAGAGCTTGGGCCCTCTCAACGTCAGAGCGCATGGCAAGTTTCTACTCTCCCGAGGAGTTCGAAGAGGCCGGCCCTACAGACAATCCTCCACTCCCCAAGCCACCAGCCGCCAAAAAGGCTACCAGTTCCGCAGGAGTTCCAAAGCCAAAGAGGGCCACTACAGCCACTCTTTCAAATCAGATGGAGGAAGTCATGGGCCTTTTGCCTCAGATGTCTCAGCAGTTGACACTACTTGCAGAAAGGCAAAAGAGGTTAGAAGATCATCTGCCAACCATGGGCAAGACAACAGCAGTAGCTCTGGCCCAGCCTCTGGGGTCTGCGCTGGAGCTCCCTCGACCTTCCTTGGCCTCAGTTGCGAAGGCGATGCCTCCACCTCCAAAGACAAATACCAGGGCGAGCCTTGGGTTGTTGGCATCCCCTGGAATTGCGAAGCCTCCGGACTTAGCTGCCTTGGAGGAAGAAAAGGTGGTCCTGCCAGCCTCATCCAACCAGACACAAGGAGATGCACTAGCGCAAGCCGTCCTGGTCCAATCTCAGGCTTTGACAAGCCTTGTAGCTCAGATTGCTGGAGTCCATGGGGATCCAATGACGGAGTTGGCCACTACGACTTCTGCAGGGGCGCGTGGAGCTTCTGGCAGAGCAAAGCTGCAGGCCGAGCTGGCTCAACACAAGGGGATCTTCTTCCGCAGTGTGATGCAAAGCATGTCCAGGCGGATGGCACCGACTTCTTCTGCAGATCTCAGCCCTCAGGAGTTGCTGGATCGTGGCATCTCTGGAGTGAGGTACCTGGAGCGCTTCGGTGGCTACTCTCGGCAGAGAGAATTGGGGCAATTGCAGTTCCAAGTCATGACTGCCTTCGATTATTTGATGGCGGGTCAGGTCGAAGCCGCTATGGACACTGTGGCCTTATTGGCTGTGACGATCGAGCAGAGCAACTTGGACGGAGGACGCATGGACCTTGCGACCCTATTGTGCCTTCAGGAAGACCCTCCGGCGTCGATTTTTGTCAGCAGGCAGATGTCGACAACATCTCGGACCCGGGCTTTCGCGCCTCTTGCGGATCAACGCTGGGTCACTTGTGCTCTGGCTTTCTTGAAAGAAATGGAGATCATATCTTCCAAAAGGCTGGAGTTGGTAGGAGGGGGACCAAGGAATGCTTCAGAGACTTCATCCGAGAATCCTCAGCCAAAGGCCAAGACAAAGGCGAAGCCCCAGCCAAAAAGGAAAGGTGGAGGAAAAGGAGCACAGCAGCCACAGACCACACAGGAGGAGGCAGAGTAGCCACAGACCACAAAGGACGTTGCAGGGAGTTTCAGAAAAGCTCTCACCCTGACATGGAGCACCAGCCTAGGGGACCGGAGTCAAGCCTTTGGTTGGTACAATCACTTTTGATAGCTGGGCCATTTGTCTGCCTAGGCTGTTTCTGAGATGCCGAACTCGGTTTGGATGGCACCTCAAGAAATCTTTCACTGTCTGCTGGCATGAAGCAGCTTCATCGCCTGCCACATCTTTTCCACTGCCTGTGCCTCACCCAGGGTGTTTCAGAAGCAGTGGCCCCGGTCTTTCAAAGAAGAGGTTGGCCGCAGTTGCACGTCAGAGGCTATTGCATATCATTGTGTATGCCCTGAACCATTTGTTCCTTGGCCGACATCCCACTTTGAGTGAGATTGGGAGGCGCCCCAACATTCTGCAGCTTCGCGTTTTTCAGAGGTTGAGGTCGCTAATAGATGTGTGTGGAGCTTCCCAGGAAAGTTTCCCTTTGGTTCCTGGACGCTCCGGCCCAGAACTTGCTGCCTGTTTGCATCAGCTTGAGAAGTTTGCGGAGCAGCAGCCAGAGCTGAGCCAAAGCTACGCTCAGCCTAGACCAACTCATTTTGTTGAGGATCCGGGGCTCATTGATACAGAGGAGCATCCAGAGCTTTGCCCTTACAAGAACTTGCAGGTCAGCAGACTAAAGCTGGTTGGTGAGGGACAGTGGCCCATGGAGAGTTTCATTTCAGGACCACTATGGTTGCCGTTTCAAGAGCCTCGTTTTCTTTTGCATGGTGAAAGCATTGATTTTTCCCAAGGGCCGAACTTCAAGCATGAATCGCGTGAGGAGAATTTGTCACTGGCAAAGCTATGGGATTCACGTGGATTATTGGCACTTTATGAAGAGCCGTTAGCTGAAGGCATGTTTTCCCGCGTTTTCAATGCTTACAAGTCTGAGTTTGTCGACCGCCAAATAGGTGATCGGAGGATTCCAAACATGATGGAGCGCTCAGTGGATGGACCCTCACGGCACCTGCCACCTGGGTTTATGCTTACAAACCTCAGCCTTTGCCCCTATGTGCAACAACTTTTTGGCAGTGTCACTGACCGCAGAGATTTCTACCATCAGGCCGAGGTTTCAGCAGAACGTGCCAGATCGAACATGCTGCCTTTCAAGTTTGACACCAATGAGCTTGCTGGTTTAAGTGCACTTGCGCATACGCAGCAGCAGGCTGATGTGCCTTTGAGAAGCAGAAAAGACAGGCAGGTTGTTGGCGATGGTTTTGGTGGGGAGTCCTGCGTTGAGCTCACTGGCTCTGGAAAATTCTTCCCTTGCTTCAGATCACTTTTTCAAGGTGATCACTTGGGGGTTGAGTTTGCGCTTCAGTCTCATGAGGAGATGCTTCAGAGGCATGGACTTTTGCACGAGACCTACAGATTGAAGGGCCATGCCATCTTCCCACTTGCTGGTAGGTGGGAAGGCCTCATCATTGATGACTATTTTGTCATCAGCAGGGAGCAGTTTGGAGCCCAACCTTTGAACACCTTTGCCGGCAGAGCTCTTGCGCAAGCCAGACAGGTTTATCACAAGTGTGGTGTTTTAGGCTCACCAGAGAAAGATGTGGAGGCAGCCACGAAGTTCAAAGCAGCTGGGGCTGAGGTTGATTCCTCCCTAGAGGCTGTGAAGAGAGGCATCACAACGGTTGCTGCGCCACTTGCCAAGCGCATTGCTCTTTCCACTCTCTCCCTTCGAGCAGCAGCCCTGCCCCTGGCCTCAGCAAAGCTTTTAGCTAGGCTTTCTGGAAGTTGGACCTCTGTTTTGATGTACCGAAGATGTTTCTCTGCAGTGGTTGAGGAGCTGTTTCGTGATGCCGCTGAAGCAGAAGCAGCCAGAAGTAACATCTTGCTCCCGCTTCGAAGGAAAGCAGCAACGGAGCTTTGTTTGCTCTCTGTTTTTGCTCCCATCATCTCCAGCAACGTAGCAACGAAGTACCAAGAGAAAGTCTTTGCTTCAGATGCCTCGTTGGGCAGGGGTGCTTTTGTATCCACTGAGATTGATGCTGAGCTTTCAGAAGTGCTATGGTTGGGGAGTGACAAGCGCGGATGCTACAGTCGGCTAGATGGCCCGGAGCTCGCTCTTTTGAGTGCTGCAGGAGAGGAAACACATGAGCTCCACTCAAGCTTTGTTGAACAACCTGCCCAAGGACCTCAAAAATCTCCCTTGCTCTACTTTGACTTTGTGGAGTTCTACGGGGGCTCTGGCAGGGTTTCTGCATGCATGGCAGAGCTGGGGCATTCAGTTGCACCGCCCTTGGATTTGTCCAGCTCAAGGCATTACAACATGACTGATGTAAGGCTTCTCGAATGGGCGATGCACATGATCGAGCAGAAGAGGTTCAGGTCTTTCCTGTCAGAGCCACCATGCACCACTTTCAGCCCTGCAGCTCATCCTGCGGTCAGGTCCTATCAGCAACCTGAGGGCTATGACATGAGCTGCCCAAAGACCTTTCTCGGAAACCTGCTGGCAAACCGATCTTTTGTCCTTCTTCGGCATGGTAGGCGTCATCGTACACCCTGCGGAAAAGAGCAACCACGTTTGTCCAAGATGGGTTGGCTGAAGGCTTGGAGAGCGCTGTGCAGGTTGGGCTTCAGAGAGAGCATCATTGCTTCGTGCCAGTTTGGGTCCCCACACAAGAAAGAGTTCAAGCTGCTGACGTATCTACTTGATGCTGAAGGGCTCGAAGTCAAGTGCCCAGGAGGGCATACTCACGTGAGGATTGAAGGCTCTCTCACGAAAGGCTCAGCAGTTTACGTTTGGGACCTTGCGGCACACTTTGCAAAGTTTTTCTCCAAGGCATTGAGGAAGGTTGCGTGTGAGGAGTCAGAGGAAAGACCTCAGCTTGGTTTTGAGAGCGTTGTGATCAATGACGTTTTGGCTGCAAACACTTGGGCTGAGGAGAAGGTCTGGGATTGGAGGCGGAAGAGCCACATCAATGTGCTGGAGGGCCATGGAGCCTTAGCAGTCCTGTCTCAGGCCTCCCTTCAATGTCAGGATTCCCGCTTCAACTGCCTGCTCGACTCGAGGGTTGCAAAAGGGGCACTGGCAAAGGGAAGAAGCTCTTCAGCAGCACTTCAGTTTGTTTGCAGAAGGGCGATGGCGCTGCAGGTGGCATTTGGCCTCTTCCCTGGTTGGGGTTTTGCACCAACGAGATTGAATGTCGCAGATGACCCCACCAGAAGGCTCCCTGTCAGACTCCCAGTCCTGCACTCCATTTCCAGGCACCTCTCCATAAGCCTTCTGCGCTCTCTCCATGCCTTGGCACTTCCCCGACACCTCGCAAATTGGCTCCGCCTTATCCTTCTGGTTTGGATTTTGGATTTTGCTGAAGCTGCTGGGTTTGACTTGGACTTTAGCCCTGCGGCTTCGCCAGAGGGAAAGGTAGACACGAAGGCCACTGTCGGTTCATCGTTTGCTTTTGGAACTGAGAGCCTTTTTGGAGTACATGATTATGCAGGGCATATCTTTTCGGCTTGCAGCAGCTCACTTGCCTGGTTTCAGTCAATTCCTGCTGGGATTCTTTTGTATCTCCTTCTCATCATTTTGCTGACCCTTGCCACCAGTTTGTCCTTTGGATTTGGATTTTCCCTCTCCGTCTCAAAGCCTAGCATTGGTCTTGGTCGGTCTGTGTCCCGTAGCTCTAGGCCCCCTAGGTATCTTTGGATTTTGGTAGCTTGTCTTGGATTTCGGGGGGTCTTTGCCATGGAACCTTTGACTGCAGCTGAACGTGCAAGGGCACAACATCGAGGTGGAATCTGCCCTGTGCCTACGCGTGTCGAGCGACAGAAGACGTTGGATTTCAGACGCGTTTTGCTGGATGATTTTAGGTCATGGCTGTACACAGAGCATGGGGTCATGTTGCAGGCTTTGTTGACAGCAAAGCCCCCAGATCCTGAAGAAGTTGCAAACTGGTTGGTCAAGTATGGGCAGGAGATGTACTTGTCTGGAAAGGCTTATGGAAAGTATGCGGAGACCATAAACAGCATTTGCGCTGCTCGGCCTATCCTCAGAAAGCAGTTGGTTTCGGCGTGGGACCTTGCGTTTGCCTGGCTGGCTGATGAGCCGGCACAGCATCACCCGGCCTTGCCGTTGTCAGTGCTCCTAGCACTGATGACTACTGCGATGATGTGGGGATGGGCTTTGGAGGCCGCTTTGCTGGGCCTTACCTGGACTGGTATCCTCCGGATTGGGGAGGTTTTGATGGCTGAACGCAAAGACCTCATCCTACCAGCAGACATGGCACCAGGCACCCTTTTTGCTCTACTGAGGATAAAGTATCCCAAAACCAGAGGACGTGCGGCCCGTCATCAGGCTGCACGTATCGACCCTCCAGACATGATTGAACTCTTGGCAGCGGTGTTTGGAAGTTTTTCTTTGGAAAGAAAGTTGTGGCCTTTTGCAGCAGTGACATTACGAAAAAGGTTGACTTGCTTGCTCACCGCCATTGGTCTTGACACCCAAAAGATCAACGACAGGCGACCTTTCAGTTTAGGTTCTTTGAGACCGGGGGGGGCAACCTATTTGCTCCTCCTCACGGAGGATTCTGAACTGGTGAGGAGGAGGGGCAGGTGGGTCACCACAAAAGTGATGGAGCTCTACCTGCAGGAGGTGCTATACACAACTTACACCGAAAGGATTTCTGAGACCGCAAGAAACAAGATCCAAAATCTGGCTGGAGTTTTTCCCAAGGTCCTTGAAAAGACAATATGCTTTCTCAAAGGAGCCATACCACCTCAAGTGTGGTTCCGTCTTTTTCAGGCTGATGACAATGAGGAGCTTGGAAGGGAAGGGACGAGATGGAAGTTTAGCCCAGCTTTTTCCACGACAAACTGTGGAGCTGGAGCAGGACCTCGAAGCAAGGCAGTGAAAAATTTCAGGAGTGCAGAATGCTTGACTTCAAGCATTTCAATGGATGATTTTTCACACTCAAGCTCTCCCGACCCATGCGCATGAAGACCCGCCCTTGTTCATCGTCTCAGCCTGGGAAGTTTAGCCCAGCTTTTTCCACGACAAACTGTGGAGCTGGAGCAGGACCTCGAAGCAAGGCAGTGAAAAGTTTCAGGAGTGCAGAATGCTTATATATATATATATATCGATAGGTATACCTACCATAAATCCCACTAGCATAATCAAGGGGATCTTACCTGTGGTGATTTTTCCAGGTTAGAGAATATCCAACAAAAATGAGATATACCCTCTGGTAAACATACAAAAAGCTATGGAAAATCACCATGTTTAATGGGAAAATCCACTATTTCTATGGCCATTTTCAATAGCTATTTTGACATTACCAGAGGGTAAATGGGAGATATCTGATGTGGATATCATGGGGATGCATCGCCTCGGGGCGTGCAGGTCAGAGGTGGTTTTTAAAAATGATGGCCAGCCATGGTATCTGGGACAGCTCCATGTTTGTTGGAATAGCGGCCCCTATAACTATGGCATACTATGGCTATTTTTATGTCCATTGATAACTGGAACTGCACTTCCAAGTAGGAAAATGCAGAGGAACCCTAAATTCCCATCATTTTCTTGTAGAATCGTTCCTTGATATCATGAGAGATGTATCCAGAAATGATGGGTAGAGTTCAACTCCTATTGATGGATTGATGTCCGCCCGAAACTGGGCCATCTACCCAAGTCTTGTCCATCCCTAGTTTTTGCAGGCTTAGGCCATATCTTGTGGTTGGTGAAATTCGAATGGGGCTTTCTCAACAAAGGGTGTAACCCTCGCAATGAGAATTCGACCATCAGAGTGCATTTTTTTTCCCAATTCGAATGGGGATCCTCCATCCTCATCATCCTCGACCGCGTCGACTTTCAGGTTCGCTTTGGCATTTGGTCTGCTCTACCAATGGCAACGCTCCTCGAAGCGAATCAGTGGGAATCGGGGGGGGAAACATCTGGAGCTGGCGATCGTAGCCGGGCGATGGTAAGTATAAGTCCTAACCAGTTACTAAGTGGAGTGATCCTCCAAGTAAAATCCTTGTTGACTATCATATTGCGTTAGACTACTTTGTTGATGTTAAGGGCTAATCCCTTCCTCTTCCCAATGGTATTCGATACCCTCAATCGAAACTTTGGTTTCCATTTTTGGATCCATGGCTTTTGAGACACTTGAGAAGTTGGGGTCTATATCAAAAGCAAGCAAACAATCCATGGTTTCTGCCTGCAAAAATGGGTTTCTGCCTACCAAAATATGGGATCGACGCGTGCTCATCCCATCCACGGATCAAAATCCTGCTTGAATCCCCCGAGTTGCGGATAGTGAAACCATATTTTTGCTTGCCAACCCCATGAAGGAAATCTCCATCAATCATATTCAACACAGGCTTCCCCAGCCATGATACTGGGATGACCATTTCCGCCTTACTGTAATCCAATTTCCTTCGACCATGACAGATTTGAGCGGCTTCAGATTTCCTGATACTGGTAGATATGGGAAAAATCCTAGGACCTAAGGACTGGGACTCGAATACCCTCAAATTGACCGGTCAATCGTCATTTTCCCAAGGTGGCTTTGTAAACACCGTTGATTATAGATAGATTCCCCTTAAAAATCATAGAATTCACCGTTGGTGATTTGCACCAAAAATGGCCATCCGTTGCCAATTTTTTTTGGTGCCCCATTTTCCCTATGAAAATGGTCACCTTTATTGGGAGGAAAAAACGGCCAGCGAATCCAGATTCCATTCTGCTTCACCAAGGTTCCATTTGATAGGGGCAATCCTCGCAGTGCTCTTCACAGCTGAGGCAGGTAGAGCTGTTCAAAAAAAATTGGGGTTTGATGAGGCTTTGAACCGATAGGATGCGATAGGATGCTATGGGGTTCCACATGCTTCCCAGATTTGAGCTGCAAAAATGGTGGAAAAACCGGGACTTGGATAGTTGGTCAGTAGGGCCTGTAGGGATGATGATGGGGCTTGCTTTGGGGACCCATTTTCCATGGCAAGAGGTCCGAGTACTTGGATCTGACAATTGAACAGTTGGCGAGCTGGAAAATCACCAGGTTTACAAGGTAAGACATTGAAATCAATGGGCCGTTTTCGAAAGCAAACTGTTGAATTTCCATGGATTTCCAAAGTGTATCATTTGCAGCAATAAATTGTGATTTTTTAATATCGCAGTTCGAAAACCGGGAACTTTCACGACTGAATCATTGATCATTTGGAGAGTGGCTGAAAGCCTTGAGGTTTCGACCCCTTCTCAGGGCAGTGCCCAAGAGACAGTGGAATATCCTAATATAGCTAAATGCTGTTTTGTTGCTTTTTCTGAACAATCGGCTAGATCTGATTCCAAGTCAAGCTTTGGATATTGGATATTGGATACACTCCAGTAGTCTAACAGTTTGCGAACTGGAAGCCATGCCCCATTTAGTTTGATAATTCACCGATTATTTCAATGGTAATCCTTCAAAGCTGGGACAAGGGTCGAGCGAATCTTCATCACCATTCACCAAACACAATTTATGAGTTTGGCATATATAGCCAGTATCCACTATCTAGTACATATTGTTCATTATCCAATGTTACATTAACCATTATCCATTGTAATAAATGTCCAATGCATATATTTGGAATTTATATGCTTATTAACCATTATCCTGTGAAACAGGAATGTAAATTATTTAAAAAAACATGGGTAATTTGTCTAAGCATGATGAACCATTATCCATTACTAAAAAGATCTTGAAGAACATCCAATTTCAATGCCTTTATATATTTGACGCAGATACCCTTTGGTGATTTGTTAAAGTTTGCGAACTGTAAAATCACCATTCAAATAGTAACGGGTAAAACGTCGAATTGAATCGGCCATCAGTTCCATAACAAACTTCTGCCCCACTTCACAGCACTGACTGGACCATCATCTATATATATATATATATAGGCCATAGGGGTACACAAAAAGATAGACCAGTTTTTCCAGGATGTTAGTTTGATGATGTTATCCCCGCATTTTCATTGGCTAAAACCAAGGTTTCTATTCAAAAATTGGGGGGTTCCATGTATTTCTATTCCAAGCAGATTGGCTAACAGTCCCGTCTCACCTACAAAGAAACAGCCAAAGTGGGGGATGAAACAACACATTGGGAGCCATAAAAGAGGTGTGTTGAAAATATTTGGGCGGGTACCCTCTGGTAAACTAACATAGCTATGGAAAATCACCATTTTCAATGGGTAAATCCAGTATAAATGGCAATTTTCAATAGCTATGTTAGTTTACCAGACGGTACTGATCATAACATATCCCGGATTCACGTTGTTGGTTTCTGATAAAACATCAAATCTGATTGAATCCCCAATACATATATCCCATAAGACTATCACATACAATTTCTCAGCAACATATTATAAATCCCATCCCCCTTTCTTGTATTTATATAACTTTTTTTTTGCAGCTCTCAAAAAATGCCGAAACGTAAGAAACCTGGAAATGTGCAGCACATACGAAGATTCACCACCTGCACATATTTTTGGATCTTTTTGCTGGCTATATCCATGGTATGTTCGTCGTTTCTCACCATTTTTTCACCCCACATGGCACCATCACCGGCACAGGAGTGGGCCATTTTTACAGAGATCGCCCCTTGGATTTGTCCCAACCATTGCTGGTGAGTCAAGGCCGTACCCTAAAATATTAGGTTCGCTAATGGATGTTTAGTCCCCCCAAATGTGGCAATAATAGCTTTTGACCCATATGCATATATATATATAATATATATATAATATATAATATATATAATATATATATTTATAATATGCATATCTATTTGTATGTGGCGGCTAAAAACAACTACGATTCTTGGGATGATGCTCCGAGTAGAGCTGGCAAGAACTCTTTGATGATTAACACCATATATGAAAATTCAGATGCGCCATCAAAAATAGCCCTGTTGATCAGGTTATTCAAGCACTACCTATTGGATTCAGCCATGAAACAGCCAGTAGCAGCCAGGTGATGGTTGACTGGTCAAGAAATAGGAGGTTTTTCAATGTTATTCGGCTACCTCTGATCGGAGATGATGAGTTCACGGGACACCCTCTGGTAATTCAACATAGCTATTGAAAATGGCCCAGTCGAAATAGTGGATTTACCCATTGATAGCATGGTGATTTTTCATAGTTATGTAAACGTTTACCAGAGGGTACATACCGTAATCTTTCATTTCTAGATGGGTATTGGTGATTGATCGATGACATCGGATGGTATTGGTGAAATCCGATGGCATACTGTGGATGGGCCTGCGAAATCCAAATCACCAGTTGAGGACGGTGGTAAACATCCCATTATTTATAGGGTTTCAAGCATCCTTTTGGTGGTGCAGGATTTTTTCATATTTCGCAACCATCCGCAGTACGTTTTTTTCCATCTAAAAATCGGCAATGAGTGAAAGTGATGACATTCATTGGATGAGAAAAAGGCGGCTATGTCACTTTCACGGCGCCATGATCTGAAAGGAGGATTCCCAATGCCATCTATGATTTCTATGACTGGGATGATGTTTTAAACAAGACCCCCCATGGTATTCATCGGTTTATGGCAGGTTTAGCACATTGGACTCTAGCCACTAGCCTCAGACGGCGTATCCCCAATCTGGGGCGTAAAATGGTTCGCAGAAATAGATGACAGCTGTCGCCAATTTGCTAGCGGGATTTGCTGCCGCCTTTTTTGTTCGGTTTGCAGTGAAATTGCAGGGTTTAGGGTTGTTGATGTTGATTTCAGTAGATGTACCAAATTCTGAGAATCAATTGAAACACTTAAATTCACAGGAGATATTTGACGGTACAAAAATAGGTGTTCCCCTTCAGGCCCTTACCGAAAAACACCAACTCAACCAGAGCTGCACGGATGGGTCCCGGGTCTGTCGAAAAAACCAGGGTTATCCCCGAAAAAAGCACCTGGCTTGATACAACTTGATCATCTCACTTCCTAAACTCTTACTGTATGTTCCGAATGATGATCACTGGCCCACATCTGACATGTTTGAAATTTTTGTGACAGCATTCCCGGATGATTGTTGTGGGCCAATTTTTTTCGGTCGCCGCCGAACACCGTTCTAAGCCTGGTCGTCAACGGGCATCAGGTGTGCCTATGCGCGTTTGATTCTTCCATGGCCATCGAGGGGATCGCTTATGATGCTGGGATCAGCGAGCCGGTGGATCCCCTTTTTTTCGCCCCCAAAAAAAGGGATGAAACATGTTTGGACACCCGGAAAGTCTCTGAAATTGTGAGGTCAACTCGAATATCTACACATTTTTTTTTGTTACCTTTTTCCATCTACTGTTGGCTTTAGGAGTGAAGAATCGATGGGTCTTCAAAATTTCTGTCCCCACTTTCTTCTGTTGCTGAACTTTACACTTGTTGATTGTATCTGACACCTCATGTGGAAAAAATCATCCGTTTCCAAAGAGTTACACCAATAGCCCCCCAAAAAAGGAAGAACTTCAGTGCTAAACCATGATTTCTACGGATTGATATGAGTGATTCGGGAGGCCACATCCTTCAAAAAGGATGGCTTACACAACTCCTGACATCGCGCAGTTGGAGATGAAGCTCCGATGCTGAAATCCAACACCCCCATGATCTTGAAGAAAAACAGGATTCAAAGATGAATTTGATGAAAACTATGATATTTGGTCTTTGAGTCCTATCTTTTTGTGCTTGAAATCCAACCCCTCATTCCTCCAGGCCATTCTTTTGCGTGAACTCGTTGCTTAGTTCAGCCGAATAGAAAGGAAAAGTGACCCCTCAAAAAGAGATAGTAAAGTAGCACCATTTTCGATCGGGATTTATCTACATAATAACTCAATGTCTTTCTGGGGATAGCCTGGTGATTCTTTCCGCGTTTTCCATCACTTGGCCCTAAGGATACTTTCAAGGATGATCCGGAAGTCACCGATATGGCCCGACAGGTGCATCGTTGTCAGGTCTAGGCCTACACATTCCTCTGTCCAAAGCCAGGTTTGGAATTTGATTTTGCCGTGGAACTGCTGGAAATAGAAAAAACATCCGCTTGCGATATCATTCGATCCGGCTAAGACTAAAAATACTGTCCAAATGAAATCCTGGTCCTAGTTTACTTTTGAATCGCATCAGACCATTCATTTTGGAGCCCTTCTGGGGGAACTTACTGGTAATCGGATAGGATTGGAGATCAACATTTGAGAATTATCTAGGTTTATTGCAACATCCTCTCAATAAATCCAGTTCAACATTTTTTCATACTCCTATTGTTCTGGAAAATCCAACATTGGGATCAAAGAAAAAAACAATAGTAACTATGGGATTCATGGCTCTCCAGAAGATTCTCCAAGATGTCGGCGAAGGCCACCTCAACGAGCTTGGGAGTCTTTACGGTCTCCATGGCCCTTGCGTGCACCGCGGGGGGGATCATTTATGATGCCTATCGATGGCAAGGACTCAGCATCTTCCATTGTAGTTGTCAAGGGTCACCTGGCGTGGACTGGACAACTTCAGAAAAGGATGAAATGGAACTCAGAAATGGAACATTTGGGAAGCAACTGTTGATGTCTTTTTGTTGAGATCACATTAATTATATGTGCAGAAATATCATCAGTTTTCTCTGGATCCCCAAAGTTTGATCATTGGGCCAGCTGTTCCAAATAAGATGGGCTGATGGGCTGATCTATGGCCACACTGGTAGCCATGGGGTAAAACAGCCATGGTTCCCAAAAAAGCCATGGGGGTTTGGCTTAAAATGGTTGGTTTATGATGGACAATCCAAAAAACAAGTTGAATAGGGATACCCCTATTTTAGGAAACCACCATTTCTAGACATGGAATCCTAAGAAGGTAGCATTAGAAAAGTCTGCCAAGGTATTCATGAATCTATATGATATGGGTTTCTTGAGTCATGAGGGATCCCCAAGTCACCATAGGTTTCAATACTTGTCGGTACCCCTATTTTTGGAAACCCCATATTGAAGCACGGTGTTGGAATAATAATAAGCCGTGTAACACAAGGTATTGGAATAATCATGATTGGTAACAATGGAATGGTATCTGGAACGGTTAGGACATTATATGTTATTGTGCCAGTGCCAAGCATGAAAATGATATTGAAAGATACCATAAAGATACTGAATAATAAAAATGACTTGTATTCTTGTGCCGATGCCAATCAGTATATATGTATATATAATATAATGTATATGTATATATAATATATATATATATATATCTATATATATAATATGTTATCTGCAAACTGTATCATTCAGAAAGAATCCTAAGATTCTGAAAATCCATCGAACTAGGCTGAGCTTGGACCTGAGCCATGGATTTTTTCAGCTTGCTGGAATTCTGCCCCAGTTTTATTTTCGGAACCATCCTATAAGGACAGCTCCAAAATTTTCGGCGCCATGTCTGCCTTGGTCATTACTGAAAGGATTCCCTTAGATCAACCTTCAAGTTCTTGCTGCTCACTGAGGATACACCAAAAATCGCTCCTGTTGTGTTTCCAGAGAATTTCTTTTACCTTTCAGACTATGGGGGAAGTCATCATCTTCTACCTTTCATAGTCCTATTTACTGCTGCACCGAAACATTGATCTTTTTCTTCACTGTGTGATGACTGATGGTACAAGATCAGCCATCTCCTTGGAGAATTTCCTTCGGCTAAAGCCATCCTCAAGCTCTCTATGTGAACATTCCTCTCCAAGCTCAAGACTATGGGGAAGTCCTGCACATCGTCTACAACCTCGTTTTCTCCTGGCTGGAACGAAATGATTTCACTCTGAAGTGGGGCCAGGACAGTATCCACCAACTCCTCCAACCAACAGCTAAATTTTCTCGTTTTTTTAAGATTGGTCTCCAAAGCGAGAGACAAGTGGTCACTAATCCTGCAGTGCGTCACGGTATCTCCTTTCTTCTCGGTGGTTTGGCCTACAGAATTCCATTGGGTCCGGTGTTATAGGTGCCACATTCTGCAGCTTATTCTGCAGCCTACTCTCCTGGTGTTTCCCCACCTGGCTGATGGAAAGCTGCTGCAGACGCGTAGTTCTTCTTGAACTGCATATTGCTGCTGAAAAACATGGGATATCACCATATACTATGTATGTATGTATATGTATGTATATGTATGTATATGTATGTATATGTATATGTATGTATATGTATGTATATGTATGTATATGTATGTATATGTATATGTATATGTATGTATATGTATGTATATGTATGTATATATATATATATATGTATGTATAATAGTGATTCAACCCTCAGAAATAGTAGGGGTCTGATCCATGAACAGTGATGTTCAGGAGATGGGGGTGACTGTTCCAAGTGGGGTGTACCCCCCTTAAATGGCCTTTCCATAAATCCTTGGAACCAAGAGCCCCATGGTTCATCTATTTTTTCCAGTAAAACTATCGTTTTTTCCCCATTCAACCCCCAAAATCCCATGATTCATAGTCCCAAAATTCGCTATTTCCCACAAATCCTATGGTTCATCATCTTTTTTCCCCAACCAAACATGCTTCATCATCAATTTTCCCCATGAAAATGTCACACAAACTGACCATTTTCAGCAAAACTGACCATTTTCAGGTCGCTGTTCCTGTTGCTTCTCATCTCCCCGACCTGTCGGCAGTCGTTTATGGCCTACTGGTTTGGAGATCCAGATGAAGCTTCGGAAATCATGGCATTGAATAGGATTTGATTGGGTTTAATGGGATTTTAATGGGACTTAGTGGGATTCTATGTTCTGGTGATTTTTGACTTTGATGGTGATTTGAATGGGATTCCATGTTTATTTTGTTGAGTCTATAAAGCGCCCAGTCTATGGCAGTCATTACGAACATCATCCCAGTCAGCAGAAGCCAAGCTGGATGACCTTCCGGCAGACTTGGAGATCAAAATTCGTTTTCTTTTTAAACATTTTTATTCGGGATTTCATAGAGATTTTAGCAACGAAGAAAAAGGGAGATATTGGGAAAAAATTACGGGATATCTCTCGGGGATGTCATATCATCCGCGACGACTGGGAACCAAGGAAGAGGATGTTGATGATGATGACGACGATGGCATTTCAATGAAGGATCTGCAGGCTCGGTTTACTTTCGGGTCAAGATCTGGTTTACGATGGGTCGTTTGTTAGCTATGAAATGCCATCCAGCATCATCCAGCTTCGGGTTGGATGAAGATCCTGGTGATGGCCGTAATGCCGTAATGGCCGTATGAACATGTTTATTATGATACGTATCTTCCCGTCATTGGGTGATGTATCGTTTAAAAAAATGCCGTATGAAAATGATTGATAAAGCATGATAAAGCAATAATCAAGAAATTTGTGCTTCCAGGGTCTAAGAAAGGTTCCATCGCTTGTATGTGCCTCGACAGTACTGGTTGAGGCATGGGGAATCATCACCAAACAGCGCAACTATGCAGCTGGCACATTCTCAGTTGTAGTGTTTTTATTTGCCAATTTCAGGGAGTACAACAAAAAAAATGTAGCTTGGTAGCCCAGCAATTTCGGGAGTTGTTTTGATTTCCTCAGGCTGATGTTGGTATATAAATCCCACTAACTATACATTTATCAACCATAAACCCTACAGTAATCATCACAAGTTTGAGACGACCTCCAATTTTCTGCATACAAAACTTGAACTGACCACAGTTCCTGTCTCTCGTCACACGAAGTGAATCAAGCCTTTTGCTGGTGAAATACCTCTGGGGCCAAGTGCTGGTGCTGGGGAACATACCGTGGCGAGATTTCACCAATACCCCAGTATCTCCCAATATTTTTCTTGGCGCAACCACCAGATCCCCAAGAAATCATTAAGATAGAGCTAGATACTTCAAATCATGATAAATCATGAAAATCATCATATCATGAACATCAACAAACATCATTAAAGTTACATTTAATCGGTTGTATATCCCAATCATATTCCAATTCCATTGTATCCCCAAAATTGTTGGTAAATCTCTACGAAATCATGAACATCACACACACATACATATGTATATATACATATGTATATATACATATATATATAGATAGATGTATATATATATAATATAATATGTAATGTATGTATGTATGTAATGTAATATAATGTAATATAATGTAATATAATGTAATGTAATGTAATGTAATGTTATGTATGTATGTATGTGTATATATATATATGTATGCATGTATGTTTGTCTGTATGTATGGTATGGTATGGTGTGGTGTGGTATAGCATGGTATTGTATGGTATGTAATGTAATGTAACGTAATGTAATGTATGTAATGTAATGTAACGTAACGTTACGTTATGTTATGTTATGTTATGTATGTATGGAATGGTATGCTATGGTATTTTATGTATGTAATGTATGTATGTGATGTGAAGTGAAGTGAAGTGATGCGATGTGATGTTATATTATGTTAAATTATTTCATGTTATGCTATGCTATGTTATGCTATATTATGTCATGTATGTAAATGTAATGTAATGCAATGCAAGGTAATGTAATGTAATGTATGTAATGTACGTGATGTAATGTAAATCTACATGTTAATATTAATGATAATGTAATATATGTATGTATGTCATGTATGTAATGTATGTAATGTATGTAATGTATGTCATGTATGAAATGTGTGTAATGTATGTAATGTATGTAATGTATGTAATGTATGCAATGTATGCAGTGTATGTTATGTATGTTATGTATGTAATGTATGTTATGTATGGTATGTTACGTATGTTATGTATGTTATCATGTTCCGTATGTTATTATGTATGTTACGTATGTTACGTATGTAAGGTATGTAATGTATGTAATGTATGTATGTAATGTATGCAATGTATGTAATGTATGTAATGTATGTAATGTATGTAATGTATGTAATGTATGTAGTGTATGTAATGTATGTAATGTATGTAATGTATGTATGTAATGTATGTAATGTATGTAATGTATGTAATGTATGTAATGTGTGCAATTATGTATGTTATGTATGTTACGTTACGTATGTTATGTATGTTACTTATGTTACGTATGTTACGTATGTTACTACGTATGTTACGTATGTAAGGTATGTAATGTATGTAATGTATGTATATAATGTATGTATATAATGTATGTAATGTATGTAATGTATGTAACTTATGTAATCTATGTATGTATATATGGTATGGTATTTTATGTCATGTCATATCATGTAATGTAACGTATTGTAATGTAATGGAATGTCATGTATGTATGTATTGTAAGGTTGTGTATGTACGTATGTATGCATGCATGCATGTATTTACTATACTATGATATCCCCATATTAGGTGCTCAAATCTCCATTGAATCAATGCCAGGTGCAGCCGAATTCGCCGAATGTGTCGCCGACGAAATCTAGCGCGGAGGAAATCAAGAGAGAGGTGCGAAGAAACGTGGGTCACAGATGGGGTGAAGATGCAACTTGCTGGAACACATGGGGGATTTGTCTCAAAAAATGGTGTTATTTTGGCTGGAAGAAATAGGGTCATTTTTGGGATTATATGGTGATTATATGTGCTCTCATGTAGGATTCAGGCATGATTTTATGGTGATTTTACCATTAACCTTGGAGATTTCAGTGGCAAATTGGGAGCCATGTATCTCCACCCATATCACCAAGTTAAATGGGAAATAAATCATCAATGACTGGGCTGCCCCTTATGACCCTTGGGCTACAAATTTGATGGGATTTTTTCCGGGTCGCTCCTTCGATATGTGCCACGGTTAAGACTTAGATGTGCCCAGTCCGAGAGGCATGTATCTATAGGGGGATGGATGACCATATTTCGTGAAGGGTACTGTAGAAATAATCAAACAATTCGTCAAAATAGGATCTAAACTTTTTATAGAAGGTTCTAAACCATTTATCGCATGCAACTTGACCATTGCACAGCACTGGATCCAGAGATACTTTTTATGCAGAACTAGAGGATGATGGCTTTTTTGACTTCGCAGGGACCTTCAATGATTCCAATGAAAAAATTGGTTTCTCATCTTTTGAAGCCATTGACATTTCGCCATTTTTTTGCGGTGAGTCCAGCATTTTTTCAGACACTGAAAGATAGTTCGTCTCACGGGCGATGGAAATGTCGAGTTGTGTCCATTTGTATATATGAACAACCATGTGGCACATTTTCCTGTACACACAATATACCCAACGATACATACATATATATTTATACATATATACATACATATACATACATCCATGCATGCATTGCATGCATGCGTGCATACATACATACATACATACCTACCTACATACATACATACATACATACTTACATACATACATACATACATACATACTTATATATATATATTACATTACATACATTACATACATTACATACATTACATACATTACATACAGTACATGCATTACATGCATTAGATGCATTACATGCATTACATGCATTACATGCATGACAAACATTACATGCATTATATGCATTACATGCATTGCATGCATTGCATGCATGACAAGCATTACATGCATTACATGCATTACATGCGTTACATCCATTACATACAGTACATACATTACATACATTACATACATTACATACATTACATACATTACATACATTACATACATTACATACATTACATACATTACATACATTGCACACATTACATACATTACATGGATTACATGCATTACATGCATTACATGCATTACATGCATTACATGCATTACATACATTACATACATTACACACATTACACACATTACACACATTACACACATTACATACACTACATACACTACATACATTACATACATTACATACAGTACATACATTACATACATTACATACATTACATACATTACATACATACCATACATACCATACATACCATACATACCATACATACCATACATACCATA
>Ga0126342_10003423_pt1 | contig 26209 bp, 26 predicted proteins | sample Cyp1metagenome_FD_92528 | JGI IMG/M metagenome (GOLD analysis project Ga0126342, IMG submission 92528) | Coral microbial communities from Lord Howe Island, Old Settlement Bay, Australia - Cyphastrea 1 metagenome | ecosystem: Host-associated > Invertebrates > Cnidaria > Coral ...
ATGTATGTAATGTATGTAATGTATGCAATGTATGTAATGTATGTAATGTATGTAATGTATGTAATGTATGTAATGTATGTAATGTATGTAATGTATGTATGTAATGTAATGTGATGTAATGTAATGTAATGTAATATAATGTAATTATGTATGTATGTATGTATGGATGTATGTTTGATGTATGTATGTAATGTAATGCAATGTAACGTAATGTAACGTCTTGTAACATAACGTAGTGTAATGTAATGTCATGTAATGTAACGTAGGCTATATGGTATGCAATGTTATATAATGTAATGCAACGTAATTTAATGTAATGTAATGTATGTATCTATGTATCTGCCTACTTGGTGAAAGATCATCAAACTAGCATGGTGAGGCCAGGGGGCTCTAAACAAAATTTAAGTCACAAGGACCTTCGCCACCTTGAAGCGCCTGATCGCCTAGGACTCCATCTACTGCCGGCATTGTGGCTGCAAAAGGGCTGGCCGGGCCATGCCACGCAGTGCCAGGAGCCTCCTGGGATTGGAGACCGGTGGCTTTGACGGAGCCAGTGCTGGTTTCGGTGAGCACTTTGATGAGCCAAAGCCAATTGAAAGACAATTTTCTTTCTCGCTTTCTGACCTGCCAGATTCACAAATTCGTGTTGCAGGTCCGGCTTCTCACTATGGCATTGACGGTGGACGCGAAAGCTTGGACATGCAAAAATGGAATCCTTTAGATGGGATCAGGAGGCATTGGGGCCCAACTGACGTGGAGTTTCAGCAATTGGTTGGGAGTTCTGCAACTGCTGCCATAGCTGCACATGGTCATCCAGCATCGCTGCAGATGCTCGGAAGCCTCAATGAAGCGCAGAAAGCAGAGGTTAGAGCAATGGAAATGAGGAAGAAGATATCTCAGCTCGAGGCATCACTCGGAGGGCACAGCACTGCGGGACACGTGGCCATCACAGCTCCTAACTGCCATGATGGGTTGGGTATAATATTGAATGACCTCACAGTCAGTCATGTCACGGACCCGCTGGCAAAACAAGCCGGCTGGGCAGTTGGTGATAGCATTCTCAAGGTGAACGGCACAACAGTTCTTCATTCCAACCAACTCTCTACTGAATTGGCCAAAGCAATGAGTGCTAGCAGAGCCGTTGGAAGGCCAATACTCATCGATGTTTGGCGGCATCCCAACAACTTGCCATCGCTGGGGAACTCCTTGTTGAACCCGCCAGTCGCTCCATCTAGAAGCTACCTGAACCACCAAGGCAAGATGCCAGAGGCATACCATGGCAAGGTGCCAGGGGCATACCATGGCCGGAATGGCGTTGGCAGCTTCCCCCAACCTCCCCAAGCCCCTGCGCCAACGGAACCCGTAACGAGCCAACACCAAGGCTGGACGGGGCCGAAAATGGTTTCACCGGCTCCCCAAAGTTGGACCGGTCCACACCAGGTGTCAACTGATGCGCCACCCAATTCCTGTGTTATTGCTTGAGATGCAACCATCCAAAACTCGGCTCCATGTCTCACGAAGGTACATGAAGAGTCAAGGGTGTTTTGCTGAAAGGCATCAAATCATCATGAATGAAAAGAAGTCATACAATCGTCAACTTTCACGTTTCTCGCAGACAAAGTCCAGTGCGAAGACATACCATTCACACACACAAACACATTCATATACAGATACATACATATACTATGCACGCGAATCAGAATTACTGCAAGTGATTGCACCTGATGCATTTTTTTTTTTGGATTGCCCATGGCTAGTTCCTTTGAGCTTCTGCGGAAAGGAAAGAATACGAAAGAGCTGGGTTTAGAAATGTTGTATAATTTCGATCGGAGAAAATCAATGTCTTAATTGCACGGTTGCGCCGTTGCTCTTGTGACTCTTGTGATAAAGTGCGCGCCGCCAGCCAAAGCCAGATCCAATGTCCATAGCTCCACGGCCGCCGTCCGAATCCAAACCAAAGGGAGCGCCTCATGGCCTGCCAGCAAATTTGCCCAAAAACTGGTGGTGGCTAGCCTGCAGCTACTTCGCTTGGGCAAGTTCCAGGGTGTGGGACACAGTATGCTAAAACATGCTAAATGCATCTAAACGGCTAAATGCCGTGGTCTTGCTTTCAAATCAGCATACTTAAATAGTCTTAGATATACTTGGCGTGAGTACTGGCATGGGTCCTTTTGGTATTGTCGCCGAGGGCTCGCAGGGTGCGGGTCAGTGCCCTCCAGCGGAAAGTGGCATACCTGGCCTTGAAGGCAAAGTGGAAGTGGAATGAGGCACTTCTGGGCACCCTGTTGAACATGTTTGCGTGTTTGTTTGCTTGCTTGCTTGCTTGCCTGCCTGTTTGTTTGTTTGTTGGTTGGTTGGTTTGTTTGTGTGAAATATGCACTTTTTTCCCACGTGACTTTACCATGCCAAGTGCTTCAATGTACTTTGGCTCAAGCACTATACTTTGGTATCAGCAGAGGGCAGAAAAGACTTTGAGCTTGTGGGACTTGTGTGACCTACTTTAGGGTAGCTAGTCAGTCACCTTGTTTGCTCAGTAGTGTCAGAGCCTGCTACTTTCGCAGTTCGGCAGGCGGAGCTTAAAAGAGCCCAGGAAACTTTAGTAGACCAATGGCGCTTGAGTGTGGAGAGTTTGACTTTGCGGGGAAGATTCGTCTTCCGCTGCCCAAGACTTTCTTTGGAACACCTGCAGGTTGGGAAGAGTCTCACTGTGAATTTGGACACAGGAGATGTGGACAATTTGGGAACCCAGGCAGCTAACAACTTTAGCAGAAAGTTGCACTACTTGCTTGCAAATCTGACGACCGATTCTGCGACAGAGCTTTGATTCCAATGGGTTTGAAACATGGAGACTTCTGCACCAAAAGTTCGCACTTCCAGGTGCAACCAGGCATGTCTCACTTTGGACTCAGCTACTGGATTTTAAGTTCAATCCTGCCACTTTTGAATCTGACTTCAATACTTGGGAAACCATTAGGAACCGGTATGAACAACAAGTCGGTACACCACTTCCCGATGGCGTATTGGTAGCCACTGTGCTGAACAAGACCACAGGAGCACTTCAGCAACACCTTCGTCTCAACGCTAGGACTTTGCAGACGTACCAGCAGACGCGAGACACTATCGTAGAGCACTTTAGCTCCAACTCATTCTAGGAGCAAACAGCAAAGGTAAGAACGGAAAAAGGAAGAGGGTACCACTGGAACTTTGCCAAACAAGGAGAAAATAAAGGAAAAGGTGCAGGACCTTCGGGTCAGAAAGGATCTTCGGGTCAGAAAGGATCTTCGGGCCTTCGGGTCCTCAAGGAAAACAGTGTTGGAAATGTGGTGGGTTTGGCCACTTCGAGAATGCTTGCCCTTCAGGAAGAGTGAATGCAATTGAAGCAGAAAACTTTCAACAGACATGGTCAGAAGATGATTGGACGTCATGGAAACCTAGCTGGGAAGACTGTGACGAAGACTGGACTGTGAATGCTGTGTATGATGGAAGTTGGGACTTTCAGGACTATTCATATGATGAATGAATGATGGTATGACAATTCTTGGGGCGACAGTTGGGGCTGGTATTCGTATCAGGAACCACTTTGGAACTTTCAGGAACTGTCTGCAGGATCTGGCACTAAGGCAACTTTGGAGCAAGCTTCGGCTAGTTCCTCTGCTGCAGGAACTGTTCAGACTTCGCAGTCACCACTTCCTCCACAAGGATCTGTTTCGGCAGTGACTTCACAGCCGTCCAAAACTTTGACCTCGAGGACGCCTTCGGCTAAGAACTCGCCCATGGCCAACGTTGCACTTTTTGCAGCTGTGATGATGAGTGCGGTCTCACCAAGTTCGTCACTTTTACTTGATGACATGTACTCCGGAGTCGTTGACTTTCGTATGCCTGTTTCACAGTTTCATTTTAAGAATGAACTTGTGATGTCACCTGTGGTCACTTTCATGAATAAAACGGTTCATGAACAGAGGTCGGGGACGTTAGACCAGCTTGGCATGGAGTTGAATACCACTTGGTAGCATCAACAACTTTGGATGCTGACCATTGGATTCTTTTTGACAGTGGACAGTGGTGCTTCAGCCAATTGCTGCCCAAAGAACTTTGGGAAAGAATGGTCACTTTTACCGTTAAACGGTGAACCTCCACCTTTGAGAAGCACCAGTGGGCAACCTCTACATGTGTATGGCCGTCGTTTGATTCGTATGACTTTGGATGGTGTTCCTGTATGTTTTTACTTATGTGTGTGATGTTCCTTATCCCGTGATTTCTGTTGCAAGGTTACTTTTGCAGGGATACAAGGTGAATGTGGACTCCCCTGACACATGTACTTTGAGAACACCTGATGGACAAGAAGCCAGGGTTGTTCGTCAAGGTTCACTTTTGTTCCTGTGCTCTGAACCTGAACCATTCAACGAATATGACTTTGCACCTTTGTGCAATGAATTTCATGCTCAGTTCAAGTCTGAGGTTCCTGCTGGTTTGCCGGCAACTTTTAACCCAGTGTACCATCATGCTGATCGATGGGTTTTGAAGGACAATATGTTGATTCGGCTTCATCCTCGTGCCAGAAAGACATTTTTTGTTGCAAATGGCATGCAGGATCGGCCTGTCCCTGTTGAAGACTTGGCCTCGCGTCGAGTCACAGACATCGAACTTGCGGATGGGACCAAGCGGACTTTCACCGACAATTGGCGAACTTCTGATGATCCATGCGCAAGGGTTGACGCTTTCAAAGGTCGAACCATTTTACTTTGAATTCAAGGCCCACAGGAAGTCGTTTGTCGATGAAAACTTCCACTTTGCCACACCCACAGCAGCTCAGCAACAAAGACAGAGAGATGGAAAAATGTCGACTCTTCTTCGCGACCGTCAAGGCCACTTTCGGTTGAAGACACGTTCGTTGCCAAGTTGGACAAGGCAAAAGAAGGAACGTTGGAGGACTTTAAGTCTCTTGTCTTACAAGCAGTTTCTGACAGGACCCTGTGACTTCTCAGCAGTACGTTCATGACCGTTGGTTGGACTTTCCTGCCTCGTACGTCGTGTGCACCATGAGACGCGTAGAAGTTTGTATGCGCCACCTGAGGATCAAGGTCTTGCCTGTCATGACATTGAGGAGGCACGCATGACTTTGATTATCACTGATGATGGTGTCACTTCATGGGTTCATGACCATTGGCCTGAGCGTGGTGAACTTGAGTTGGACAGAACTTTTGTTGGCGCGGCATGTTTTTTTGGCAAAGTTGACTAGTACTTTGATGATGATCTTGTTCCTGCTGTTGACGATACTTTGGCGCAGAAAGAAAAACGTGCGAAAGCACCAGGTGAACCATCAGAATTTGAGGTGATGGAACATAATTTGACCCATCTACATTTCAGGAGCTGGTGCAAGATCTGCGTCCAATCAAAGTCAAAGCAGAACCCGAGCAGGACTTTGAAGTCTGGCCAACCAGTTCTTCAAAAGGACTATTCGTTCATTGGGGACAAACCTGGCGAGCCACAAATCACTTGTTTGAACGTTGTGGATGTCATGAGTGGCTTGGCGCTTTCAGTTGTTGTTCCTTGCAAAGGTCGTTCGAGTCGTTCAGTGTACGCGCAGGCAGAACTGCGGCGCTTTGTCTTGGAAACTGGAAGGACTTTCGGTATCTTGCAAGCGACTGGTACAGACTGTGACTGGCCAAGTTGGAGGACTTTCTTACCGAAGTTCACCAACAGGATGGAAACAAGCACAGCAGTCTGTTGGAAATATGCAGGCCACTTTGTACGCTCAGATTCACGATTGCCGATGTCAAGTCCAGGTACGGAGACGTTGACATCTCCGTGCATAGTCCACTGTGTCCATGGCGTCTCCGACATGCACAGTGGTTGATCAACAGATACTTGCAAGAATCTGCTGGGTTGACCGCTTACGAGCGACGATGGAACCGAAAATACCATGGTTCCATTTGCAACTTTGGTGAGACGTTGACGCTTCGTGTTGCGAATGTCGGAAAGACTCAACTTTCATGACGTGATGGAATCTGGCTTGGACGTGATACACAGATTAGCAGTGTCTGGAGGGGCAATGGTCACCTAAAGGCTTTCGCATCATGGTGAGGAGAAAGAACAAGGCCAAGGAAGTGGCAATGAGAAGAGGTTTAAGAAACCTTGGATAGTCGTCAGAGGGCACACCTACCTGACCAGTCTGCGGCCAGACATGAGACCTTTCCTAACCGGTAGAGACGGGGGAGCAGAGCATGAGAGAATGTTAGTTCAACTAAGGGCCAATCGCCATACGGAAATAGAGGACCGGGGTTGTTTTAGAGAGATGCAGCTGTGGTGAACATTACCGCCATGCTGTAGACATGTTTACATGGGAACACTGTCACACAGAAGGAGAATACAGTGAGCTCACTTGAGCCAATAGTAGTACTTCAGATAAGTATACACTTGAAGTCTTGCACATGTGGTATTGTGGCAGCACTGCTACATACATCCGACAGCTACAGTTGCAGGAAAACAGTGTCCTCTACATCCCATATTCTGGGCAAAATCAATATTTTAGCCTTATGCTGTCGCCAGGGCTTGGGTATCTAACCTGCCCGATCCCAATAACACCAGGCTAGTTTGCTGGTATTTCATCAGGCAAAAATCATCCAGAGGATGTGCAGTGCACAGCATGGATATACGTGCACACAGCTCAAAGCTTTACCTGGTGTCTACACCGGAAAAATGTGAGTACTACTGAAGCCGCAAGGGCTACAGTGATGCTGTTGGTTAGCTTCGTTGTCCCTGTCAGTCCGAGTGAGGAAACACATTTTCCCGGACGTCACGTAGCTCTTCGTCAGTATCATCGTTTAAGTCCCGGAAACTTCTGGTTGGGGCAAAGAGCTCTCTCTGTGCATCATTAAGGTGACGCATGAGCTTCGCCTTGTAGTCAGCCATCATGTTCAAGAGTGCCACCTGCTCTCGACAGAGCTCTTCTAACTTGTATCGCGGTGGTCTGGCCACGCTTGGGAGCTGGAGGGCTTGCTGTGTCGCCTTGAGCAACAGATCGTGAGCACTCTGCAGGTTTTCTATTGTTGCACAGCATAATACGTAGTGCTGGATGGCCTTCTGAACATGTGTAAGGCGGTCATCATCCATGGCTGGTTGAGGTCTGCCTATGTAAACTCTAGCTAACTAGCTTCTACGTCTCTCTAGCCAGTACCCAAATCAGATTGAACAGCACTTCAGGTGAAAGAGATAGCAGCACCAGCAACTGTTACACAGGAAGTCAGGGCTGGACCAACTGAATGAAGATGAAGTGAAAGCCACGCAAATGTGGGTGTTTTGCTGTGCTCTGGTGACATCATTTGAGCCAGAAAACAGCTGGGAAGAGTTCCACGCAGTGCACACTTCATATTGACCAAGACATGCTAACAACTCCCAGGTGTGGCAGGCATGTTGGCAGATCCTTGTTATAAGCTGTGGGATGTCTCCAGGATTAGTTTCACAGGGTTTGCTTGTATGTCACTCTGCAATACTGCGGGAGACAAAGTATGGGATTGTGCAGGCCGCTTGTTTTCTTCTGATGGCTAGTGCCAGGTGGGAGGCAGTGTAGTGTGTCTCTTCCTACACTTCCAACATCCGACGACCACGTCATTGATTTTTCCGGTCAACGAATAATTTGCCGTGCTGAGCCGTTATTCGTGAGGTTGTTTCCTCCGGCGTTTTCAAGACCAGGAGTATCCGGCAGAACATCCCGTCAAGACAATCGAGCTTGGAACTTTTGCAAAGCATCACAGCCACACGTTGCAAAGCATCACAGCCACATCTTGGGATCCCATTGGTTCCAAGCGTGAAACAGGTGCTTTCATACTTCCAGTTTCCAAGGATGATCCTCAGCCATTGTCGGAGGGAGCGTCCAAGGAAGACTTTGTTGCAGAAGAGCCTCTGGACGATTACGTAGAGCCAGAGAGCCCACTTCCTGATGACTCAGTTGAAGGGAGCGAAGTGGCACTTCCGTCGCCATCACTTTTTTCGCCGTCACGTGTTCGCAGGCATGATGAAGTTTCTCCTGATGATGGGGACTTTAAGTCTCGCCCGCCTTGGTCCTTCTGCAACCTTGGAACGTAAGCAAAAAAAATGAACCGGAAGAAGCTGGACCTGGTTCCAAGATCCAGCGACTTTCGTGTGTGCTCCCTGTTGCAGCTGTGACCGGAATTGACTTTCCATCACATTCATGGTTGTTCCAAAAGTCTTGGACTTACGACTATCGGATTTCATCTGTTGACACCAAGCATGGACTCGAAGTTCCTGTTTCGGTGAACCAAGATGAAAAAGAACTTTTGCTGACAAAGAGCTTGGAGAACCCTTTCCTTTGGTACGAAGCCGAGTTACTGAGGTCGCTGGCATGAAGAAAGAGATGGAATCCATGGTTAGCTTTGATGTCTTTTCAGAAGTGCCGTGCCTGTGAAGAATTTGAGCGAACACGAACTTTCTCATGCAATCCCTTCTCGTTGGGTGAAGACTCGCAAGCCGGACGGCGCAGTGCGTTGCAGTTTTGATCAGGTGGTTGATGACCCTGATCAGACTTTTGCAAGCACCCCAAGTCTCACGACTTTGAAGCTTCTTTTGACACTTTCAGTTGCATTTGGATGGGATGTTTCAACTGGACACATCTCCGCTGCTTTTCTGCATGCCTTGATCACAGGTGAAGACATTTATGTCACTCCACCTGCTGAATACTATCCGGATCAGAACGTGGTCTGGAAGCTGCAGCTGAAGCGTGCACCTTGCGGCTTGAAGAGTTCCCCAAGACTTTGGCAAGACCACTTGCGACTGTTATGAAGAAGCTCAACTTTAGCCGTATGAAGAGTGATCCGAACTTGTATGTCCACAACCAGAAAAGACTTTATGTCTTGACAGATGTGGATGACCTCATGTTTGTCGGCAGCCGTCCAGACATTGACGTTCTTGCCAATGACATGAGGAAAGAACTTTTGTTGAAGATCGCGGGCCAGCTTGGTGAAGGTCAAGAGGTTCACTTTCTTGGCCGTGACATTCGGCGAACTTCTGAAGCAATTGAACTTTCAATGAGCCCGACCTTCGTTGAGAAGATCCTTGAAACTTTGGGAATGCAGAACTGTCGCTCAGGTGTAGACACTTTGAAGAAAGTGACTGACGCAGAGCAAGTGTCTCCAGAAACGCACAAACTTTACAGAAGAGTTGTTGGTCAGCAACTTTGGCTGTCAAATTTGAGGCGTGACATCATGTATGCAGCCAGAGAACTTTCAAAAAGGATTAACTGGACCAACAGGCGACCACTTTTCCAAACTGAAACACCTTGCAAAATATCTTTCAGGAACCAAAAACTTTTGTTCAGCAACTTCGCCCACATGTGAAATTTCCGCCCCAGCACAAGGGTATCGATATAAACTGTTACGTAGGCAGCGACTGGGCTGGAGACCCAGATTCACGGAAGAGTACTTCCGGCGCGTCACTTTTCGTGTCGGGCGCAAACATCACAGCACACAGCAGAACACAGCAGTCTGTGGGGCTGAGCTTTATGCTATTGGTGGTGGTGTAGCTGAATTTCTGTTCGTTCGTAGCCTGGTCACTGAATCTAGACTTTTCCAAAAAGACAACATTTGTGTTTTTACGGATTCAACTGCTGGCAAATCCATGGCGGGACGTTTCGGAACCTCGAAAAACAGAACGCGTTGAACTTAGGTACTTGTATGTTCAAGAACTTGTTCAGTCTGGTTTGATTCGTTTATGTAAGGTTCTAGGAACTTTGAACCCCGCAGATATCCTCACAAAATATGTTGGTAAAGACACTTTGTCTAGACGCTTAGGAACTTTGGGTCTCATCCCCAAATAATTTATGCGAACTTGCGAACTTTAATCAAAGACTTGGTTAAGCATGGACTTTATAACTGCAAACCCTTGGTTGGAAGCAGAAGTTTTCATGTGCCCATTCACACTTTCCACTGGAACTTTGAAGTCATCGAACTTTCTCACTTCTCAGGGAATACTTTGTGTGAACACCGCTGCCGTTTCTCTCAAGGCCAATTTTGTGAACTTTGCCGTGCCACGCGCTCTCATTGCGCGCAAACCCACTTTGATGAATCTGGGAACTTTGACACTATACACCGGATCCACCTTTGTGTGGTAATTTGGTGAACTTTTTCTACTTTACACTTCATACCGCGCAGTGCTTACTTTGAGGTGAGACATGGGAAGAGAACCTACGGTCTTGACTTTGAAAGGATGTCTCTCTTGAACTTTTCCGACTACAGACGTTGGATTCATGTGAACGACTTTCGAGAGGCCGTTCTTCACGGAGCACAGCTCGAACAGCTGTGGCACCGTGGTGCAAACTTTTCTGAATGCCTTGAATGCGTACGGTCAGGGACTTGGAAAGCTAGACTATTTCCACAGTTGGCGGATAGAACTTGCTACACTTTTTTGGAAATGCAGCTTGTTAATAGAACCTTGGCACACTTTCCGTTTGCGCAGCTGCGTACTGCAGAAACTTTTGGAGCTGAAATATCTGCAGTTGCACTTTGGATCACTGTGCCTGCGCCTTACTTTGCGCAGATGGTCTCGGCTTTAAGTCAAGGTGGAAGCTGGCAACTTTCAGCGCACAATTTGCGTTTTGGAGATCGCCAACACATGAACTTTTGTTACAGTCCACGTAGTTCTGTACTTTGGTACATTTTTCAATTGAGCATTGGCCAGATTCAAGGAGAGCATTTTGGCCAGGAGTACTTTGTGAGACCAATCACTTTTTCTCTGCGCCTTAGCACAGCAGACTTTGAGGCCAGTGCGCACAACTGGAACAGGTACTACGTTGACTTTTTCACGTACCTGGCACCAGAGTTTGTTTTGAGTCCTAGGCACACTTTCACTTTGAAGTCTATGGTTGTGCTGACTCACGGCTTTAATTTGCAAACCCTGCTGACTGTTTTCACTCATGTCAGATCAGGATGGTATCCAGCACTTTGCATGTTGATGCGCATTCCCATTGGCAAGCAGCAGTATGACTTTGCCACTCAACCTAGCTATGGGAGTGAGCCTCCATGGCAGATACTCTTGAGCATTTCCCGTGCAAAACTTTGAAGTCTGACATTGCTTCGGGTGACTTTTCAGTTGAACGTACATGATGCTCCTTGGAACTTTTCAATCAATGGACAGATGCACATGTACTTTGGCCACTTTTTCATTTCAAATTGGCTGACATCTTTGAGGTCACTTTTAATTAATCTCTAAGACTGGCGCCAGATCAAAACCAACTTTTGGGTCCTCAACTTCTCTCAGGTGTATGCATGAAGACTTGTAGCGTTGACACCTGTGTGTCTCGATGGACCTGCGTCCCACTTTGAAAAAGGACGATGGTGGTGTGATCTAACTTTGACTTTACAGGCTTGGGTCATATACTTTGAGCTTGATCATATATAATTCAATGTGAACTACAGTACTCTCGTACTCTGTTCAAGGGAGTGTGTGAAATATGCACTTTTCTCCCACGTCACTTTACCATGCCAAGTACTTCAATGTACTTTGGCTCAAGCACGATACTTTGGTATCAGCAGAGGACAGAAAAGACTTTGAGCTTGTGGGACTTGTGTGACCTACTTTAGGGTAGCTAATCACCTTGTTTGAGCCTGCTACTTTCGCAGTTGGGCATGGGCTTGTTCCAAGCAGAGGGGTCACTGACCAAGACTTCTAGTTTTTTGTTCATAGAATGTCCGGATCTTGCTGACTCTTTGAGTTCTTTGCATATGTTTGCTCGCCTATCATGCAGGTGGAGAACATTTGCCAGCGATTGACAGAAGAATGGCAGCGGCCACCATTGATCGCCCTTTTGCTTCCGGCCACTGCCTGTGAATCAGCCTGGCCTGCTCTGGAAGGGCTGTCAGACAAAGTAGTGATGCTTGGATACGCTGGGGGTCAGGTGGTGTCAATGTATATATATATATATTGCGTGACATTCATAAGATTAATTGACATCATATACACTATATGTCAACCATTGCATCATTATGAGACTGTTGTTGAAGGGCTTCGTCCCAAATCCAATCGTATTGTAATTTCCATCGCTTGCGATTCCTCGGCGCTGCGACTCAGAGGTGGCGGAACTTGTGTTGTGGCAGGTCTTGTCATGTCTTTTTCCAACTCCTGTCCCTATTCAACTTGATGTCAGTTGCACACTGGGAGCCTTTGTTGATCTTTGTTGCTGTGATGGTGCCCAGTCTTCGTGGTTTCTTGTTTGTTGCCAAGATTCGCCAAGTCTCCCTATTGTGATGTCACGCTTTTGTTGCCATGGTGCTTTGTTTCGTGTGATTTACAGCTACGTTGTTTTGTTTTGGGTCTGGTCGTGCGTTACGAGCCTCTTTCCATGCTTTTCTGCTTGGTATGGCTGTTTATGTGCATTTTCCTCCACGCCTGTCTCGCGAGAGAGGTGGGGAGGTGCGGTGGGTGGGGCCAATAATGTTCTCTTCCCCTGAGTGCTGATAAAATCACTTGACGCCTTGACGCTACATTCTCACCTTCCTGAAGCAACTGCAACACGCTCTTGAACACGCTCTTGATGCTACGTGCGCTCTCAGTATATTCTTAGAACTTGAAACACACTCTTCATGCTACGCTCTTGCCCCTCTCTTGGAAAATCATGTAGGTTTCTCTTGCATCCTGCTTGCAGTGTCTTGGTTATGTTTCAGTGCTGCTGCTTTTCTTTACGTGCAAGTTGTGATGTCCTACCAGTGCCCATGTCACATTAATGGCCTTTGATGTTAAGGATGGTCTTGGTCAGTCATGTCCACGTGCATATGCACCTACATTCCAGTTGTGGCCAGCATGGTCCTCCGTTGTTCAGTTGTCGCCTGAATATGTTCGCATCATTTTTACCTTCCCCCAGCATCTGATGTCCTGGGCACCTTTTGATGACGCACGTCAATGATATTTTGCTGCACATGAAGAGCAGGTACGTGGTGTGTGTATATCACCAGCGTGTGTTCTGTTTCCCCCTCTGTGTTTTCTTCGGACAGGGCCTTTGTCATTTTTGTTCGCTACCTGCTTGATGGCGTCAGTCAGAATGACCAACTTGTAGGGCATTCCTCGGAGTGTGTTTCGAATTTCGTGATGGCCAAGGCTGCTAATGATTGATGGCAGGTGACGGTGATGGCGACAGTACGACGACCACGACGACCACGACGACCACTACGACGATCACGACGACCACTACGACGACCACGACGACCACGACGACCACGACGACCACGACGAGGAGGAGGACGATGACGATGGCGATGACGATGATGATGGTGATGATGATGGTGATGATGATGATGATGATGGTGTTGATGATTTTGGTGATGATGATGATGATGATGATGACGGTACAGCAGCTGCTGGTGGCGGTGGTGATGGTGGTGGTGATGGTGGTGGTGCTGGTGCTGGTGATGGTAATGATGACAAGGACGAGGATGACAACGACGAGGATGAAAAAAAAAATATATATATATGTACATATTACATGCACCATGTAGTAAACTCTTGTTGATGACCAAAATTATAACGAAAACGCCTGAGATCGTATGGCGCTTCAGATTTCAGATCGATACATGACGTTGCTGGATGAAATGTGGCCATCAGAGACGCTCCAAGGATTGAAGGCTTTGCTGAGACAATCTACTGTGAAGAAGACGTATGCCTATGGGTTCTGAGGCCAACTTGCACCACGGGTCAGCTGGCTTTTGATATCTCATATATATTTATTCATTTTTTCCCTAAGTGTCACTGCAGACTGGCACTGTGAGATCATGGTCAAACATTGAAGCAGGTGGGCTGCTGACAATCTCAGAACTGACCCTCCGGCAATTACCCTCGAACTCTTTGCTTCGACACTCGGCCAGAAGCGGTTCTGCTTCTTCACCCGCATGCGGGAAATTGTTCACATATGCAATGGACCTTAGCAGCCAAGGCATGTAACAGCAGCGATGGCACAGTTTCATCCTCGAGATTCAGGGCCGTTCCTTTGGCCACTCCACGACAAGGACATTGCATCCGCAATTGCCATGTGCGAGTGCTGGCCTCGGGAAAACATCGTAAAAGTTTCTGCTCCCAACCGATTCTCGATTCCAATTGTCCACTGTTTTGACATGTTTTCACTTGAAAGATTTTCATGATTCTGAAAGACATAAAGCGTCATAAAGCCATGCTTTGGCAAAAGTTCGGTTGGAAGGTATGTCGGAGTGGATGCTCCTTGGTGGAGAAAGCTGCTGTGGGCATTGAGAATCGTGCAACCACCAGGCTAGTGTCAAGTTGTGTCAAGTTGTCTTGGTATTGAATGTATTGGGTGTTGGTCCTTTTCCAAATTTCCACTGCAGAGATTTTTGGCACATTGGCAGAGAACTGCAGGTGGCACTGTCTTGGAGGAGTGCATTTTGGACCACTATGGGCGTGAGGCGAGGATATTGTATCATATTCTTTCACTCATGCCACCTAGATCATCCTCGATCACTCAGTCACTCCGAGTCTAAATTGCGACAATAGTTTCTCAGGTTGGCTACGTCTTCGCCTGGGCGAACCTTTTCACGCGAAGCCTGTGGGTCCTGACAGTTCTTTGTTTGTTCTTCTACATTTGCGGGGCTCGAGCACAGCTTGGTGGCTATCAAGGTGTCCTGTGAGGAGCTTAGAGCACAAGCATCAACCACTTGTCACGTTGGATAGACAGTATGTCACGACAGCATCTATCATTATGTGTAATCACGCGGAGGCACATGCAATAAAAAGAACAGTTAAATATATATATATACATTTACATATACATATATAAGATTTGTATAAGCATGTATAAGCATATATGCAGACATATATAAGTTTTATATGTTTTATACGTTTTATAAGTTTTTTTTGTTGCTGTTGTTGTGGTATATATACATATATACTGTGCGCACATATGTAAATGAATATTGTTTTTCTCTGTTTGCTCTCACTCATACTCTCCGCGTATAGTGGATGTGTTTCTGTTGTCTCATGTTGTCTCTATGTTTGGCCGTTCGAAGTTGGCCCAGGTGGTATGCAATGCAAATTTGCATTCTTGGCTGGGCCATTTGCCTAAACGCCGTGGCCGGATCGAGAAAATCTGTGCTGAGAAGCGGCGGTGGTGGCGGTTTTACGAACTTTCGAGCTGCCTGGCTCTGATCTCAAGGCGCCCTAAGGCGGTCCAAGGCGGCTGAACGTGGCATTTTAAAAGCCGAGGCACTGACCAAAGTCGCAAATACGCAATCTGTTCGACGCACGAGGAAAAGAACTCAAGTTACATATGTCAAGACATGAGACATCATGAGACATGGCGTGATTTGAGGCTCACAACAATCGCACCAACGAAGTGGCATCCAACAAAGTGGCCCCGGCGGACTCGGAGCATGGTCAGCCTCGAAGAGGTCCAGACGAGAAGCCAATCATCCAAGGTGCCAAAACCACTGCATTGGATGGTGTCCAACGACAGGCTGGGCGGCGTAGTGCTGCGATGTGCTATAACTTGTACGTGTAGACGTGAAGGAGCAGGTGGATACAACTGCCTGCAGGGTACCGTACCAGCTTCAGCAGTTCAACCATGCCAAAGAAAGAGTCATTGAGCGTGATTGATGTTTATTGGACTTGGATCGTGGACGGGTTCTGTCCAGCTGTGGTTTAATGCTTGTGCTGCTATGGCGTTTTGAACAACCTAGAGTAACCTAGCATAATAGTGCAAGTCCAATATAGTGAAATCCAATGTGGAATGCGGTGAGTACAGTCGACAATGGTAGACAGGCAGGCTGAAAGATCCAGGTGCAGTAGATAGAGATTGATGACATATGTTGATTGGATGTCTTTATTCTGATAGGACTCCTTCAACCCAACCGTTTGCTCTGTCAAGATGCCAAATCTTGCACCACAATTTCAAGAATACAACCCTTGTGACCGTTGTGCTTCTTCGTTCTCCGATCACCAAAATGGGGACTGCATAGGTAGGCTCCATTGATCTCCATTGTGCATCTAGGTGACACCTGATGCAGAATGCCGGTTGGGCCTGAGAGTAGCGACCACACACACATGCTGGGCCCTCAAGTGACTCAAGTAGTTAAGTTATGCAGTCCCTAGTGGCGAATGCCCAGTGGCATGGCATGCGAAGTTATGCTGTCAGATCTGTCAGAGTCTCGGGACTCTATCACCTGATTCGCTTCTGCCAGGGCAAGACAGGCGCGAATCATTGAAGGACTCCTTCTGTCCGGCAAGGCTGTTCCTTCGCTGCGTTCTTGTGGCAGCGTTATCAAGGAAGTCACCATACCCATGTGTCAAAACAGAAATAAACAGAATGAACAAATGTCAACCAATGCCAGTGGCGCGAGGACCAAATGCTTGCGGCGTTTCTCCAAATTGGTTGGTTGTGTTTACTTTGCTAGACAACAGTTGGGGGCTGTCACCTTTATCAAAGAATCATGCCGAATCAAAGCCGCAAAGGGACAAGGAGGGTCACGGGCGGCCCATGCTTTGCTCATTTGAGGATGGAAGGTGTAGAAGAGGTGCCACAAGAGCGTCGCCCTGAAACTGCTGAGAAGCTGCAGCTGCTCGACGGCACTGGAAACAATTCGACTCTTCATCAGGATGATGCTGATATTGGGGGCATGTATTTGCATACTGCACACGAAAGCGTCTTATGTGCGTATGTATAAAATTACAATTGATTACATATGATAACAACACACACACATATATATATATATATATATACAATCATATAGACCCATACATGTGCAACTACATATACAAATACATATACAAATACACACACAAATACATATACAAATACATATCCAAATACATGTACAAATACATATGTAAGTACATACACAAATACATATACAAATACATATGCAAATACATATACAAATATACAGACATACATACATACGTACGTACGTACGTACGTACATACCGTTACAGTACAGTACATTGCAGATCATTACAGTACATTGCATTACTATTACATTACATTTGAAGGTAGATTCTATAGGCCTGTGGGCATAGGTTTCTAGTAGGTACAGAAGGGTCCATGGCAGGCCTAATTGGCAGGGGTGGCGCCGACATGGCGACGACATCACGACAACATGGCGACGACATGGCGACGAAATAACGACAACATCGCTACGACAAGACGACGACATGACGACGACTTGACAACGACATGGCGACGACATGGCGACGATGCCACATCGCCGCCACATTGCCGCCACATTGGTTGCGACTACTGCCACAAGACCTTGTCGTCGTCACTTCCTCGCCATACTGTTGTCACTTCGTCGCCATGTCGTCACCATGTCCTGGCCGTGTCGTCGCCATGTCGTTGTCATGTCGTCGTGTTGGTGTGGTTGCTTCGTTGCCTTCAATTTGAGGGTGCTCACTAACACAGGCCTTTAGGCCCTAGCTAAATTACATTACATTACATTACTTTACGTTTCCTTACATTACATTATATACATACATAACATAACATTACATAACATTACATAACATTACATAACATGACATTACATGACATTACATGGCATTACATGACATTACATGACATTACATGACATTACATTAATACATACATACATACATACATACATACACACAGACAGACAAACATACATACATACACACACATACATACACATACATACACATACATACACATACATACACATACATACACATACATACACATACATACACATACATACACATACATACATACATACATACATACACACAGACAGACAAACATACATACATACACACACATACATACATACATACATACACATACATACATACATACACATACATACATACACATACATACATACATACACATACATACACATACATACACATACATACACATACATACATACACATACATACATACATACACACACACATACATACATACATACACACACATATATATATATACATACATACACATATACATACACATATACATACATACACATATACATACATACACATACACATCCACATACACATATACATATACATAGACATAGACATACACATACACATACAGTACACATACACATACACGTACACGTACACATACACATACACGTACACGTACACATACACGTACACGTACACGTACACATACACATACACATACATGCATGCATGCATGCATGCATACATACATACATACATACACATATACATACATACACATACATATACATATATAAATACATATCTTATGTACAATATACTGTACATGTCATATGTGTACACAGTCATGCACACACAGACATACACACACATATATATATATATATACATATGTAGGTAGATTTACATATGCATATTATGTCATTGGTTATTGATAGATCCAAACTTATCACGAAAGCTAGCTTGCTAGCTGGAATTGGATTTGCATGTGGAACTGTGACCCCCCGCCTCGGGCTCAAACCGCTGCGTCCTTTTGGGTTTCATCTGTGACCACGGGTTCGCATGCCCAAGCACACACCATATACAAGATGATATTCACCGTGAGTGTTCTGAATGCAATGTAGCGCAATGCAATGCAATGTAATGTGACGCAATCTGCTGTAATCTAATGTAATGGAACCTAATCTAATGCTATCTAATCTGATGTAATGCAACCTAATTTAATGATATGTAATGTAAATCTAACCCAATCCAATCCAACCCAAAGTAATGTAATGTAATGTGATGAAAGAACAACCACTGGGAGTCTTGCATTCCATTTCCTCAAGAGGTCTGCATGAAAACATTACCAGGTCTTGGCGAGGAATGGAAGATGCGCATCTTAAGGTTCCCAAGGAATTCTTGCTCGATGGATGTATGCACCTAAGTTACCAGATTCTAAGACTGTTCTTATTTTTTTTGGTATCGTGGATATATCTATATCTATATATATATATAGCTATAGATATATCGATATGCAGCTAGGCAGACAGAGGTACTTAGAAAATTACTTAGATATAGCCATCATAGGCAAAAACATATGTGTATATATGTATATATCTTTATAATATGTCACGGAAAGAAGCAAGGAAGGAAATGATTGGTTGCAAAGTGGCCCAACCGAAGCGCGCCCGGTTGGGGCACTTTGTATTTGGCAAGTAGAGCACTAGGAGCGTAATTTTGACGCTGGTATGCTAGGATGTCAGGGGGTGGGTTGTGGAATGATTATGGTGCATGCGAGCTAAGATATCGTGATGCGCTGCTGTTAGCGTGTCAGCAGCATCGAATGGTAGTTTATTTCAACTCAAACAATGACACTCAAACGGTCGCGCCGCATATCCTCTTAATACACATCTCTCCTTGCCCAACGAGCTTTCGCCTCCTCCCCTTTGACCTCAAGGCCTCAAGGAATGAATTCTATGTGTATATATATAATTATATATATATAATGGTGATTGTGTATGATGGTGTCATTGGTTTCTAGTGATTTCAGTGTTTCATTTTCTTTCCGCGGCCTTGGCCACAGATTCCAATTGCAATCAATGTTGCTTACCCTATCTGGTTTGTGCACTCCTTTGCTGCAAGGCGAGCACTTCTCAAAGCAAAATTCCTTGGCATCTTGGTCGCAAGAACAGCACCCGTCGTGCCCACCAGGTCAGATTACAGAGGGTCTGCTATATCATTTCAGGCAGATTGATTGGCAGAGCGGCCAGCATCGTTGCCGTTTGGCAGCCAAATTCAACTGAGGTTGGGAGTCAAAACAGATTCTGAGCAGCATTGTCAACATCTGCTGATGCGAAAATAATTCCAACCCCTAGTTGTACTGCTAAAGGATTTTGTCGTATCACAAAGGGAAGATCAACCAGTCATTTAGTGGCACTGGCCATCAATTTGTCGTGAAATTTGTTCTCCTGAATTTCGGCGGGCGTGCCGTGACATCCTCGGGTCATTTCAGCCTTTTTCCGACCAAAGTGGTAGTGCTAAATTTTCGCCCTAAAACGATTTCAACAAACTGCCCTTTTTTTCCGGTGGGGTTTTGTGCTAGCAATTTCATACATGACAAAAACTGCAAGCAACCACCTAGTGACCTAGTTGACAGAACCTGCTTGAATAAACCATAGTACAATGGTTGAGTTGTAACAAATCCCTGATGTCACTGAAGACCGTGGATGGGTCACTTAGCCCTGTGCCATTGACTGATGTACCCTTGCATATTTCATCATATTTCGCTCTTACCGGTTTGCCCCGTTATATCCACTATATCCTCTGTTGGCTACTGATTTTTTGCGATGTTGCCATGCGAGAATGATAGCCGCTTGCTACCCCAAAAATCTTACTTGTGCTGTTGCGACAACGGACCTTTCACACCCAGCCTTGCAGGGATCCAGCGATCTGTTTGCATTGTCTCAACTACGGATGCGGCATGAACTCGCTTGCCTCGTTTACCGTACGTTTGTTTACGAAGCTACTGAGGCTGAAAGTTCGGCGACTCAATCCAGACTACTCAGAGAGCAGGTGTCCCAAAGAGCCCCAGCAGCAGATCGACAATCAGGGTTTACGTTTGAAATCATTTTGAAACCAGATGCACACACACTCTCTTTGATATCGCTACAGATTGTTTTACGTAGTTTTAGCCTGACAGTGTAACCTCAAGACTTGTGACTTGGGATATCAATATCTTTGTATTTTTGCTTGCATTGTAGTGTGGGCGGCGAAACTTACGTGCTTATCCATGTTGAGGTTTGGGCAATCTTGGCCTTCTCCTTGACACTTGCACCTAGTCAGGGTGTGGGAGTCAAGCAGCACCCTATAGTGACGTGTGCATTTGTATCATTTTGTAGCATATTTGTCTGTCACAGCATCGGCAAGACCACGACCTGGAAGTCATCAGAGAGGATGGGGGAGATGGAACTCAGTCCTCACGGAGCCACTCAAGTGGGAGATGTGGGAGAGTTGCAGTGAGGCTGTGATGTTGCTCTTCTTGTTCACGGCTATTCTGATCTTATTCTTTTTCTTGAACCTGTCGCTAAATTGCATCGATGCACAGGGGTGTGCAAGAAGAGGCATTCATATAAAGAATATGACAGAATTTACATCACATTAAATTCTGATGACTCGTTGCTGTTCGAAAATAGTCGTGAAGGAGGTGCCATCGAGACAGCAATTGGTGCTAGCCAAGGAAATCTCATTTGATCTATGTTTGGGGTGATTGTTTGCGACAAGGGTGTAACAACCCGGTGCAACTTGTCAGCACGATTCTCCAAGCTTGCAGGCTTGCCAAGCCGATCACTGAGTCATGGAGCCTCTAATGATACAAAAAAAAATCGCATCCCATCGCCCATGGTGTTTGAGGCAAGTGCACGGGCTAGCAGGCTTCCTTGCAGATATCTCAGCAGATATTTCACTCGCATTGGTCTTTGTCGTGCTGACACTCATTTGCAAATATGATCTTGGCTGATTAGGTGATCTGAAAGCATTTGACTACCTCAGGATCAGCTGTAACATGCTGTCACGCACTTTCAGACGCTACATTACTACCGTGCCAACATTGTTCGAGGGGTCTGCTTGCCCACAGTTAGGGTTTGCTTGCTGACAGTTAGGGTTTTCTTGACCTGACCCATGCAAAGGTTGAGGGAGGTTTGCAAAGGCCTTGCGTCTCAACTTGCCAAGCTTTGGAACTTCAAGGCTGGATGTAGAATGGCAACATATGGCAACGTGTATTGTCACATAATCTCCTTTTGATCATGGCCACTGTTGCAAGAGAGTCCATGTAGAGTTTTGGTTGGTGTATGTTGGTGTGTATTCCTGAAACACTTGAAACACTTGGGTCAGATTGAGCAGAGAATCTGACGCAACTTCCCCATGTCCTGCCGTGCAGTACATGCGACAACGGCAATACGTTCAAGCTATGCTGTCTCTTGGCATCGAGGTGCTGGCCAAGGCTGGGCTGGCCACGGTCCAGACACAAACTTGCCTAAGCAGTCTTAATGACTTAATGTTTGTTTGTAAAGGCCACATGATGTCACAAGATTAAGCCAATCGCCAATCGCTGACAATTTCCCCAAGTATCTCCAAATTATTTGTTACCACCCCACTACTCTTGGGCTTGAATCACCACAATTATTGGGGCATAGGGGTTGCCATGAGTTTAAGTGAGAACAATGTGATCATGTCATGAAACAACAAGAAGTTGGAGACCAAAATTGGGCCTTGGATCTCTGCAAACTGAAACTGAAAAACTGAAAAACTGAAAAACGCAAATTTATATATACAGATAATATCAGATAATTATATACACATATATATATATGTATGTATATACTATATTTACATATATATATATATATATACGTATATAAGCGACACGGGAGCCAGTCTGATCCTTTAGAGAGTCCGTTTTTAAATTTTAAAGTTTCTAATCTATCCGGCAAGGTTAGCTATTCTGGCCGATCTGCGAGACATTCTTGCACTCCGCTGCCATAAACCTGTCCGAAGAGACCGCTAGCTAGGGAACCAAAAACTGGTGAAGAACAATGACAACTAAAAAAGCGAAAAACAACTGAAACATTAAAATCTGGAGAGGTGCCAGGCACGCTCCTATGTCCCCCAAAGGTTCTTTTTTCTGTGGCTTTAATAATGGTATAGACAGTATAGAATGAACATACGTACTCTTTGCGACTCTTTGGGTGCAGCAAACGCTGCCGAACAGGTGGGTGTTTTCTCCTTGTTCCTCGGCCGCAGTCGTTACACTTCAAAAGTGTGACCAGTTGCATTTGGATCATTTGAATGATTTCATATGATTTAATATGACTCAATATTATTTCATGATTTGAACATATTTGAAATTCATTTGAACCTCTTGATGGGGCTGGGATCGCCTTGTTTGTGAGTGTGCGTGCTCCAAGGATCGCGTTTGTTTTTCTTCCAGGCTGGATCTCTGATGCTGAAAAGGAGGTGGTGCCGAATGTGCAGGAAACTTGTTCCCGATATGTGGACTATCAGAGCCTCTTCTGCGCTTGTCCACGTCCCGAGAGAAGGAGAAAACACGCTCCTGGTGCTGTCTGTGTTTTTGCGTGTTTTTACTGATCAGTCACCGGGGGCCCCGTGCTGTGCATGCTGCAAGTACTGTTGCAGCTGCTGGGGGCACCACACCCAGAACTATTATTAGAATCTATTAATTAAATATAACATATATAATATAATATAATATAATATATATATATATAATTATAGATGACATCGTATATGATGTAGATTTGTCATGATTTGCTGATTTATCCTCTTGAAAATGCAATGGCTGACTCCAGTTTTGGTGAAGTTGCAAAGATTGAAGAGCGGCTATTGATCAAAGAAACAAAGTTTTCAAACTGAAGAAATGTTTTACCCACAAATGAAACAATGAAGCCGAATAATTCACTTGCAGACTGAAGATTCTTCGCCAGCTCACTCACAAATTCATCAAGTATGGTACATACATAGATGCATGCATGCATGCATTGCGCATCCATCCATTGCATGCATGTACGCAGGCACGCATATCTATATACAGACGTTGTGACGTTGTGGCATTCCATGGTGCATTGCAGCGCGTCACAATTCACCCACCTTGGTCTAGCATTGTTCGGTAGGGTGTCACTCAAAATTGAGTCACGTGATGTCACGTGCGAATTCACAAACTTGCAGTCATTCAAACAGTGACTACTTGCTCTAACCAACCAGCCAACCACCCAACCACTCTCTCACTCAACAGCATAACACAGTTGCTATTCCTACATCTCTCTTCCCACATACTATCTAGCTTCCACAAAGAAACCGACCTCCGGCTCACATGTGATTTTTTGTTTTGCAGGTACCTGCTTGAGAGTGCTGTGGGTCATGGCCCACCTAAGGATCTGCACATGGATGTCTGAATGCTCCGAAGACGACCAATTCTGCTGCGCAGGTTGCTGTGCAGCGCTGCGCTTCTTACACTGGTTTTGCTTGCTGCTGAAGTGCAGGGATCTGCAACGCTGAGTTTCTCATCACCGATGGATAAACCAAGGTTAACTCCTTTGCGCAAAAGACCTCTTAACGTTTGAAGCTTGTTTGCAAGCGTACTCAATCGAAGCGTGTTGCATTGAAAACCTTGTTTGCATCGAACTTGTCATACTCTTATTTTCTCTTCTATTCTTAGGAGCAACGGCGAGATCTATTTCACTTATGGCTGATCGGCCCGTTTCTTGTGTGTCCGCATCCAAGTTCTTGTTTCAGAACTGGTGGACACCCTTGAACAGTGCATTCGCCAGCACGAATGAAGACATGCTCAGCTGGAGCCCCAGCATTCCCAAGTTGTTTGAGCATGTGGCTGTCATTGCAGGCCCCTTCGTTGACATGATTCCGGCAATTTTGGCGCCATTGATAGCCAAGCGGCTTTCCAGATGGGCTGATAATGTGTCTGAAAAAGCCCAGGCTGTTGCTACACTGCTGCACGTTGCTACACATCACTACACGTTGCCAAGTGGAGCGATAGTAGATGATTCGAGACTTTCAAGACACTTGAAGACACTTCAAGACACTTCAAGACCTCCAGACACGCCGGGATTTTCCTGGATTTTCAGGCTGTGAAGCGCCGGCTGTGGCAGCGCTGTTTGTCGGCGCCTGGATGGTTTTGCTGCTGTTGCTGTGGGAAGCCTTTGTCCCGCTTGAGTTCAAGCTGCAATTGGAGTTGTGTGAAACATTGTGAAACCAATACAGTTGGGTGCCGGCTACCTTACACATATCCTCTCAAGAAATGCCATGTGATTTCCCTGCCTGTGTTATCCGATTCCTCCTGTACAATATTCCTCAAGTTGCTTTGTCCTTTCTCGTTTGACGTCAAAGAGGAGTATCCCAATAATCGTGTTCACTGTGCACTTTCTGCCCAAAACCGCACGCCAGATATCGCAGTTCTGTCACTCAGGCTTGCCTTGATCTTTGTGCTTGATGGCGAAGTGACGGGCTTGCGTTGCTGGGTTTTATGAGTCTATGACAGTCTATGAGAATCTTTTTAACCTCTTTAGGGATGTTTAGGGTGCGAATGGGTGCAAGTATGTAGCTATACCCGGTCTTTTATGTCTTTTTGCCCTCTTGACATTCACTGTCATCCGCAAAGGACAACACATTGAAATCACATGAAGTCGGTTGAAGGGCCTCCAAAGCTCCAGAGGCAGCCCACCTGAGAACCCACATCCTGCTGCGACTTGCCAGGCTATGTTTGCCAGGGCCAAACCTTTGCCACTACCGAGTTGGACAAATCAGACAAATCGGATCCCGACGATGACTGCTGTGGCATGGCAATAGTTTGAAAGATTTTAGAATCTGATGAAGCTGCAAGTCGGGGGAAGGGACAGCCCAGATCAGCCCAGACTGCAAATAGGTCATACATGCAGGCCGTTCAATGCAGGAGCTGACCTCCTAGCTATTGGCCCTGCTTCGTTTGCTGTATGGATCTTTCGTAGTTTGTTTTGTTGACAACCCATTCCCTTAAGACGAAATCTCGCATGTTGATGCATATTGCCCCCCAAGATGAATAGGGTGTTTTATATTACAGGAAGGGCAACAGTTCGTGGAAGTCTTGGTCTGCAGGCGAGCGGTGTATCGACGGGCCTCTGGAACAAGTTGTGCTGAGAGAGTTTGATGCCCTGGATGAGCTGAAGGATTTCACAGCCACGGCCCACAGCTGGCATCGGCGGGCATTTGTGTACTGGGTATGTCAATCTTCTTTGATTGTTGTGCTTGCTGACAGGGATGTTGATGTCAATCAAACTTTGCCTAGTGGCTGCAAAGCAGTTCATAAGAAACGGATAAACAGAATGGCCGATGCTGCCAATGAGTTGAAATGCACAATCGTCAATTTATGCAGGACCTGAAACTCAATTTTCTCTTCGTAGTCCTGTTCGCACCTGTCGTACCATGGGCTATTATTCCAACACTCTTGGCGCGGGTCATGGAAGTGCGCTTGAAGATCACGAGCGCTGGCTGCACCGCAGGACATGCTTGTGAAATCCCTCAAGGTGTATGAGCTTGCCTTATGAGTACATAGCGATAAAGTGATAATTACATGATCAGGTTCAAACATGCTCAAGTCTCGAAAGGTAGCGGTGAGCTACCTGAGTTCCCCCTTGCGTAGCAAGTATTAGGGGGCGAGCGGTGCAAGTGCAAGAGTTTGGGCCGGTTATGTCTCGGTCCGCCTTTCAAGGGGGGG
>Ga0126342_10003424_pt1 | contig 26209 bp, 21 predicted proteins | sample Cyp1metagenome_FD_92528 | JGI IMG/M metagenome (GOLD analysis project Ga0126342, IMG submission 92528) | Coral microbial communities from Lord Howe Island, Old Settlement Bay, Australia - Cyphastrea 1 metagenome | ecosystem: Host-associated > Invertebrates > Cnidaria > Coral ...
ACTACTACTACTACTACTACTACTACTACTACTACTACTACTACTACTACTACTACTACTACTACTACTACTACTACTACTACTACTACTACTACTACTACTTACTACTACTGCTGCTACTTACTACTACTACTACTACTGCTACTACTACTACTACTACTACCCTAGGACATGCATTAGCAACCAATGAAACAAACCATAGCTTCCAATTATGTATCTTCTTGTTTGATACATAATCACATATGAATATCTTTGTGTGATGATTAAATCACATTTTTTTTTAACCAGCCAACATATTTTGGTCCCTGATCTCCGGGCCTGTCTGTCCAGGATTGCGCCGTCTGCGGTGATTTGGCGGTGAGCTGTGGCCTGGACACGTGATGTTAAACCGGGCAGCATAGCATAAGATTTCACAGGAAGAGGTCCCCCGAATAACGTTTTGCAACAAAAACCAAAAAACAAAAATGTATAGACATATCATGATGCATCTATCATGAACCATAGTCAGGTTGGTGAAATAAACGAATTAATTTAAAAAACAAGCTACCACGGTTTGTCTGAAAACACATTGCCATACACCTACAGGTAGGGATGGTTTTATTGTGCAAATAGTCGGAAAATTCGAAGATGGTTTTGTGCCATACGAATTTTTAAGCGAACTAAGGAATCGGCTGTCTCGCTGTTGACCAGTGCCCTGTTATTGGCATCTGGCCATCCTGGAGGGTTCACCACATTGCCTCCAACCATAGTCATCCCACACTAGGCTAGAGGTAAGCTACGAGTAGCGCGAGAGGTAATATGCGACGGGCTAGTGATTGGACGGATGTGGCGGACCATCCTTCGATTGACCCGCCGAGGTCCGGCACAACACGCCGCCAATCTAGTTCTTCTGAACTACGCTCCCAGAATCTCAGGGCACTGTTCAGGAGCCGCCCTGCAATTCCAGAACTGTCGACATCTTTTTTCAGTATCAAAATATTTTGTTGAAAAGGCAGTGTTTTTTGCGCTTTTCATCTTTGGAGCTCATTTAAAGAACATCATTTTGTACTGAATGGGCCAACTCAAAATGAACGAAATGGTATTTCGTTCAGGCGAAGCTATCATGTTTGATAACATTGGGAAAAGTTTGGAAATGCGTGTTGATCTAACACATCACAAGCATTCGGGAAATTCTTGTGTGATGGAACCTACGATGGAAGCATGATGCTTCCACTGGTAACATCTGCTAGTGTAGCATCTAGGGCATGTGCAAGCAAAGCAACATATTCCCTGCTACCGTAGCATGGATCATCTGCTAGCGTAGCATCTGAGGCATGTGGAAGCGTAGAAACATATTGTGTTACCGTAGCATGGATCGTCTGCTAGAGCATGTGCAAGCATAGCAACATTTTTTCCTCTGTTACCTACCCTCGATCATCTGCTAGCGTAGCATCTAAGGCATGTGCAAGCGTAGAAACATATTCCCTTCTACCATGGCATGGTTCATCTGCTTTCATAGCATCTAAGGCATGTGCAAGCGTCGAGCGTAGCAACATATTCTCTGCTACCATAGCATGGATCATCCGCTAGCGTAGCATATAAGGCATGTGGAAGCGTAGAAATATATTCACTGCTAACATAGCATGGATCATCTGCTAGCGTAGCATCTAAGGCATGTGCAAGCGTAGCAACATATTCTCTGTTACCGTAGCATGGAACATATGCTAGCGTACATCTAAACCAAAACGCAGAGTACTCAGAGTCCAATAGCTTTTTTAGCCCCACCCCACCCCATCTCTAACGTAGCATCACGTGAGTGTGCAAGTGCCGAGGGACAGCATCACGTGAGTGTGCAAGTGCCAAGGGACGTTATTAGCCCCACTCCACCCCACCCCACCGTACCATGACCGAATCCTACCTTGCACAACATCCAAGCATACAGTAGCAAAAATTGACAACATTTCTGGGGCGGCGAGTCAGCCGATAGCCGCAAACTACTCTAGGGCTGTCGCCCACAGCAAACAAGCACCACAGTTGGTTGAAACGCCAGAAAACATTGCATCCGCAAAAATACACAAAATATAAAATCACCCGTGCGTGTTAATCATCTCATCTCATCGTTTTGTGATCAAAAACTACGGTAACCAAAGGGGCGGCAGGTATAGTACACAAAACGTGGTCTAAAGAAGCTTTGTGAAGGCAAAGGAAATGAATCTCTGGCCCATGTCCCTCATTATTGGCAGCGAGCTATCATGTTCCCACATGTGGGCAAAACCGCAAATTCCTCAAGGGTTTGTCCTGTTGCATTTTGGCACGTGAGCCACGAAAAAGACCTCAATAGATTGTTTTAATCAGGGAGATGTCCTGCAGCACTTTTGCGAAAGTGAAATGCTGGGTCGCGAAAGATCGCGAAAGTAAAATTGCTTCGCGAAAGGTCTCGAAAGCTCATGTTCTGATTTTGTTTTTTCTTCATGACATGTTGGCCTATGTTTGTGAATCTTTGGATAAGAAGGAGCACCCGTTGATGATTGTCTACAGGAAATTGGCAGGTGGGCACCCGCATTTCCCGAAAGAACCGCGAAAAATTCGCGAAAGGGCCGCGAAAGATGCAAAGCACCAAGTCGACCAGTCTCCCTGCAAAGTCTCCATGCTCCTAGCCACATTTTTTCTGGTCTCTTCTTTCCACTTCCTCTCTTCTTTTTCTCTTCCTTTCCTGCTCCTCAGATGGGCGGATGAGGTGTGTGAAGAGACGGTGGGCAAACACACTGCATTGAATGCCAGACTTAATCTGTCTATATCTTTTTCATGTGACTTCAGGCTTTCCCCTTTCACCGCGAAAGGTCCGCGAAAGAGATTATTGTAGTAGGGTTTTCGCGCAAGGCACCACTGTGGCCGCAAAAGTAAAACAAAAGGATTCGCGAAAGACCCTTGTGAGTACAAAGAGTTAGGATAGTGGTTCTTTTTACAGCTCACGAATGCTTTTGGGGAGCCAAAACAAACCAACGAATCATAAATTGCGTTTAGAACATCTTGATACCCACACATGAAACAACAAGAACCGTGTGGTGTCTTGGTCTTGAATCTTTGATGTCTGGATCGTGGGACATTTTTTGTACGCTCATCCATTCCCTGCACCGGCCTCTAAAGCGCTGGACAATGAAAGGGACGCAGCAAAGACCTGCGTCGCTGAGGCTTCGTGACTTGGATTCCCGATGCCCAGGCTCCCTGTTTTGTTAAATGAGGCTTCTAGCTAGGTTAACTATGGTTATGTAACCTATGTAGATATGTCTGTAGTTATTGGGGTTCTTGAGCCAATTTACAGTAAGGGGCGCCACCTTTCATTGAAAGTATCAGGAAGCCAGTTTGCTCACTCCACGGCCCCTCTTAAAATGGCTTTGCTCATAGCTTTTTGGCGCCCAACCGAGCATCATCCAATCGTGATCTTGTCTGAGCGGCAACCACGCACCAGCTGATAGAAGAAGTATACCTCCATATAGTTGTATGTTTGCGTCGTCCCGCCGCTATAGAGCCGATTTTAGATCCGTACTCTGCGTTTTGCGCCCAATCAGAATCTCTTAAATACATAATACTAAGCCCGGTATCAGAACTAGCAATATCCCCGCTACAAAAACGTAAGCGGCAACCATGTGTTTGTGTGTCTATAAAAATATATAGGATCACATATAAATATATCTGGTTGGTGGGTCCCCCAACTATAGGATTATCGCATGTACACTATTGGTATAATTATGTAATCCTATAGTGGTACTACCAGGTAACTTTTCAATCCAATACTACTATATTGGTATACTATGGTATACTTAATCGCCATTTAACTGTTCTGATATATGATTATTGAAATGTGGCTTATCAGAATTGTAAAATGGTATACCATAGGTGATAAGCAGGTAATAGGTGGGATAAACATCCCAAGAACACCTCTTTGCAGGTCTTCCAGTGCTTCCAGTTTGGCTCATGCATCACAATGACGTCTCTCAATGCATCGGTAACTCGTAATAAGTCCAGACCTCGCAATCGGTTCAACAGTTGGTTGGTGATGTTTTTATATAGTTCCCTGGCTACTCAATTCTTCTGTACGTTGAACTATTGAAAATTCTGGAACTCCCAGTGTTGGTATGGGACCCCCAAACTTGTAGAGACCCCCAAATACAGTAACAACCAGTTGATGGCGAGTCTTGGACGCACGAAATGCGTTAACCACAGGTAGAAACTCGAGGGTCGACATGGCACAAACATGTTGCACTCCTCCCCAAGAACAGATTCAACAATTACATGTTTTCAATGGCGATCTGGGTGAAACAACAACGACACATTCGGGGCACTCGCAAGTGTGGCGATTTTCTTAGCACGCAGGAATCCAAATATTGGATGCCATCTCCGTTCGATTTTTTCGCAACTTGTCCTTGTGTGGTCAAACCATCATTATTTTGACTCATACTCAAGTTCCTGTACCCACTAAAACATCATTGTATTTTTCACAACGACGGAATCAACTTGTGTGGGTAAACTCATGTCATAGCAATAGATGTAGCCCCTTCACTCCTTGAGTAAAAATCTTTGGCAGGCTACGTCGTCCCAAAAATAGATGGTCAACAAACTTTTGATCATGATTGTTGGTGGTCAATCATCGGAAAATGAAGCCCAATTTTCTTAGGAGCTTAGAATGCCTTAGAGTTTGAACAAAAACCTGAAGAGCACCTGTGTTTTTCATGATTTTTCTGTCTTAGGTCTTCCATTTCTCCGAGATGGATCAAACTGTCCCCATTGAACAAAATATGGAACCTGGGGCCTCTATTCCCTGGTACCTGCAGTTTCTTCTTAATGGATCCAGTAAATCTACATCTGAATCTTCGTTGGGTTAGGAGAAAAATCACCAGGGAAACCCTGGTTTCAACAAGCAATTTAAACGTCAGTTTTCCAGGTGACCACCACTTGGTACAACCCCAATCCAAACCGCTGTTGGTGGTTTGTATTACGGCGTTTGTTTAAAACCTGCCTGCCTCTTTGATTTTAGCTCCACTTTACTTCAAAAGAAATTGGAATTCATCAAAAACTTCATTGCAAACCGCTGATTCAAAAGCAGAATACAATCTGGTTGGTGGTTGGACCATGAATATCTATATATCTGGTTGGTTAATAGTGATGGTTAATAGTGGTTTTCATAGGCTATAAACCAACAACAATGGGAATATGATGATAATCTGGTTGGTGGTTTGAACCCCTCTGAAAAATGATGGAGTCAGGTCAGTTGGGATGATTATTCCATTCTCGAAATATGATGGGAAAGTCATTCAAAATTCCATGGTTCCAAACCACCAACCATATATATATATATATCCCATAGGATCCATGTATGCTATATATGGTAACATTTACCATCAATATACCCCAAATGTCAGCATATATATACACCATACATGGATCCTATGGGTATATATGCTGTTGGAAAATTATAGGTTGCTGGTAAAGGCAAAATAATCAGTAAATTCCAAACCACCAAGCAGCGATGGTTAATCTTAGAAAACATTGCAAACAAAATCAAGCTGATCAGTCCCACGATGGTTGGATCATAAAGATTCCCGAAAAAATATTGGGTATATAAGCTATGTAGTATATATAATCCCCTAAACTATTAGGTAATATATATATATATAATATAATGTCAACACTGGATCAATAAACCCCTAGGCTGTTTAATTGGGAGGGTACCATTTAAGTATTAGATGATGACTATTGGAGGAGTACCCCCCTAATTTTCATAAACCATGGTTTAGCAAAATCCGGGGTTGACATTAATCCCCTATTATCAATGGTCATTCCAAGATCCTAAAATGGAGGTACTGTACCATATAAGGCCATATTTTGGGGGTATATCCCCTTACATAGGCCTCAAAAATAGGCCTTATATATGAAATCGGTAGCTCCAATTTAGGTTCCTGAAATGGCCGTTGATATTATCATTAAGCAACAGAGGTTTAGCAACCCAAAACTCAGGACAGGGCCCAAAGCCCATCTCCTCATGGCAGCCGCGGCACCTTTAAAGGCCCAAAAGTCCGTCGCAGCTTCATCGAACTGGGAGACAAGGCAAGCTGTGGCTGTGACATGCTGTGGCCGTGTCTGAAAATGGTGGAAACCAAAGGAAAGCATCGGAAAATGGTGATTTATAGTTGTTTCAATGGGATTTATAGTGGTTTTAATGGGATTTACAGTGGTTTCAATGAGATTTATAGTGGTTTCAATGGGATTTACAATGGTTTCAATGAGATTTATAGTGGTTTCAATGGGATTTACAGTGGTTTCAATGAGATTTATAGTGGTTTCAATGGGATTTACAATGGTTTCAATGAGATTTATAGTGGTTTCAATGGGGTCTATAGTGGTTTTAACGGGATTTATAGTGGTTTCAATGGGATTTACAATGGTTTCAATGAGATTTATTGTGGTTTCAATGGGGTCTATAGTGGTTTTAACGGGATTTATAGTGGTTTCAATAGGATTTACAATGGTTTCAATGAGATTTATAGTGGTTTCAATGGGGTTTATAGTAGTTTTAACGGGATCTATAGTGGTTTTATTGGGATTTAACCATCAAAAATGGTGGAAACTTAACCTGATTTAACAATCGAAATGGTGGAAACTTAACCATTGAGATCCAACAAATTGCTGTACTTGGTGCTTCACCTCAGGAATCGTGGCTGTGGGTTGAAACCGCAGGTTAGCAGAGTTTGGGCTAGGATTGGAACCCATTTACTAACTGCGGTGAAGCATCAAGTAGGGACATGATGATCAACCACTGGACGGCATGGGGTAAACTATTTTCAGACAAACGCATGATGTGTCTGCTGGGAATGGTCATCAAGTACTCCATAGACCGGCCTAAGCCCTGAAGAGTGTGATGATCAGCGATGGCAAATGGGTGTCTCACAAAACCCCTGAAATCACACTTGCTTTCCCAATCAAAAACATGACCAAGCAAACAGAAAACTTAATGATATTGGAGACTCCCACTTTAGGAACTCCGCCATACAATGTATATATATATAATATATATATAATGACATATAAAAAAGGATCTTTGTCAACAATGACATGGGGATTCAATACAGGGTATGTCTTATATATAATGTTCGCATGGGCTATTGAACTTGGGGATAACCCAAAGAGCCAGGTGAAGTTACCAGAAGTGGGATCTTTACCACCGTTTATGGGATCACAAAACTGGGCTTTGGAACAGGATTTTCCTATTGGCTGAAAAATCCCTGCACTAAATGGAGGTTTAGTTCGCTGGGAACATCATCGAACGAAATGGGAAAAAGAACCAGAACGCCATGCTTGATGACCAGAGGGTACATCCTAAAATTCGGGATTGTCTTTCGAACCTTCCAAGAGTTGCTTCTCACAATGTTGAGGTGATTCCATCCATCTCTCAGTCAGTCACCGAGTTGATTGACATCGAGATCATTGCAGGAGTTCTACCAAAACAACAACTACCTGACGCCAGCAACCAAATCATGGCCAGACTTTTTGATATCCTGCAACTAGAATAACTAGAACTGCACTTTTTATGGCCCAGTTACGCCATGTTAGGCCCAGGCTTTCCTTCAGCGGCACACGAAACACCGACGAAACGGCTCCACCATGCTCCACGTCACCATTTTTTCACTGTCGTGCCTATATGGAATGCGCGCTGCCAATTGCCACAATTGCCAGCGATGCACCTGGCTCCAGGTTTTGACCCCATTTACTATGTCAATATATGTATATGGCTATGGCTATGGATGGCTATGGATCAATAATAGATTTAAATATATAGATATCTATGGCATAGGTATATATATATGTATGTATTTATTTATGGCTATGGATCAATACCTAATAGATACATTTTCTTCGGGGATGAACGGATGAACATCCATAAATCCCAGCTATGAACTGATGTGAACAGCAGAGGTTTAGTGGGTTTTGATCCATCTTCCATATTTATCAGTTGTGAAATTAGCGTTCTCAACCAACTTAGCTATCATTTGGGGGCTTCGCCTTGCCATGGTTCAGTGGTTACAACCACGTTGAAGAATCTCTGTAGGTTGTAGATCAGCATCCGGGTATACTCAGTTAGGACAAACCCATTTGGTAGTGGACAATCCAGGAAAATCATTTGGGGAATTGGGCGCTTGCGCCTATATCATCCTATATCATCCTGTATCATCCTATATCATCCTATATCATCCTATATCATCCTATATCACCCATACGTATATTTATTAACATCCTATATCTATATATCTATATTTGTTATAAATATATGTATACATGTATACACCTATATCGTCCTATATCTATATATCAAACCGAGGATGAACATCTACAGAGCATTCCAAGCCCAAAAAATCACGGCATGGGTGGAGTTCGTCCTTGACCATCAGATTCAATGGATTGGTTTAAGGGAAAAATAACAGGAAACCACAATATTTAATGGGACAATCTATTTGGTTGGTGGTTTCAACCCCTCTGAAAAATATTAATCAGTTGGGATGATGACATTCCCAATATACGGAAAAATAACAGCCATGTTCCAAACCACCAACCAGCTATGGTTCCCTATAGATTTTCCCTGAAACCAATCTTTCGACAGATGGATTCCAGGACCATTTCGACTGAAACACCTGCATCTAGATGGTACAACTATGGTGGCCGCGCTCTCCCCAGATCTCATGATTCATCACCCATAGGATCCATGGTGCTATATATTGGTAACATGGACCCCGTCAATATACCCCAGTCATGTTAGGATATATACCAGCACCAGCCGGATCCGTCATGGGTCATGGTATTTCCCATATTGTAATGGCTTTAATGGCTTTTCTATGGGCATTGCGGCATACCCAATCTGCACAGCTGTTTTCCATTGAAATACGAAGCCTACGATCCCCCCTGCCGCCCAAGAAGCCGCGCTTCTACGATTTGGTAGACCAACGCGCGCTCGGCTTGAGCGAACGATGCTACGGTGACCGTTTTGGAACAACGACGACTTCGACTTGGCTTCTTACCCTCTGGTTATGTCAAACATAGCTATGGAAAATGGCCATTTATAGTGGATTTACCGATTGAAAATGGTGATTTTCCATAGTTATCTTAGTTTACCAGAGGATATAACTATGGAAAATCACAATTTTCAATGGGTAAATCAACTATTTCTATGGTCATTTTCAATAGCAAGCTGTTAGCCCACCAGATGGTAAATTGAGCACCCCATGCCATCCAGTGGTTTATCATCATTTTCCCTCCCGCAGAATCATCATTAGATAGCCATACTTGGGGCTACACATCAGTTTCAGACAAACGCAAATACTACATTTCTGGCTCCCCAGTTTCAAGTTGATTTATAAACCCACATACTGATAGCTACATCTACCGTAAACCGCAATACCGACATAAAACAAATCACCTATCTTGGATGCCCCAGTAGTTGGGTGATCCTATCATTCTGCAGCTGGATATTATAATGGTCCTCAATTAGAAACGCAAACGATAAGATGTTGCCCACATGCAGACCCAGCTGCAGACCCAGATTCTACAGGATCTATCAATCCACAACATGGGATAAGACCAAGATATACCAAGCAACACACACACACACGCAGACATCTGTATATATATATATACACACACACATATGCAATATGATGTAATATGTATAGTATGTCATGCTGTCATGCACATACCAAGCGAGTAATGATAATGCAAAACTATACAATCAACAGCATTTCAGATTCAAGTAAAACATTGCCTCCACCCCCTAGATGTGAAACTATTTACATTGGAACTTGAGGTTATACCCTCAGCAATGACTTGAACACAAATTTGAATTCAAGGCGCTAGGCTAGGAGAGAGATTTTGCTAAATTTTCAGTACTCAACGTATCACTTCGGGGTGCCCAAGAGAATGGGATAGCTCAAAATCGAGAATTCATCATCATCTTCGCCACCAACATTGCCATTTTTTGGGTGATGTGGTACACCTAATCAACCACCCCCAGGTTCGAGGTTAATGGGAACTCCTTCTTGCCTGCATTGTGAGTCACATCAACCTGTATATGTACATATTATATATATGTGCATGCAGTATGTATATACAACATAAAATCAGGATATAACATGTATATAATATAATATATATAACATGTATATATATATATATATCTACTTCAACATTTAAGTTGTGCAAACACAATCTTCAAACAGTCATTACAAGAACTCACCTGTTGGAGGGATTCTCCAACACTTCTTTCGCAAGATGCCTCCACCAAAATCTGCCTCCAGTCATCACAATCTTTTTTCACAGGCGACAGAAAATTGGAGCGTCCGGTCGGTCCATGTTTCCAGTGTGTTTCCAATTGCAGATTCTGTGATAAACTGTGGCCCATATAGATACTTCATATGAAAAACATACTGTTGTTCGTATAATTACATACTTCATATATCTTCAGATATCTTCATATGACCCTTCAAAGATCTGGTCAACCCAACATTGGGGCTCTCTTTCAAAGGTGCCACAACTGCTGCCTGAAAGGTCTGACCTGTGCTAACCGTATCGCCGCTCCAACTAGCTCCAACGAGACTGGCCAGTCTCAAGTGCTTTTCCCTTTGCCAATCTTCGTTCCTTTCAAAACGAGGAGCTTTTTTTGACGTCATAGTAACAATTTGCATAGCAACATAGCCAAAGTACTAAAGTGTAACCCATCCAGTTGCTTGACCCAGTTTATCAGAAAGGAACACCGGGAAAATCGTTGCCTCCTGGGCCACTGGAAACACAGACCCCTTTAGGCCGCTCGAAGAATTCAAGCAATCCATGTGCTTCAGCGATGGTAAAGCAATGGAATTCAGATAGATCTTCTTCAACCGCATAGATGAAATGAACCAAACAAGAAGTCGTTCACAATTTTGGGTGGAACATCTCTCTACACTTATCACATTTGGTTATCTTTCCATGTCATAAGTCATTCACAATTCATGTGTTCCTACATGAGAGCCAGCCTGATATGTGCTGGCAAAATCACCACATTATCTCATGTCCAGTTGGCTGAATCTCCATATTGTATAAAAATCAACAAAGACAGCAAACAAACAAATGCTATTTTCAAGTGATTCCCGACTGTTTTCTAATTGCAAATCATAAACCTAGGCAAAGTACTATATTTCACATATCAGACTAGAACACTTTGCCATTTTTGGGAGAATGCTCTTCATGCTCTTTCTATAACCATATAACATCATCTGGTTGGTGGTTACAACCATCTTGAAAAATAGGAGTTCGTCAATGGGAAGGATGACATCCCATATATGATGGAAAATAAAACATGTTTGAAACCACCAACCAGTCATATAACATCATTTATCGGTATAACACAAATTGCTGACCCCTGGCTCGGTCGCCAACAGCCGATCTATCGAAGAATTCCCGATGTCCCGCGTCATTTGAAGAGACGCTCCAGCTCCTTGAGCTGCCTCGGCGAGCCGTGGTATTTTCAGCGGCATGAAATCATGGCTGGTTGGTGGCTGACCTATCCCTCTGAAAAATATGAGTTCGTCAGTTGGGATGATGACATTCCCAATATATGGAAAGTCATAAAATTCATATTCCAAACCACCAGCCAGATTGGGATTGGGATTATATGGGTCTGTCTGCAGATATGGTACCTCTAAATCCATTGCTTACTCCTCATTTTCCCCATGAAAAATAGCCAATTAGAAGATATACAGCATTCTCAGACAGACCCATATTGACAGACCTATATTGAGATACCCTCTGGTAATTTAACATAGCTATTGAAAATCATCATTTTCAATGGGAAAATCCACTGTTTCTATGGTCATTTTCAATAGCTATTTTGACATAACCAGAGGGTAACTGACAATGAGTGAACCGCAGTGACAATTCGGAAAGGGTGTTTTTTTGCATTCTATATCTTGGAACCGAGCTACATAGGATTGATTCACATCGCTTACAAGGTGGTGCCCCAGTTCGTTAGCTAAGTTGGTGAACATAACTCCCATAACTATGGTTTATGGTAGATATAGCTATAGTTAATGGGCTTTATAAACCAACTTATAACTGGGGGGCACCATCCTGTACAACAAATAATTTGGATCTCGTGTGACTGAAATCAATGGATTCCTATCCCGTGATTGGTTGCGCTTATCTGTGAAATCTTGACCTAAACAAGTCGGATTTGTTCAAAAATGGCTACACCCCATTTCGAGACGGTAAATCATGTAAGCATTATCACCATCTGGTTATGACATTCACAGTTTGCCATGGAAAATCACCATGCTATTAATAGGTAAACCATCTATTTCTATGGGCCATCTATACCGTGGCTATGTTAGTCATAACCAGAGGGTATATTCTTCGGTTGGGTTCTTCGGGCATCCCCCGTTGAAGCTCGATGCATGGAGAGTTCGGAATCCGTTTTTTTTGAGGGGAGTGTGAAGTTTATTAATGGGTAAATCAACGAACTTTCTATGGCCATTTTCAACAGCAAACTGTAAACGTTTACCAGAGGGAATCATAAACAACATATATCCCTGGTTGGTGGTTATAACCATCTTGAAAAATATGAGTTCGTCAATGGGAAGGATGACATTCCATATATGATGGAAAATAAAACATGTTCCAAACCACCAACCAGTTTTTGACGTATCCAATTTTCCAGTGTTTCATGTCCTGTTGGGTGGATTCAAACGATCACACATGTATTGCCGTTCATTGGTGGGTAAATCATCAGCAAAATTCGACCATCAAACAGCTTTGATACATCTATATATATATATATATCTCCATCATTGAGCTCTGACATGAAACATTGCCAACACAGATTCAGATTTTTTAGCAAGTGTTTGCCAAAATTCGCCCATGTTTGGTGAATGATCCTTTGATCCTCTTGGTGAAATCCAATGTTTCCTCTCAAACTCCCAACTTTTGCTTGAATCCACTTGGTTTAAAAACCACATGAAAACCACAGCTTTAGGTGAACTTCAGATTCTTTGCTGATCTCCAAATGGGTCAACTCGCCATTTTTCCCAGCCTTCCAGCCTTCCAGCCATCCACCTGCCCCCTGTTGCGCCGGGCCACGCCGGCAGGGTGTCGAGCCCGGCGTGCGCCGCCAGCAGCCCGCTGCCGGCCACGGCCGGGACGCCGATGCCGGGGAAGCACGAGTCGCCGCAGAGCAGGAGCCCTTTGGATGGCGAAAAGAGGCCAAAAACTGAGATTCTTAGCTGGTGAGTGTAGATAATGCCATTGATAAAGATCCAAAAGTCATCAAAAGTAGTCTAAGGATTAATTAGTAAAGCCTAAAGATTAGTTGAAGATAATCCCATTGATACCACACAGATCCAAAAGAAAGGATGAGTTTCTACATGTTTCATCATGTTTCTACCCATCATCTACCCTCTGGTAAACTAACATAACTATGGAAAATCGCAATTTTTAACGGGAAAATCCACTATTTCGACTGGGCCATTTTCAATAGCTATGTTTGACATAACCAGAGGGTAAGATTGACCTAGAAAAGCAGATATGGCCTTCACGGATTGATTTCACCATCGATGATTCAAAAAAGGATCCATTGGATCCATGGGTAATCCAATCCATATCCATCATTAAACTATGGATATAAACTATGTATGGATAATTATAGTTAATAGTGGGTTAATAGTGGTTAATAGTGGGTTAATAGTGGCTTAATAGTGGTTAATAATGGGATGAACTATGGATATTCATACATATACATATACTGGTTGGTGGTTGCTGCTAGCCCCTCTGAAAAATGATGGAGTGAAAGTCAGTTGGGATGATGACATTCCCAACTGAATGGAAAAAACATGTTCCAAACCACCAACCAGAAAAATATTGGCGGTTGAACTAGCCATGCAAGAATGAAACCGGCTAAAAGTTGGAGAAACTGAGGATAGCAATTGATTTCATCCCATGATAAAATGATTGTTTGGGAACATCAAAAAGCCGGGATTTCACAACTAAAAGTTGGATCAACATGGAAATTTCGCTTGGGAGATCTTGGCATGTTATTCGGGTAATTTCAGTCAGATTTAACAAATAATCATCAGAAATATCAGGATCGAACCAGGAGGAGTGGGGATTGAAATAGCAACATTATGAAAACTGAGGATAAAACTGGATTTCACAGAAACATGTTTTTTTTAAAATCGGATCATCTGTAGAAGGTGATAAAACCAACCATTTTTAGAGATTTCACCAAGAGAACCTGAGGATTTCATGGGATTTTGATGTCTACAACTTGGGATGCTTAAATGAAGTACCGTAAAGAATAAGAGAATTCAACTTCATGAATTGGGAGTCTTGCTATACAACATAGTATGGATTTGATCAGAAGAGCGGCTAAGAAAACATGGATAAAACACAGGAGTTGCTGCACAATTAGGATTTAAACCCATGTATTTAAGCAATGAAATCGCCTTTTAACTCAAGTTGTTTGCTTTCTACGATGGTTTTTGACTCGTTCCAATCCATGATTAACGGGGCATGCTTGTGTCCAAAATCGAATTGATTAAATGACTTCATGATCATATTTAACCGCATGTATATATATATATAGCATTCTATTTGGAAGTTGACATGGTTTGGATGTAGCAGGATATTTTTTGGTCGTTTTAAGCATCAAAATCCATTCAAGCTTGGAGGATCAAGGGTAACAAACAAGTGAGTTGGGACATGTTGGCACAGGTTTAAGGAGGCCTGCGCTATGTGACATGGAACCCATCAAATTGGAGTTTGTTCCTGTAGCATCCTGTAGCTATATAATGCTATATACCTGTTGGAGCTAGAAGCTGGAGGTGGAAGGGATTGGGATATTTCGGTGATATGACATGGTACCAGCAGATGGGATAAATATGGCTCCTGCTCTTCACGAAGTCATTCTCATTTCAACACTGCGGATGAAGCAGGCTTACATTCTCCAATGCGGGTTTGATGGCCTCACATTGCTCATCTGTGAACATTTGAGCAGTGGAGCTTGATGCCTCTGTCGGGTCTTGAGAGTCATGGAAAGCTCATCCCACTTCTTCATTCCTGCGCGCTTGTCCGGGTTCATGTTGTCTGGTGTCCGGGCATTGCGGACATACAACCCGATTTGTACTAATTGAGCGCAGTTCATCTGCAAATTGCGTGCGCTTTTGCGGCCTGCACTTCGTTCAAGAGGCTCGCTGGTTTGTTCTCGGGGAACTGTCAATGAAGCGCATCCCAGCAAAAGAAGCAACTTCCACGCTAAAACATGGACTGTTTGGTGGTTGACCTACCCCTCTGAAAAATGATGGAGTCCGTCAGTTGGGATGATGAAATTCCCAACTGAATGGAAAGTCATAAAATTCCATGGTTCCAAACCACCAACCAGTGGATGATTGCGGGTTCATGCAAAATAACACGACAAGGGAGTCGATGTTTCGATCGTTTCGATCGTGTTGAAAACGCGTAATTGAGCTCACCTTGCAAACAATGCCAGCACACGGCCCACTTTTCCCACTAAACTCTGCTATTTGGGGATATACAACCCATTTTCAGACACACCCATATAGTCATGGATAGTTATATATCCCATACAAAATCACATTAAATCCCGTCAAATCTCCGTTTTGATGGTTAAAACCACTATGAATCAAGCTTATTAGCGACATTAAGTTCCATTAAAACCTATTAAATCTCCATTAAACCCCATTAGAATCACAATTACATCCCATTAAATCCCATTCAATCCCATTAAAACCACTATAAAATCCATTAAACCCCCATTCAAACATACTAAAACCACGATAAATATGTGGGAAACCCTGCGACCAACATGCCTGGCAGCGGCGTCGCAGCACCTGGAAATTCCGCTTGGCCCGCCTTGATTCGCGGGCCATACGTACCTGGCTGACGCTGAGACACACCTGAAACATCCTGAAACAAGGTACCGGCGCCAATAGCGACCCTGAGGAATTTGAAAATTGTTCGAAATGGCAAGAGCTCAAAACCTGCATTTCGGAGCATTTTTATGTGGAAGTGAAAATTTCAAGGCCTCAAATTTGTTGGTATTTTCAAGAAGGCCAACCATTTTTCATTTTGGGCCAGTGGAATTGCGGTTTTCAGGCCTATTTTTTTGAAAAAAACAAACGCCTAAATTTTCACAAGAGATATATTATTTGAAATGAAATTACCGTTGAGTAGCTCAGCATCATCTATGTTACATGAAGTGAACTTCTAATAGCATAACATTATATTTTATATATGAGATATGATATTAACGTTACGTGGCGTAGCATCATCTATGTTACATGAAGTTAACTTCAAGTAACATAACATCTTATTTGAATTTAAGTTGACGTCAAGTAGCGTAGCAACATCTATGTTAGATGACGTGTGCTTGATTTAGCGGAGCATTACGTATGTGACAAGAGGTTAGTTTGAAGTAGCATCTCATCTTATTCGACCTGAAGGTCACGTGAAGTAGCGCAGCATCTTGTATGTATGCAAGCGCTATTGTATTGCACCCCCCCACCCCCCGAAAGCCCTACGATCAGAAGCAAGTAGCGTAACATCACGTATATTAGTGCAGGTCAGCGTCAAAGTTAGCGCAATCCACTGAGAGTGCAAGAGATGTGTGCAAGCGCAAGATTTGTTTAAGCAGCATACAATGATGCATGCTAGTTCAACTTAACCTGACATAGCAAAAAATCATCTATGTTAGGAGAAGTCAACATTACGTACCGTAGCATAAATTACATTAGATGAAGTCACCTTTCAGTAGCACGGCATCACCTGCACCCTACAAGCAACGTCAAGTAACATTGCATCTTCTAGAAATGCAAATGCTCTTAAACGTTATTGCACCCCCCAACCCCCCGCCCACCCGAAACCCCCCAAAACTAGAAAATTGTGTTTTCCTATGGGGTCGCTAACAGGGCCGCTAGCTTAAACAACGGGGAAAGTGTTGCAAAGTTTTGGGTTTAAAGGAAAACAAACATGAGAACATCAGCAGGTTTCATTTTCATTTACCTAGAACTATCATCAGCAGGATATCTTTCATTTATTGTGAAGATCGGGTAAAGTCCATATTTTTCGGGGTAAACTTAAAACAACAACTAAACCTCAACCCCCTGTGGGGATGGAAAAATGCATGGCACCTTGGTGTCGATGTAGAAAGCGTTGATGTGTCAGAGGAGTACCAATGAGATGCACCTGTCGAAAGTTTTGCGGAAATCGCCATGAAAATCCAATGCAGCTTCGAATGGAAAATCAAAGGAAACGATGGGACAATCACCGCACTAAATGGAGGCTGGTTGGTGGTGCAATGTGCCCATCTTGAAAAATGATGGAGTTCGTCAATGGGGTTGGGATGACATCCCATATATGAAATGGAAAATGATAAATGTTTGAAACCACCAACCAGGAGGTTTATAGCTGGGAACATCATCTTTTTCAATAGAGGACTTTAACAGTGCCATGTTTGATTACCAGACTACCAGAGGGTAAACCATGAAATATATGAAATGAAATCTAAACAAAATTGGCCTTTCATCGATTCTGCACATGTTTGAAGCAACATGGATTTTCAAGGTGCTGGTCCGTGTAGGGAAGTATACGCTGGTTTTGAAGTAGGCGAACCACGAGATTTACATCGATTTACTGGATTACCCGGCCTGGTAAACGTTTGCAAAAAACTATGGAACATCACCATTTTTAATGGGACAACAAAAACGATTTATGGGACAACTCACGATTTCAATGACCATTTTCAATAGCAAACTGTACCATATCATGAAATTCACCATTGTTAACCATTAAATCACCATTTTCCTATGGTTTTCCATGTCGGGTACCAGGTTTCTGGTGGAGATATCTGCCACAGGTTTCTCGCTGGAATTATTCATGACCAACTTCCTCCAGATCTTCCCCGCCTGGAATTGGTGCACAGATAGTGTGGCTTACCATGATAAATGGGGATGTCATAGGGATTTTTACCATCCAAAATGGTGATTTATTGGGGGTATTTGCAGCAAAGCATTGAAGTATTCCCATCCCTCCTTTCATGTTGAACATCCCCCCCAGAAGTAAGAGATGAAACCACATGAAACCACATATTTGGGACCATAGAATGGGGCTGTTTCATATTAGGAAGATGAGAACAATACATAAATATACTGTCCTTTTGGTAGAAATAGAGGGACCGGGAGCTGGTATACCATCTGTCATCATTTACTTATTGTTAAAGGGGTTTCTTCAAAGCCCTCTATTTATCAACCAACCAATGGGAAAAGGACATCTATGATGATAAATCTGGAAATTCCTGAAAAACTTAGCTTTAAATGTTTAACTTGAAACATCAAATATTCCGAAAATTGTGGTAAAACATTGAAAAATACCATGTACAAAAAGTATGTCTTTAGCTGGATCCATTCTCCCTCTTCCTGGCTAAGAATACATCTTCACCCAACCTTCGCTCAGGTCTACCCACTCAATTATATCTTAATTATTACATCACATTCACTAATCATAGCTACCTGCTCAAAAATTATTCCCTGGTCAAGACCCTGTCATATGGGATATGGTCATCCATCCCAAAAGTGGGTATTCTTACCACAATTAATCATAAATGTAAAAATCCCTATTGATGGATAAGTGACCATCCCCTTTGATGGAAAAACAATCCATGATTTGACGATGGCACATATGCGTTTCGGTGGTTAGTAACTCAACTCTTGGCCCATCAAATCGACTGCCTTGGGACCAATGTCCCTGAAACTGAGACCAAAAAAAAATCTGACAAAACATGAAAGTACGAACTAAACATGGCCAATCTGAGATACCTAGCAAACAAACAAACTTAGCTGGTTAGTAGATAATCCTATTGATACCAAAAGACTAAAGGATCAGTTTCTACACATCTAAGATTGACCTAGCTATGGGTTTTCCCATGTTTTCTCAGTTTATAGGTGATTTATATATACGGAGACTACATTTAAATATACGGACTTTTAAATATACGAACAAGTATTTTAGACTACCTCCGAGAAGGTTTTCCTTGGCCCGCCCGGCCATTTAAACATACGGAATCCAATTAAATTGAACATACGCTAACTACATTTAAATATACGAACTCGTATTTCATACTACCTCCGGGGCCTCGCGGTCTGGCCCGCCCTCCACATATCTAAATGTCGTTACCGTAGTTTTCCTATGGTTTTCCTAGTTTATAAACCATTCGCCAAGCATTCGCCTGGGGGTCTCTGTCAAACATCATCCCGTCGCTGCGCCTTGCTGCGCTGCCGGATGTCGGGGATTGGCCTTTCCAGCTGCTTCCAAAGGTATTCCGCACGTTGTTCCTTCAAGACCTGAGCTTCACCAAACTGAAAAAACAACTGTGTAAAAAAGTCTGGGCCATTTTTTGTTAGAAAGTTACTACTCAGTTGATCAACAAAATACAGTAAGAAAGCAAAAAAAGGGATACAATAATGGGCCAATAATGTGGTAAATATAACATAATATAACCCAACATATACCAAAACAAACATGGGATTCAAGCCATATCTGATAATTAATCATGATAGGAAAGTTGGTTTACAGCAGTCGGAAGACAATCCCATCCCTATCATGCCCCTAACATTTTTGTTAGCCCCTAATTATTAATTAGACCCCACTGACCCCACATGAGCAAATCCCCCACATATACATGTATTACCCTCTGATAAATTAACATAGACCCTGGCAGATAGGGGTTGGAAGACTAGTTTCCATTAAACAATGGTGATTTTCAGGGTCTATGTTTATTTACCAGAGGGTATCTAATACATGTATTATCTAACTATACTTATACTCGCCTTAAACACTCGTCAAACTACTTATTTCAAGCAACTTACCATAAATCTCCTATAAAGTCCCATGAATCTCAATTTTTGTTGGTTGATTGTTGATACCCGGCCTGGTAAACATACAACGTTAGCTATTGAACATGGCCATAAAAATAGTGAGTTTTCCTATTAAAAATTGTGATTTTCCATAGTTTTGTATACGTTTACCAGAGGGTACCCTAATTTTTTAAGGACCTCAGATGGCCCGTTCAAACCAGCCTTGTACTCCTCCGACCTGCGGTCCAAGTTCTTCCATCTGTCCCAAGACTCCTGGAGAAGTTCTCAGCGAAAAATCAATGGCGAAATTTATAAACCATTATAAACCCAATAACGATATATAGTTATATCAGTTATATCAGTTATATCAGTTATATCTACCATAAACCATAGTTAAACCACTAATCTCTCAACTGAACGCTATCGACTGGGGGCCCCATCCTGTAACCTCTAGTGATGGCTGAAAAAATCCGGCATCTAAATGGAGGTTTCAAGCTGGGAAAATCATCTATAAATATGCAATCTGCTTTAATCTTTGTCATCTAGGTTTGTAGTACCCTCCGGCAATCAAACATGGCTAGCTGTAAAATCCTCTATTGTTGAAGGATTTTCCATTAACACCTTCATTCAGCGCAGGGATTTTCCATTGCCATGTTGTCGGAGGCCGGAGGGTAGTTGGATGATCATCCAGCGACTGCATATAACCAATAGACATTGGGATTTGACAACCAATGATAAGTAAACAACATGTGAATGTAGCATGATTCAATATGATTTATAAAACTTATCAGTATAGTTTTTACGGGGATCGTCTGAAATATCAAGAAGGTACAGTGAAACCACTGTTTAGGAACCCATTGCCAACCTTAGATACCCTGCAAAAAAAATCTCTGCTGGTTAGTAGATATTCCCATTGATACCAAAAGACTAAAGGATTAAAGTACCCATGTAAGATTGACCTAGAACCCACTGCAATAAGAACTTCAGGGGCTGGATTGCTGGATTCAACCCTTTATGTCAGCTAATTGAAATAAGAAGCCTACAGTACCCTGGAATTCTAACCACTGGTTCTTATTCCCCTTGAACGGGTATCAATATACCAAGCATTGATTATTGATATATGAAAGCAAGAAGCAAGCAAATCGCTAGCGCCACAGGGACTGGAACTCCAAACACAACAACCTGAGAGCCCGACACCAACCGGACTCACTAGAGGCCATCTGACTTCAAATGCTGCCCTTGGCTTGTGTTTTTTCTTCCCCCCGCCTCCTTTGCAACCTAATACCACGCCAAAATAAACTTTCAAACCCTGGCATGGTGGAATATCTGGCCTATAGCTCTGTTTGGAATGCCTGCACCTGAAGAAACAAATCGGGGCCTAAAAAGTCTTTTTCTTCCCCCTGCCTCCTTTGCAACCTAATACCACGCCAAAATGAATTGGCAAAACCCTCACCACATGAACCCTTTAAGAACTAACCCGTTAAGAACTTGAGGGTACCCTCGTTCATAATTCCCACATTTTCCACCTATAGCACTAAAAACCCAAGGGTAGGCTGGAAAATTCTTAATCGGTTCTTATCTAACGGTTCTGCTGTACCGATATCTTTGAATCAAATCCCATGTCACTTGATTTCCTCCTCCTCTTTTGCTGGCACCAGAGGGGCCAAATTCCAAAACTGGTAGGGCCCCATTTGTTGGTCCGCATTCAGCACCTATCCCCACTGATATCAATGTTTGCATCCATAACCAACCTCAGATACCCTGCAAAAAATAGTTCAGTCAATGGTTGTCAGTATAGATGTTCCCTATTTCTGTCATTCGCAGCAAAGCATTGAAGTATTCCCATCCCTCCTAATGTTGAACATCCCCCCCAGACGCAAGAGATGAAACCACATGAAACCACAGATTTGGGACCATAGAATGGGGCTGTTTAATATTAGGAAGATGAGAAGAATAAATCACCCTCTGGTAATTTAACATAGCTATTGAACACACCGCATTTATAGTTGATTTACCTATTCAAAATGGTGATTTCTATAGCTATGTTATTTTAACAGAAGGTACACATTCAAGGCTTCCCCGGAATCAATCCCCTGCCCTGGCAGCGCAAAAGAAAGTCGCTCCGTGGCAGGCGTGTAGGCATGCAAAACTCCTGATGGCAACTTTCTAACCATGGCGAATCAACGAACAAACACTAAACATGTAGATTTCACCAACAAACGTATTTTGTTTGGTGGATTGTACCAACAAAATGTGATTTTGTTTTGGATTATACCAACAAAACATGTCTTTTTGGATGTCTTTTTGGAGGCATTTCACCATCAAAATTATCCCATCAATATACATATATATATATATGAAATCGTTCTATTGGAGACAATATACTGGCTGGAACAAAATACCACTGTATAGACTGTATAGCTCCAATAAATGGGCTTGTCTGCAAACCTCCAAATTTCACGGGTAATTGGATTAGTTAGTTCATTAAAGTGGTTATTTGATGTGTAGTTGACTGGGGGCGGGCTCTCCTGTGCTGAAGTGAAAAGACTAATTGAATCTATTTGATGGTTGTACATACGTGAAACATGGAAAAAATCGGCCTTAGGCACACTATTGCGGGACAGTCGATAATATGAATTGTATTCCATATCATTTCTTTGACATCTAGCAACTGTTACAACTCCACAAGAAGCCTCCAGTGTAAACAAACGGTCAAGACTCGTTAAGATCAACAGTCAATGGATTTTCTCAAGGGAAAATCTACAGGAAACCATAGATTTTCCCATGAAATATAGGGGGAACCAATCCATTGAAACAGGGATAGCCACCCGTCCAAGCCCTCATCTGCGAGCTGCCACAACCTTCAGGTGCCAAACTGGAGTCTTCCACAGAAGGTATGGAGATGAGCACTGCATTCCTCGATGGAAATTTTGCGACGGATTTTTTTTTGCAGAAATATTCCATGTATAGTTGTTTTATCCTATGGTGATCTCCTTCCCTACTTGGCGGTGCGGGGGAACCATAATAAGTGGCTGAGATTTTACAAATTTATCCCATTTTTTTTAGGTTAACAATTTTTATAGTTATGTATACCCATAAAAAAAAATCCAACTGCACCCCCAAGTTTGCCATTCATGAACAATACATGGGATTCATATAGGAAATTCATTGGGTCATTTCGTGGGAATATAATTTGTAATATAAAGGTAGTAATGTCAACCCTGGATTAATAAACCCCCAGGTTGTTTAATTGGGGGGGTACCATTTAAGTATCAGATGAAATGACTATTTGGGGAGTACCCCCCTAATTAATAAGTTACAATGGGGTCTATGAACCGTTTAAGAACTCAATCACATGACATGTCCAATGCATTGCAATTTTCAATCACACTGGGATATCATGAGATGTATCACGGGATGATATGCCGACAGTATGCCTGGTTTGTTCAAGATATCTCAGGGGGATTCTCAATTCATAAGCCATACCCCTGATCAACAAAAAGGATATCAATTAATTTAAATCCCCATGTTCATCCAATTTTTGATGGTTGAATCCTCAATTTACATCTATTTTTGATGGTTAAATTGATTAAATCATCATTTCCATCTATCTCTTCGTGTTAAATCCACCAATTTTCTTGGTGAAACCCGTGAAATCCCCATTTCACACGGCACCTTAACACCGCGAAAAAAACCGCGGAAAAAGCGCCGAGCTTCTCTTCAGCCTCTACGCCACGTTGCCAGTCCTGGCGAGTTCCATGTCGGTATCAAGTCGATGGGGTAGATAGATGGATAATGATGGATATATGGTCGGTATATATGGTGTCTATCTATAAGTTGTAAATAATTTACATATCTCTAAATATATGTATATATATATACATACATAATATACATATATATATATATTATACATATATATATAAATTTATACACACGATAAGTATGGATATAATACCATGTCATTGTCTGATATGGTGTATTAATAATACATTTTTGGTACATATCGATGGTGGATTTCCATGACCATTTGTACCTCCAATAAATCGGTACCTGAAATGGCCGTTGATTTGATGGTATCAAAAGATGTATGGTATAAATAGTATAGCGAGTGTATATGTATATTTGATATATGGTAGATTTGTGACATGTATATATTTGATATATGGTAGATTTATGGCATGTATATGTATGTATATATACGTGTATATAATAATAACAATAATAATAGTAATAGTAATAATAATATATACATATATATATATATATCTATATCTATATGTATGTATTTCTCTATGAATCTGGCTGAATTGAACCAAGTGGTTCAAAATCATTGTATTTTGTGTTTTTTTTTGCATGTGGTATCTGGATGTATGCGAATGGTATTTCTTTCCATCCAGGCCGCAGCATCGTCATTCGAAAGTGGAAACTGGCTTGCTGAACAGCAAAGGACAATAGATGAGCTCCTCCTGCTCCAGATACTGATGGGTTGCTTCTCTCGAAGCAGTTGGATATTGCAGGCCATTTCGATAAAGTGCAGTTCCAAATTTAGGCTGTTGGATATTGCAGGCCATTTCGATAAAGTGCAGTTCCAAATGTAGGCTGCCGCGTCTTTAAAGCGCCTTGTGAAAGGACTATCGCAAATGTGACTTGGGGAAGGATGATCCACCACCATGGTGTCCACAATCTGCGCAAAAGCATCCTGCAGTATAGACGAGATGCTGCAAGGATAATTAGGTTCCCAGCTACCCCACACACAAGTAACAGCAAACTAGGGGAACATAGGGGAACCCTAGAGAACAGCTACATATTCTCGTTTGAGGCCTTGTGACAGTAAAACGTCGGCAGAGGATGTTGCGAGAGGATTCTTCTGAAGTTCATATAGACTTTTTTTTGGCACGTTTCCACTGTTATTATTTCACTTTTGTCCCACGCCTGCCACGAAAATTGAGCATAATGTTGGATTCCAACAATATGATTTCGGGTTTCGCCACACGTTTGGCCACCTGGCTCTTCAAATTCTTTCCGCCTGCCTCGAAACATGAAAGTATCGGTTCACCAAATAGTGCGCCTGCCACTAAAAATGGAACTGGAGGTTCACAAAATATTGCGCCTGCCACCAAAATGAAGCAGGAGGGAGGATGACCACATATTGCACCTGCCACGAAAAAGCACTGTAGAGGGTCACCAAATATTGTGCTTGCAACAATGTAGCAAATGAGCGATCGGCAAAACCTCAATTGAAAAATGCGATTTAGGGTCAAAGTTATCGTTTTTGGGAATTCACTATATCGTTTTACAGTATATCCTGATTTCATCCGCATCCCCTGGCAAACTGCATGCGGAAAGCCTTTCTACACCTCCACTTCAGCGTCTGCAGCATCTTTGACTGCCCTGCGCTTTCTTTTGCAGCGCTCCAACTGTATGGTATGGTATGATACCTGCTAATGCAACTGCAAATCACAGTTGCACCATCCTTTCTCAAGCTCAGAAACAAGCTTTGAATTCAGTTTGTTGGAAGAAGTCCGGATGAGCTCTCGCAGCGACATGCTCCATGCCTTTCATTCACTCGCCAGCGTCTGCGTAGCAAACCATCGACATGGTCCAATGCTTTTGCCTTGGCTATCTTCATCTAGGAAGAAGTTTGCCAAACCGGACCTGCAGGTGCAGTTGTGCCCGAGATGAATGACTAAAGCAATGGAGCGCTGCAAAAGAATATGCATAGCAGCGAAAAGATCAGCAAGTGATAATATTCAACGGCAAAGAATCATCTCAAAAATCTTTTCGCATGGGGGCCATCCATCAGCGAAGGACATTTTGTCAAGAAATGCTTATCGTCTCGTTAACGTTTTCGTTATCGTTCAAAGCGGGAAACATTTTTGGGAAAATGGCATGAACCAAGGAAAGTTGGAAAGGAGACCTGTTGTCATCGTCACTTCTTGCAGGAAAGCGGGAAAATACAAAACGCTCATCCGGATGGCTTGAACAATGGCGAGACAAAAAGAGCATCCAAATCCAGCTAGTTACCACATACTGTAACAAGACGTGATTGGATACAAAACCATTTGCAATAATCAGAATAAAGAAATTGGCCAGGATCAAGAGTGTCAGCATGCTTTTGCACATCTTCCGTTGTGTGAGCTGGGCATGACGTATACCCCACAACTGAGAGCCTAGATGATCTAGATGCTTCTAGAACAGGTATCCACCATCATGTCATGTACACCACCCCTTCACATCCCAGCATGCTTTCACACATGAACTGATTCCCATGTTATCGTTTTTGGGACTTC
>Ga0126342_10003425_pt1 | contig 26207 bp, 17 predicted proteins | sample Cyp1metagenome_FD_92528 | JGI IMG/M metagenome (GOLD analysis project Ga0126342, IMG submission 92528) | Coral microbial communities from Lord Howe Island, Old Settlement Bay, Australia - Cyphastrea 1 metagenome | ecosystem: Host-associated > Invertebrates > Cnidaria > Coral ...
CGACCGGGGTACGACAAAGCTCCATGCTAGGATTCTACGGGGAAAGGGTGTGCAGAAGAAGAAGCCAAACATGTTCACTGTGGGAAGCTCAACAAGCGCAACTTTTGTCCTACCAGTGTATGTGTAATACACATATTTATACACTAACATTTGGAGCATATAGATGTCCCGATCATCCGCAAGAATCGCAACACGAGCCTGCTCAAAGTGGCATGTGGTTTTCCAGCAACACGTGCCTGATAGGGGTTTTGTTTGGATGCTGAAGTTGTTTTTAGTCAGCTTTGGCTCTGCTTATGCAAAGAATCAGGTCGGTGTAGAGCTCAACCCTTCAAAAAAAGAGGAGGGGCCTAATAGGCCTAATCTACTAATATCTACTAATCTTATGTTGATTGAAACCAGCAACTAGAATCGAACATTGACAAGCAAAATAGTCTAGCGCGGAAGATCACTAAAAAAAGTGGTTACTTCAAGAGTTAAATGCGTTCAATTCGACACAGAGTGGGGCCCCCAAACGAAAACTAAGTTGGTTTTTACCTCCAACTAGGGATTATTGTAATGATGTATCGAACTACAGTGATTGAGGTTTTATATAATCCAACAAACACAACTGGGGGGCCGAGGCGGTCCACCTTCCAACAAATTGCAACGAGGCGACGTTGTAGCTATTGACACAGCGACAACGTCCAGGCTGTAAATAAAGCTCAGTTTGGCCAAGAGATTCTTCAAACACATGGAGGTTTCCTACGTCATGGGCGACCCCCAGTTATCATCCATTTGTTATTAGGATTTTCCATGAAAGAAACCATTTGTTTTGTGGGTACTATTTCATTTATGGAAACCCCCATTTATGGAACCCCCCGTTTATGGAAACCCACATTTATGGAAACTCCCATGTATGGAAACCACCATATGATTCTTGCATCCGATGTTTTGAAATGGGCGAATACATGAATATGCTACAAGCGCAGTGATGTATTAGTGTATTCACCACCGTAGTCCATCAGCAAACAGAAACCGACCACTTTGACTGCAGAGGGCAGTTGTCTCAGCCGAACCTTTTGCGGCAGCTGATGGAACCGGCATTTCATCCGTGCAGGGACTCCCTGAACTACACTTCTGGGTAGTTTGTGTTAGTGTGGGGTTCACAAGAATGATTTGATTTTCTAAAGATAAGACCATAACATATTATAAGCCATAAAAGGGTGCCAAAATCATTCCAATTTTTGGTTATGACGGTTATACCCGACCGATCCTCAACAGCACTTTCTGGCTGGTGACTATTAATTCTTCTGGATCCCACATGAACAGCAAGTGAAGAAAGGCTGAAGGTTGGTTCTGTCAAGCTGCGCCACATATCAAGAAGCTTCATCAGTGGTCAAATGGGACCGCTACTTGCCCGAAATTTTAAGTTGAAGGGTGACCGAAGCTCGACTTTCAAAATCTTCTGTCGCGTGACAGGCAGTAAATGCCCCCTGCTCTCAGAGATACTTGGGAGAAGGTTGCGGCAATCTTAGGGTGGAAAATGGTGCTGAATCACCTAATTTAAGAGGTATCCCATTCTCAGACAAACCCTTGGTGTTTCTCTTGAAGCCAACCGATGAATGTCGAAGACTAGACGAGTTGCCAGGTGCTTTTGAAACTCGCACATTTCCCCATTCGAACGACCACCAGTAACTAGTGGAGCAGTTTCTCACTTAAAGTGACCTGCAGACGTTGGTGGAGCCGGCCAGGCAAAAATGTTGGGCGCTGCCAGAAACATCAGTGATGTGGATACAACATCGTGTCCTCCAGTAATTGTTCAGTTCCTGTAGCAGAAATCACCGCTTGTAAAGCTTTTCTTTACCCGATAAATCATAGAGCTATGAGCTAAATGGACCATCTATTCCATAGCAAGGGGGTGGTCCTCCAAGTCGCCTGTGAACTTCAATGATCTGTTTGACCCGATTTTGACCCTAGATTTGTAGCCATAAAAAAGGGTGTTTGACATTGAGTTTTATTCCATAATGGCCCATACTCATCCATAATTTTATGATTTTTATCATTGTTTCGAGGGTACTCGTATGTGGAAATTGGAGGGTCTAGATCCCAGAAACATGGGAGTTTGTAAAACCCCGCGCCTATTCGTTTAGTCTTCCATGATCCCCGATGAGCCATTTTTAGTTTTTGCACTCGAAAAAAACAACGAAAATGAAGAGGAAGAAAACGATAACGTTGGTTATATATATGTTAATGATCTGTGTCCATACTCTTGAAATCCAATGTTCTTGATTTTTCCATCGTTCTGCAGCTTTTTAGTGCTTTTGGTCTCTTCCTTTCACTGTTTGTTGTCGTAATGGCACGCTAACGAATTCGTGTCAGATTCCGCACAAGGAAGGTGCCTGGTAGGTGGTCGCTACATTCTTTTGTTTTATGATTGCAGCCATTTCCAGAAAAAAAGGCACGTACGCAAAATTCACGAACGATAACAAAACGATAACGAACACGATAACTTTTGGCATCAAACATGGTCCGTGTGAGGCACGGTCTTTTCTTCCTTTTCCTCTCCCTTTCCTCTCCCTTTTCTTTCCTTTTTCCTGTCCTTTTTCTTTGTTTTTTCCTTGTCCTTTCCTTTTCCTTTTCTTTTCCTTTTGTTTTCCTTTCCCTTTCCTTTTCCTTTCCTTTTCCTTTCCTTTTCCTTTTCCTTTCCCTTTCCTTTTCCTCTCCCTTTCCTTTTGGTTCCTTTCCCTTCCTTTTCTCTTCCTAGTCCTTTTCCCTTTCCTCCCTCATGTGAATTCTTTGATCAAGGTGCGAAGCCAGCACTTGGAAAATTAAACGATCAGAGAAAAAAACGATAACGTGTGAAAAAAAAAATACATGTGAAAGGGTTCGGGGTTTTTACAAAGCCCCGACATGTTTTTTTTTGGGTGAGAGAACCATCAAGATGCTGGTCCATGCTGTCTAGGTGAGACCAAGCCTTTTATTGAACCATGCGCTCGATTTGTGGTCGATTTTCTTTTATCTATCAAGAAGTAGAAGAATCTAAGAATCTCAGTCAAGCAGTAGCATGAATTATGTGTAGATGCTCCGCATTCCGACTTGCCATTGTTTGCCCTCAGTACACACCACATGTGGCGACGATCATGAATCATTGGCCTCGACAGGAAGCTCCTACGACAGAAAAGCCTGATCCATGCCAAGCTGCTCCACGTAGATATGCACACAATGTTTGTACATATTCCCACCCATAGCAAAAGATTAAAGTACCAAAGTACAAATCTAAGGTTTAGCCAGTAACTAATGTTTTAAGGACAACTATATATATATATATATATATGTTAGCAACATCCAGATGCAGCAGTGGTATGGCTTTGGTCCATCAACCCCAGAAGACCTTTGCATTTCGCAAGTTTTTGACGTCATTCTGAGCTTCGCTCATTTTTTAAGACTATCCCAGTTTCACATGTCTGGCAATGATTGTGATTCAAAGATAGCTTAGGTTGTGATTCAAAGATAGCTTAGGCTGAGATGCAGTAGCTTAGGCTGAGATGCAGTAGCCTCTTCAGTGATTCTTTCAGATCTTCTTGGGTTCCAACGGTTGGTCATATGCCGTGGATCCATGCCTTGCATGAGCGCACGGGATCGTTGGCGCACTTGGCGCACTTGGCGCACGGGCACCTCGGATGATCCAGTGTGTGGTGCCAGGGGAAGGTGGTCCAAGATGGGGAAATTCTGTTTTAATCCTCTGGACATAGGGAAAATCTTATTATTTTTCGAAAACAACAGAAAAATAAAGCATGTTTTTTCCACTTTGCAGCGTTTTTGCAGTAATAAGACCAACGGACGGGGGTTCTATCCATTCTTGAAGACTTTTGAAGTCCCTATAAGGAGTCCTTATAGTCCTTCTAGCTATATGGCTTTACATCAACCACCTTCAATGGCTCCTTCAATGGCTCCGACATTTACTGCCTGAACTCTACCGCGGTTGCGGTTGCTGAGTTCCAACAAGATCATCATTCTGACCATCAACGCAGCGGCAGATTCTGAAGTTGCTTCCATCATGTGTGTTTCGTTGATGGTTAATCATCATTCTTGTGCAGAATCAACCAAACCCACTTCAGTTTCTTCCATCAACCGCAGATTCTATTTTTTCTTCCATCCCTAGAAGATGATTCCAAATTCACCAGCTGGGAGTGAGCATGAATCATGCTGGCCCAGAGTTGGTACCCTCCAGGAAACATACAAAATGATGCGTAAAACATACCATGTGTATACGATGTTGCTGGGGATACCATGGATGTAGAACTGGCAACCGATGGTCCCATGTGCCTTCATTGATGAACAAAAACAATGGGTTGATGGCTACAAACAATTATCTTGATGATTCAACAATCCGTGAAATCCCAGTTGTGAGCTTCACATCATACTGTAAATCTCTCAATGTGTTGATGGTTGGTGTTCTGATGGTTAGATCCCAATTGTTGGACAAAGCCAATGTGAATGTGAGGCTGGCCAAGCAATGGACGAGGCAGCTGAAGCATTTGTTGTGGGCAGATGGGCGGATTCTGCGGGAGAGTTCACCATCAAAAATGGTGACTTAAAATAGATCCATGAAACACTGGAATTGAAGCCTCACAAAAAACTGATTTGATCATCTGGGGATTTTGGCCAATTTAGCATAATTTAGCCAATACAATCTCGGTTTGTCCCAAGAATAGGGTCTCCAGAATTGCCATGTGAGATTCGCCCCTGCTGGGATCATACCCGGTGGTTTCAACGATGATTTTCTTCATGTGTTGCCTTGAAGAAGCTATAGAAATGATGTGTCATTGTACTAAACCCACAACCAATATGTTCGGAATTATTGGTTTTTATCCAGCAACCAGAAATGTAAAGTGCCGATGGGTATGGATTAATGCTTCAGACTTGGGGAACTGCACATTTGAGCCACGTTAAACCTGAAACCTCCTGTTTCCAAACTAATGCCAACACCGGATTAATAACGCCCCCCCCGGCCCCCACAAGGTCAGATGGACCTTGTCGAAGCTTTCCTGCTTCACCCGTTAATAAACGCCCTCTGAGCCATAAAATTTTGGATATTGCTTGGAACCTATAGAAGTCAATTAGAATGAATGGGCAAATCCAAAGAAAAAAACATTAGGGACATGGGGGTTGATTAATAAGGGGCAAACCCTGGTTCTTGTTAATGGGGGACATGGGCTCATGGGGGGTACCCTTTGGGAGCTATCCAGCTATCCAAACTGATGATTTGTGTAAAGAATTTAATTAGACATCGATCATTTGGGGAATAGTAGTTTTTTGAAATTTTCAATGATCAGCAGTGATGGATTCTGAGATTGATGAGACATGATGAGAAACAAAAAGAATTGGAAATAAAAACTTTTGGAAAAATCTGAGATTTCAGCACTGGGGGTTGATGAAAATTATGTTTTTATGCCAAAAAGTTTAGACAAATCCAGGGGGACCAGCTGTTTTTAAATTACAAAAAAACATTGGGGAGGAGGAGGTTGATTAATCCAACTGGCCCTGTGAAAGTCGATTCTCATGACGGATCCTAACGGTGCTGCTATATATGGTGTGCCATGGATCCCATGAATATACCCCAGTCATGTTAGCATATATACCAGCACCATGGATCCTATATGGGTATAATATATATATATATATATATGTGATGTCATCCGAAACCCATTGACGAACTCCATCATTTTTCAAGATGGTTAAAACCACCACCAAGCAGTACAAATCATGGGTCAATGTAAACCTCAAACCATGGCGTGGAATGATTCGCAACTTTCCATAGGAGCGGACGACTCACACGCGCACCTTGCCACCCCCACCAGACAGGACGAGTTTTTTCTGGGTTCAAGGGGAGGACTTGAAGCGATGGAAACACCTACGACATGGTTATGTCGTGAAAATCCAATAGCAAAATTCAATGGCTTAAGCGATTGTTTGGTTCTTGGCCTTTGGAAGATATTCCCTCCCTGTGGTGCAATGATCGGAGTATATCGGAGTTTACATGACCAATACATACACCATGTGTTGCATCTTTAGGTATACTTTGACCCTACAAGTAGTCATAAAAACTGTGTTCTACCCAATAGTGTTAGTATGTTGTTCCATTGTTTGGGGTATTTGGAGGGTATCTACCAATATACATTTACCCATCTCACAACATTTGAGTTGCTTACCGTCGTAGACCATATAGTCATATAATTTGGAAACACAGGTTTTGCCAAATTTGATATTCCAATGGCGCCAACCGGCAAATTTAATGCATTGAACATCAATTTCAGCGTTTTCATGTATAAACAATTATAATCTATAATCATGTTGTATCATATTGTTTTAGATGTATTTATCCTTGTTTGCAATGTCATAGAAGTTCTTCACAACTTTTTCTGTATATACAGACATGTTCCATATCTAACTTTTTTTTGTATATACAGACATGTTCTATATCTATATATATATATATGTGTGTGTGCATGGCCTGTGTTTGTTTTTTTTCAATCATTTCTCCTCCAGTGACTCCGGCGCAGGAGTGATGAGTCCCAGGCGGGTTTATGATGGGTCGATGCGTCTCAGTACGAAGTCATGTTCCAATGACTTGGATGATTTGAGGGTACCCTTATTGTAGGAACCCCCCAACTAGTAACAGTACTTGTTACAATATATACTAACAGTATATGTGGTCTTTTGTTACGGTTCATTGTTGTACTAAAACAGTACGAGTGGCAGAAAACGAATTGTTGACCACGATTTACAGTAACAGTAACCGATTGGTTAATTCACGTAGTTGTACGAAAAATACAAAAAGTGTTTGATCAGGGAAGACTATACATAGTGCATCAGTGAAGATGTATGATTTCTTCACTTTTACTTCCTGAAATGTACCTGAAAGAATACAGTGCTTAGATGTGTTTAATACCATCTCTGTACAATTGATATGCGTAGGCTGCGTAGGTACGCATAGAGATTGGATAGTTGGGTTAGTTGGGTTTCAGGGATTTAGACCACCTGAAAAAATTGGTCAGATAGCCTCTGGTTATGACTAACATAGCCATGGAAAGATCCACAATTTTTAAGTTCGGTAAACCATCTATTTCTATGGGCCATCTATACCATGGCTATGTTAGTCATATCCAGAGGGTACCTGTTTGGCAAAATTCTACTTCTGCATTGTGCTGTGTTGGTTGTAATTGAATGCGCGAGTCAGACGGTACTTCTTGGCGTAGAAGTCTTGAACCTTGCTCACACATCTTTTGATGTGGAATGTTTTGAAACTCTTTTCCTTTGTTTCTGCGAGCCTATCACAATCGCAGTCATCATGTCTGCTTTCACAAGTTGCTTCCGAAAACATCCAAACCATTGTCATTGTCGTCTTTGTTACCTTCTGGTAAACTAACATAACTATGGAAAATCACAATTTTCAATGGGTAAATCCACCATTTCTATGGCCATGTTCAATAGCTATGTAACAAATTACCAGAGGGTATCCTTTCCTTAGCTGGTTGTGTGCTTGTTATTCCCCATCCATTGATATTCCCTTCGTCGTGTGTCGTGGTGTTTTTTTTTGCCCAGCCATCCAGTCACGTCGGAAACATCCTGTTTCTCCTAAATCTCTGCAGGTCTATCAATGCTTCACTGGTTGTTTTGAATGCAGTTAATTTAGAGAATATACCATCTGGTTATGACTAACAGTCTGCCATGAAAAATCACAATTATTATTAATAGGTAAACCATCTATAAATGGACCAATTTTCCATGGCTATGTTAAATAACCAGAGGGTATGATATATGATATATGTACTTGTTTCAAAATCTCCACTGGGATGATCTTAACTGCCCAAATTTATCCGGTGATCCGGTGACATCACCAATATTGTACCATCTTACCCCCATGTCATCAGTCTCGTATCTCCCTATTCTGCCTATGCTTGATGGTTGCTTGAAAATCATCAGTCAAAAACAACACATCGAAATCTCATGAAATCGGGCACCCCACCAGAAAAAACATCAAAAAATGGGTGGTTACCCTAGGGTAGACATAGACAAAGATGTGGAAAACATATGGAACACCTATGGAAAACCTATGGAAAACCTATGGTTTCCCTAAGTTTTTCCACTGTTTCCACCTCCAAGTCAACCTTTTTCCTGGGGGGATCTGGGGTCATTTCCAGGTGCTAAAAATGAGCGAAGCGCCCCCAGAGAGGTCCGACTCAGAGGTCCCGTTGGTTTCGACTCACCGCGATTTCTGGAGAAATACTGGGAATATCTGGGAAATTATAGTTAATATATTAATATGATTTCTGTCAATATATATATATATATAGATATATGATATATATATATATAGTATTATATGGTTAATATATAGTTAATATACTGAGTGTGGTCCCAATTGAAAATAGTTCTCAGGTTATCCATGTTTATCCTCTGTTGTGAGTCCGTTGTGGTGTGGTCCCAGTGATCAAATTAACATAATAATCTTGAATAGTTAGTATACTCAGTTGCTGATCAATCACTTGGCTGGTTGATTACTGAGATCACTTAAGGTTGATTACTGAGATCACTTAAGGCTGGTGATTGACTTGTTTGTTCGTTAAACTATAGTTTGAATTCCTGAGCATGTTCGCACAGTTTCTGACTCCCAGCGATTGAATCAAATGACTTTGATGTGACTTGTATGCTACTTGTAGCTCGTGCATGGACAATACCATCTTCATATGCGTGCGCAGCGTGAATGAACAAGTTAAACTATGTCAAACTATAATTCGTTCATCAACCAATCTGGGAATAGAATCAAGGGAATTGCAAACACATGCAACAAATGCTGGGGGATGATATCCACTGATTTGTAGTTGTATGTCTGTTGCTTTTCATCTAGATGTCATCCCCGTTCCCAAACTCTTTGCTGACGGGTTGCTGAAATATTTTTTTTGTCTGATCCTTGGCTGATCCACCATTTTTCAGGAAATCTTCTGAGAGGATTTTACTTTTCTTGGCCCAGATGATATGAATTATGTTGGAACCCGAGGCCAGCGGAGTATCAGCCATGATCAGCCTGGCTTCTTTCATGGCCATATGGCCACCTCAGCCATGATCAAAGTTTAGACCCCCAGCCACTGGTCACTGGTCATGGATCATGTCATTTCCAATCCATAGAGCCCAGCAAATTTGATGCATCAAAGGGTGTGGCAACAGCCATGGCTGATGTGTGATGACGATGAGCGGTTGCAGTTTGGGGCTGGGCTCCTTCAACCCAAAATTTCTCGAGATCCATTGGTTACAGTCATGATATCTCTGTGATCATTTGATCAGTCATGAGATCAATTTACTGATATCTCATGATATTTGGTCCAATATATGGTTAAAAAGAGCAAGTGATTGGGGGAATCGCATCTTCAGACAGCCCAAGATTGTTCTCGTGCAACCGCTGCGTTAGATAAGTTGCATGATCTCACTTGAGCGACAGGAAACCCTGGGCGATGAAGAAGCGGATGATTTTCTGGACTATTTGCCTGACAGGTTGGGGTTGGACCTGCAAGTCCAGTTTCAATCAATCCAATGCTGCCGGGGGAAGCCAAGCCTGAGAATGATACTAGCTGCTAGCTGAAATGTGAATGCATAATTCTGCCAGCGCAAAAAAAAAGCTCAATGTACAATTGGCTACTCGTATTGTGCTACTATGCGTATTGCTTAGTTTCAGATACCCTCTGGTTATTTAACATAGCCATGGAAAGATCCAACATTTTTAATAAGTAAACCATCTATTTCTATGGGCCATTTCCCATGGCTATGTTAAATAACCAGATGGTATTGCTTAGTTTCAGATATATGGAGTCAACTTGGCGGTCCTGGCTTTCAACGACTTTAAGCCATGAACTGATCATCAGCCTACACAGATGGCAGTGGCCGCATGGGGATAGTAACCGTCCATTCCCATGTGCAGATGAGTTTCCCAAAGACAAAGTCCGATAAGTTCTTTGATTTTTGGAGATTTTGGGGGAGTCAACACCTATGACCATTACTGGTTGGTGGTTTGGAACATTTTTAATTTTCCCATATATTGGCAATAATAGTAACCCTAACAGACTTTCATATTTTTCAGAGGGGTGGCTCAACCACCAACCAGCTAGTTTCAATATGGTTTAACATTGATTTAACGTGAAAAGCCATCTGTAAATGGGGATTGTCCATTGCCATATTTGATTACCGGAGGGTACCTAGCATGTTATCCCCTTGGTGTTTCTTCGATTTTGGATGCTCATTGACGTTGCACATTGGTCATGACACCATGTGGTGATGAAGTCTAGCCAAGGCCAGAGGAGGGCAGCGAGCTATCTGCAGAGGCGCTGCAGTTGTCCAACGGTGCAACGTTTCGGTTGATATATATATATATATATATTGACAGAAATCCTTTTAACTTTTAACTATATATTAACTACATATTATCTATATGTTACCATCTTATTATCTAACAGAGCCATGGAAAGATCCACCATTTTTAAGTTCGGTAAGTCATCTATTTCTATGGGCCATCTATACCATGGCTATGTTTGTCATAACCAAACGGTAAGTTATTGGCTTTTGGTAAAAACCGTTCAACGTTCATCTGAAGCTTTGATCGGAGATTCTCTTTTCCAGTTTTCGCCGACATGAAACTGCTGAGTTTCTGGTTATGTCAAGCACCGGTGACTCACCCCATCCCAGGATCGTCTTCCTTCAATTCTGCGAGGGATTTTGGAGGCTGGTTATATATGGAAAACCTTGGGGAGTCTATGGAAAACCCTCGATTTTCCCAGAGGAAAAAAGGCAATCTCCACATTCTCTCGGGGCAGTTTTTCATCACAATCCTTGATGGGATAACCACCCATTGCCTGAAAACAATCTACATACACATACACATTTGATTAGACTACACATAGACATATATATTATAATATTATTATTATTATTCATAATATTACATAATATATATATATGTAATATATGTATAATATACAGTACATACAATATACCATATCATGTGCTTCCACCCCACCTTGCGATCTTCCAGTGATGGTATCGTCTTCCAGGATGTGGACGACGTCTCTTCGGATTCCCAAGGAGTCCGCCTTGGCGGTGATTTTCACGGCCTCACTGCGATCTCATTGGAATGATGCTTAGTAAGGATAACTACCCTCTGGTAAACATACAAAAAACTATGGAAAATCACCATTTTTAATGGGAAAATCCATTATTTCTATGGTCATGTTCATTAGCTATGTAACAAATTATCAGGATAACTATCCCAGGTAGGTGAATTATCATGAATTATCCCCAAATAGAGGGATAACTATCCCAGTAACAGTTGATAACTATCCCCAAATAACCTGGATTTGTTTTTCCAGGTTAGTGAATCATCATTCAATATACCCAGGTATTTGATGATATTTGTATACATTTATATATACTTGCTGTGGTTGGTTGTGAAATTCTGAAACTGCATAAAATTGCGGCAGCATGTTTAAATTGTCATTGTGTTTGATTTTTGAAACATGAAAAATGTTGACACATATATTGAACCATCATGAACCATCTTTTTTTTGATGGTTGCAGGTTTTGAACCGCCCCACTTCAGAACCGAGCTGAACTGATTTGAACTGTCATGGTTCCAGGTTGCGAGAAGCACCGTTTTAGGTGTTATTTGTGTCTGGGTTGATGGTGTTATTACATGTTATTACTACTAATGTTAGTAAAGCAACAACAAACCACCCCTATTTTGATGATTTATACCACCCATGTATAGTAAAATTGGCGGTGGTTTACTATTGCTCTACTCACATTAAAAGAGTTTATTACTATATATTAGTATTAATTTGTTCTTATAAAATTGCTAACTCACTATAATGTTTCCGCATTTTTGTATCATGCGGTTTGATTTGTCGCATAGGAAATTGATTATGCAGGTAGATCCTTTTCAAATTTGCGTTTTCTTGCTATAAACTTTGAGACTCCACAAGTTGACATGAGAAGTTTGAATGCTGAATGCATTACTGTTGGATCATAGTTTCACGTTCTAAAATTCTCATATATTCTTATGTGTTCCCTTTTCTGGGGCATGATAACAATGATAGTTTGTTTTGCCCAGACTTTGTTCAGGTTCCTTGAAACCAGCAGAGGAGAAGCGGTTTCCGCGCGACGCTTACCGGGCTTGCCGCCTCAAGCGCCGGAGGTGTGTCCCAGGGATTCCAGCTCGCTGGAGATGGGGTGGTTTGAACACAGGGTTTTTTTCCCACTGAATCAGTAATGTCGGTTAATTAATATGTTAATACACATCAATCACTAGTTATCTCCCATTCTTTGAACATTGGTTTACTGAATCATCATTGTTTCTCATTTCAAGGGTTCTGAATTTTCGGGGTACATATGTGTACATAGCAAAGCCTGGTGGAAGGTAGTGTCAAATACCCATCAAGCGGTCAATCAGTCATCATGCATCGAAACATGATGTGCATGAGCAACTCAGAAGATGAGTCGTTATACCCTCTGGTAAACTAACATGGCTATTGAAAATGACCATTTATAGTGGATTTTCATTGGATTTTCCCATTAAAAATGGTGATTTTCCATAGTTATGTTAGTTTACCAGAGGGTACCGGGTATATACAAGTTTGTAAAACAAAGTCAGGCAAGGAGAGCCACGCAAAACGTATGTTTGCTAGCCATTCTGAATGCCAGTGATATTTGGGACGGACCATTCGAATAGTGAAAAACTCCTGATAAATTTCGATAGGTTCATTCCCACCTATGAATTGATGATCTTCTTTTTTGTCAATTTTGGCAAACCAATGGAGGATGCCAATACCGCGGTTTGATTTTGGACATATTATCATTGTCTGTTTTCTTGTGTGGTCCATGGGTACAGTACAAGTTGTACCTGTTGGGAAGATAGCATCCCCGTTAGGTAAGCAGGATACAATCATCCCGGTACCCAAATGGTTGTTGGTTTCAAGATATCGTTTTAATTTTGTACACGATGTGTCTATAATGTATACAACTATATACATATTATAATATATGATATTACTATAGTATATATATATATATACACATTTTATTTATTGTACATATGAATGTACTATGGATGTAGATATGAATTGAATATATGTTTTTGTTTTTGTACATATGTTAATTTGATATATGTATGTAATAATATTACTTTAAGAATACTTGCAGGTTTTTGTAGGTATCCAATTATGTATGTTTAAAATGCGTAACGTGTATATATATATAATATGTATATATGTGTTTATATGAACATATGTATCAAATCCCTTCATATACATGTATACTGTATACATGCGCATGTCTAGGTGTTTGGAATCATGTAGTTGTCAAGACTTTAGGGATTTGTTGAAACCACCAACTAGTTGCTACCCAACGGCATTGTGTTTGAACAATCCGGGACAGTTCCATGAAAACCCATGGTTTGTTGGTGCATTCTCTTGCAAGTTTGAGATGTGTAAAACCCACATGCAGCTCGGATATAATGTGTTATCCCCCTTCAAGAAAGGTGGAACATGATGATCATCCAAAAAAAACATGTAGAACCCATGTTCATCCCAAAAAAATGTGTAAAACCTGAGTGTTTCCCCCAAAAAATGGTGAAAACCAATGTAAAACCTTTGTTCAACCCAAGAAAAACACATAGAAAACCTATGGAAAAGCTGTGAGAATGTTTCGTGGCCACCCCTGACTCCACCTGCCAGGAAAGGGCTTCCGGCAGTCATCAGGCCGTTGGGGAAGTCACTGAAATCGGAAGTTTATTTATGGCCCAAAATAAAACGGTAAAAAGTCGCCAAATTTTCAAAATAGCGTTTTTTTAGTCAGTTATAAGCCCAATTTTCATACTTTATGGAATGATAACCCCATATTTTAACCAGTTAAGTTACAATTACTGGTTTTTTGGGCTTTAACATGCTTTAACCCTGGGAAAGTTTGCAAAGAAGACATATCTGGGGATGTTTTATGTAGGCATAGAGATGTCACTGACTCGCCAACCACTACATATAATATAATGTAATTATGCTTAGTGGTACCATTACTAATTACCATATAGTACTACATATATAATATTATTATACCATTTGATTTGTAATTATGCTTAGTTATGTATGCTAATGGTATTATTATCAGATCAAATGGTTGCAATTTGCTGACGCTGAAGTTTTCCCACCAACCTAACGAAGTGGGTGGAATCCAGAAGTAGCTTCGAAAGCCTCCGGTGACGAGCTGAACTCCGATCCCAAGAGCGTTTTGCACATGGAAAGGATTGGAAAGGCTATGAGGTTTGTGGATCCACAATGATGCTGCCGAACCCGCAGATTTTGGGTTCTTGCACTTTGGGGATACTCCTACGTGGTATGATTGAGACAATAGGCCCTAGTTGATATTGAGGAATGGTTTATGGCATTCGGGATCCCATCATAGCCATCCCGATCATCGTTTCAATGGCAATGTTTTAAGTGCCCTCCAGCATTGTTTTAACTTAGCTATGGGGAAAACAACAAAACATGTTGGATGATTCGTACTTACATGATCTTAATTACACATGGTGATGTTGTGATGTTTCGTAGCAAATTGTTGATCATTACCGGTGCAAAAAAGATATTACTTATCCCCACTGTTGGTGAACTCCCATGAAATTCAGCAGCCAAGCCTCCGTTGTTTGCGCACTAGGGCGAAGCACCTGATGCTCGGTGTTGGTGGCATGAACTCTCACTGGCGGGCACCCACAACAGCAATCGGTATTGGTAGATGATAAGAAACACACACTTCATGTATGTTTATTATTCTTATTATTAATATCTATCTTCAGGGTGTTCTTCAAATGATTCACATCATGTATATATAATTATATATATATATATATTTAAATATAAGTTTTTTTTTTTTTTTTCGGGTATTAAAATGAATAGAATAGAAAGTAAATATTTTCACATCCAAACGCTGGGTAGTTCACACGGCTCCAGTTTTTTTTGGGTGTTGGTCAATATCCCCATGGCAAAATGATGTGAATAACAACGAAGATGGGGATATTGACCAGAGAAATGCTGGGATATTGGGGATATATTAAGTGAGTGGGGATATATTGATAAATGCTGGAAAAATGCTGGAAGATATATTTCCAGTGAGTTGTATGACAAACCTCATTGTCTCACAATGATATCGATGTGTTTTTTCTGTGTGAACATTTAAAACTCAGGTCATTGGACGGTCTTCAAGAAGGCATGTTCACAAGTTTTTCCACGTGGGTATGATTCGACATGAAATGAACCCTTTATGGTTCACATATAATGACCAAAATTATCATGGTCCATTCGGGTCCATTCGGTCCATTGATATCAAAAAATGACTTGACCGACCCATATCATCCCTTCTGAACCGTACGGTGGTTGCGAAATCCTGCACCACCAAACGGATGGTAGAAAACCTCTAAATTATGGGGTAAATCACTTATCGTTTGGTGCAGGATTTCTTCCAACTGTATCAATATTATAGTACATTAACTTTAGGTAGGTTTATAATTCCCATGAATACTATAGTTATAAGTCTCATCAACCATAATAGTTATTACTACCGTATCATCTCATTGTCCAAAGCTTGTTGTGACCCAGCTGATGGTCCGAACCCATTTGGAAGGGTTGCAGTGGATGCTGGGGTTGGAGGCTTCCAGAAAAATCGGTGTACCCTCTGGAAGTGAATTATGGCAATGGACAAGTATAACCCATTTTATAGATGATGTTCTTATTAAAAGGCCCCAAATAAGCACGGGAAGTTTCCCATTGCCATGTTTTACTACCGAAGGGTATGTGTTCTATTGCCAGGTGAAGCATTTTCAGCATATGCAGACAAAACGAGCCCATGAAAAACTGCTTCGCTGGTCTCCCAATGAGTTTGCGAAAAAAAAAAAAACGCCGAAACAAAAAGACTCGGGTCGTGTAACGTCTCCACCTCAACCAATGAGGGGTGCGAAATCTGACCTCACCAGATCTAACTGGGGGATGGAAATCCCCAGTCAACATCTGGCATCCCCAAAAATGCAAAAGAATGGCTAGTTTACATAACCAAAAGGGACCTGGAGTTTTTTTGCCATGGAAAACAACCATAACCAGCAACCGATTGTCATTTTCGGTGGACATGTGCGGACACTCAGCGACTGGACGCCTCAGGATTTAGAAGTTCTGGTCGACGGGTCGGATGGTGCAAAGTCGCCGATGACGCCCAAGCGCTTTGTCAGCAACTGATCGCCGGAGGCAGCCATGGTTTGCCCCAACAAAGTCCAGGAAAACTTAAAAAGTTGATGACATGTCATACTACCCTCTCGTAATCAAACATGGCAATTGAAAATACTAGCTGGTTGGTGGTTTGGAACATTTTTTTTGTTTTCCCATATATTGGGAATAATCATCCCAACTGACTTTCATATTTTTCAGAGGGGTAGGTCAACCACCAACCAGCTAGTTTCAATATGGTTTAATATTGATTTCATGGGAAAAACCTTTTTTTTTTTTGGGGGGGGATTGTCCATTTTTTCACATTTGATTCCCGGAGGGTTTTTCTTTGCATGTTATCCCCATGGTTTCATTAGTATTGGATGATACTATACATAGATGATATCCTATATACAAGAACGAAAGCATGTGCTAGTCATTGGTGTCCTTTTTCTTCACTATCTCATATTTGAACACATGTTATATATATATATGTTTCACTCCAGAGGATGTAACTATTCTCAATTACAGTCGTACCTTCTGGTAATTCAAAATAGGTATGGAAAGTCACTGTTCTTATAGGTAAATAGTCCACAAATGGGCCCTTTTCGATTGCCATCTTAGATTGCCATAGGGTAACAATCCCTTATGAATAACCTTTGGAATTTCAGGCTGGCCATATCCAGAAAAATTGGAAATCAAGGCCAATTGTTGTTTGTCCCTCATTGAAACTCAGTGTGTTGGTAGTTTTCTTTGTTGCGAAAATTCGGGAATAGATACCAATTTTTGTTACAGTAGTCAGTAGTCAGTAGTCCCTCAATGAAACACACTGCTGGTTGGTGGTTTGGATCATGTTTTTTTTTTCCTATATATATTGGGAATGTAATCATCCCATTTGACTTTCATATTTTTCACAGGGGTAGGTATACCACCAGACTGTGTTAGTTGTTCTTTTTTTGCTGCCTTTGTTTCGTTTCAGGCCCCGAAAATGTTCGCGAAGCCCCATCCGTTGATGGCGCCAATGATGTCAACCATTTTTTGGTAAAGGATGTAATCATAGAATTGGATGATGGGAAAATTGGAACCGGAAAGCCCGATCAATTTGATGGTAAAAACCCATGGTTTCCGGTTAAGATTTTCCCTTAAATCAATCCAATGATGTAAAGGATGGTTTTATCCACTGTTCATGGTTCGAATCCCCGGCGATGCTTGAATGGCGAGTTCTTTTGATGAGTTCCTGGTTTTTGATTTACCATCTGGTTATGACTAACAGTTTGCCATGGGAAGATCCACCATGTTTAATAGGTAAACCATCTATAAATGGGTCATTTTCCATGGCTATGTTAAATAACCAGATGGTACTCCGAAGCTTAAGACAGCGAAATCCGCTTCTTTGGTGGTGGAATTTCCCCTGTTTGATGGTGATATTCACACACCTGCCACAGGAGTCAGTGGACGGTGCTGCAGCGTGCGAAGGTGCGGTCTTTTGAACCATTTGAAATACTTTGCTTGATTGGTTGTAAAAGGAACTTGTACTACCTAAATCTGCCGAATTCATTGGATATATATAATATATATATATACAGTTATATATATAGATTTATGATAAGCCATATGAATGGCAATGCGTTTTCAACCAACTAGTAACTAGTGTATAATGAGATGGGGCACAGTAGGGCAGGGGAAACTATCTACCAAGTATATAATATAGAGAGATGGGATACTGGTATTTTTGCATGGCTTATTTGGCGATGGGGTACCGTTCTTGGTTATGAATGATGAATTATATAACCATCATGTTGGGAAGCCGATAGTAAAAACCTACCATTTAGGTGATGGTCTATACCACCCATAAAAGTGGTATTCAATCTTAACAATCAACATTTGAGAATGGGGATTTAAGCAACAATAATGGAGATAGATGCGGATATTCAGTAGCCCTAATGGGGATACAGTCGGATAGTGGGTGGGATATAATGGGATACCCTCTGGTAATTAAACATATGGAAAAATCACCACGTTGATAGGTAAATCATCTATTTCTATCGTCCATTTTCCAGTTCGCAAACTGTTAGTTTACTGGAGGCTATTGCAACCAACAAGATGATACCGACGGTCGGAATGGTCAATAGCTGGTTGGTGGTTTGGAACATGGCTTTTATTTTTCCATATATTGGGAATAACAATCCCAACTGACTAATATTTTTTCAGGGGGGTAGGTCAACCACCAACCAGATAGCTATAATATGCTATAATTTTCCATGGCGGTGGATGAACTCCCAGCAAACTGGAGAGTTCACAAAAACGTGTCCCAGGGTGTGTTACTTTGGCCGCCATTGAAGTTGTGGTTACCATCATAGCATAATCGTGGGTACCAAACTAGTATATAATATTTAAATATATAATATATATATACTATTACACTGCAACATGTTATAGTGCAATAAGAGATATTGTTATACGATCATACATACTATGATGAGGGGTTGATCTGTTCGGCCCATGCCCATGTGTGATCTCGTTCTTGCTCAACCACCAATTCTTCGTGGAATGTTCATTCGAGATGTTGGTCAGCCACATTAAAAAAAACAAACATGATGAATGGAGTGACAGAGGGCATTATTGTGGATGACATCACCTTAATATACATGGATGGCCCCTGCAAACCCTAGTGTAGTAGTATTGGATCAAATCTTTCTGGGGACCATATGAGTTTCACTTGATGAGGAAGTGGATGTTCTACACTTTTCTAGTGGGTATCCAAAGGAAATGTGTCCCTGCTTCCAGCACACCATGGTTAACTTTCCTGGAAAGCCAGGTTGGTGGTATGGTGATATGGTGGTGCTGACTGTTCCTACCTTTGGCTCTACCCTAGATTCGGAAGGCAGATCTAACTCATGGCACGGTTTGCAACTTGTTTTTTCCTACTAATCTGGCAAACATTGGTTTCAAACTCATGTCGTCAGTGTGTTGGACAACTAGTCACACATACTGTCTCATATATATATCATAACTGTACCCACATGTTGACACTGTTGAATCATTATTTATGACTGGTTATATGGGGATGAGTCAAACATTTAGCCTTATCAAAACATATCAAAACCACAGATTCTAGTGTATATTTCTAGTATAAGTTTAGTATCAACAATCCAATGATTGGGTAGATTGGGAAAAACAACTTGTAGCCATTTAGCAACCCAATCTCCATTGGATAGTCTTGTTGTCCCAGGGCGCAGTGCGGAGGAAGAAATCCGAAGCGGTGCGGGGCTCATCCTTGTTGGAAAGGGGGGAGGAAGGGCAGCCGCTGGTATCAAACGTGGTATGGGTTGAAGTGGATCTTTTTTTTTTGTCGGCGCTTAACAACGGATCAGATTTACAAGGGGAATGTCATCATACTTAACCATACTTAACCAAGGTGCATGTTCAAAAGATCGGGTGGTGTATCCAAGGAGTTGTTTTTTCATTGCCGTCTGACATTAATTAAGGCGCTACTTCGATCGCCTTCCAGATTGTCGGTGGCGCGGCAGAAGTCAGCGACATTGTTCAACGACATGTTACCCTTTCCAGCTGAGTGGTTACCCTCTGGTAATTTAACATAGCTATTGAACATTGCCATTTATAGTGGATTTACCCATTAAAAATGGAGATTTTCCGTGGTTATGTTAGTTTACCAGAGGGTATCGATCTCAACTGGAGAAACATGTTTCAGCTCACCTCATGTGCGGATGTGCTTTGATTAACAGAACAGTTTCGTTTCTTGGGTGTTTTCCACTACGCCAATGGAACATAGCGGAACTAACCGCGCAAGTCTTTCAGTCTAAAGGGTGGAGATTCGCCACAACATGCTGATAAGCAAAGTTCTGTGAAGAAAATGAAGAACATGTAAAGGGACAAACAAAACAGAGTTGATGCATGTGCTAAACCCATCAATAAATATTAGTAGACCATCCCCAATAGAGGTTTATTGTATTTTATTGTTCCAGTTATCCATATTCATCATTGTTGGTTATAGACCCATTTTACATATATATATATATATATATACATATATATATATATGTATATTATATATTATCAACATTTATGAACCATTAATGTATGTGTTAACTGTTCACTGTTAACGTTAGTATATACCATGCATAGTATCAACCATTAAGAGTTCATTAACATGTATATACCCATGAAATCCCATTAACATCTATGCACCCACTAACATATGTGTCGACGTTCGTCCGTTCGTCGCAGGAGATCAGCACTGGGAGTTTCATCTTCGAAGACGATGTCATCTCCTCGTCACGTGGCCACCGGGGCTGGGCCGAAGGGAGCTTTAAAAGAGAGCTGGGTGGAGAAGTCGAGTGTTAGCCCATTGCATTTATATATAATATAATATATAGTATAATATATGTAATGTATATATAAAATTTATATAATATATATATATATATATAATATATGTAATGTATACATAATATAGTATAATATATTTATTTTTTTAAAAATAATATATATATATATGTTACAGCTACAACACAAGTTTGATTTGTTCGGAGCTCAGCAACCGTAGGATCAGTGATGGAGAATTCCTGGCAATCCGACAGGGATGATGACAGAGGGTATGCAACGGGAAAATGCTATGGCAATACAAGATGGGGCCCCCAAGATAACTAAGTTGCCTTACAAGTGGCTAAAGATGGATTAAGTATTTTTTACGGTAGATATAACGCTATAGTGAATGGATGTTAATAGGCTTGATAAACCAACTTATAACTGGGGGGCACCATCCTGTAGAGGCTTCTACAAGAAATTGATGGGGACAGTGTCTGCTGACAGAGGTGTTACGCTTTGACCATGAAATCTCCGAGCAGTTTGCAGATTGGACCAGCAGTTGAGGGAACTAACCCCTGGCGAGCAGCACTTCTGGTGAAGTTTAGGTGGAAAGCCATAATAAAAATCGATATTTAGAGCTGGTTGGTGGTTTGGAACATGGCTTTTATTTTTCCATATATTGGGAATGTCATAATCCCAATTGACTTTCATATGTTTCAGAGGGGTAGGTCAACCACCAACCAGTAGAGGATTCACATGGCTGTGGACAGCTTGGCAGGGATTTCATGACGGATCCAAGGCATTCTGAACAAGTCACATGTGGGAAGTGCAGGTGCATCGACAGTGGCAACGGGGCGGGAGTGGAACCGTGTTCTAGTTGGGTTAAAGAACAACAGGTGTCAAAAGACAGTGTTCATCTTTAGAGCGAAGCGTTTCAGATTTCTCTGAAGCGTACTGTACACAAGCTAATCAGAGGATTCGCCCCCGTAAAAAGAAAAAGAAACATAAAGAAGGGCCGCTTCTGCAAGTTGGCTTCGGTGTACTGATCTTTTCCTCGAAAGTCGTAGCTGCATGACCCAGATTACCTGATTGACTGAACTTCCAACCTCGAATCAACACGTGAATAAATGGAAAAAGTCAAGAGTTGACCCAAACTTTGGCATGCTTCCATTCAGAGATGGGTGTGTCTGAAAATAGAGAAAACCCCTAAACCCAATGGTTTTGCTGATCATTATCCCTATGAAAAATGGCTATTTCATTGGGAATATACCCAACATTTTCAGACAAACCCAGATCATCTTATTTGGAAACAAATGATGTGGCGTGCTTTTCTGTTGCCAGGTGCGAAGTAAGCGCAGCGTGCCAATGCACAGCCTGGCATGTTGATCCACCGCTGGGGTCTTCACTCATAAATGGTATCATCCCTGGTAATCTTTGTTGAGAAGCCATTGATTACCATCTGGTTATGACTAACATAGCCATGGAAAATCCCCAAAATAAATGGAGGTTTTAGTGGGAAAATCATCCATAAATGGGCCATCATTTTCCATGGCTATGTTAGTCATAACCAGAGGGTACGTTTGATGGAACTTCAACGCCCAGATTTGATTGTCACTTTCTCACAAGGATTCATGTCCCTGAAGAGAAATTGCAGTAGGGGATCACATATCTCAGATAGTACTCTACCGACATCTAATTGATTAAACTCTACATGACTGTAGGAAGGTGTATAGCAGGAGGATGTACTAATTATCTAATTGAATGCATCGCCCTGGCCTCTTGAGCCTCAAGCTTTGCACAATTAGGCATATCAGTTTTCAATTATTGATTCCTTTTATTTGTGCCTTCAATAAGTCCATCTATCATCTATCATCTATCATCTATCATTTATCATCATCATTCATTTATCATCATCATCATCATCATCATCATCATCATCTATCAAAAGAAAACATATATATATATATTCTTCGCTGGTGATCCTCAGCAGCTGACATATACTATCGGACGTTTAACAAATGGCATTCTGTCTGACATTTCGACAACTTTCGACATGTTGACATGGCATTGGATTTGACGAATTACCAGTAGAATTCTGGCATTTCTAACCAACGGTTCTACCATGTTCTACCTGGGCCGCGCCAGGTTGTTGTCTCTATTTGGCGACCTTCCTGATTGTTGTGGGGATTGGCTTCGTTGCCTTGGGCTTGTCGTTGCCGCAGCTTTCCCTTGGCGCTTTCGGACTCTTGAAACAGGCCCTGCGATGGGGGGCTTAACCAAGGTGGTCTTTTTTTGGATCCTGGCTTCAAAATGAAGTGGAACCAGATTCGTGACCAGTGGAATGGATATTTGATGATCTTTGTATAGTTGTTTTTTTCATATGGAAATCCAATGAAATCCAACTCTTCCATATTTTCTCCGGCTCGCCTTTTTGGAACCGCCAGGTCGATGTGCCCCAAGGGGTGTCCGACGCCTTTTTCCAGAAGGCTTGGATGCAGATGTTGGTGCGGATGCCCAGTGGGATCCCGGGGTTTCCCGGGGCCAAGATTCTGGAAGAAAATTTCACCCTGGGCAAATTCAGATCTTCATGGGATATTGCAAGTTATAAGTATATATAGAAGTATCATATATGGGATATTGCTTGATATTTGATGATATTTGATGTATATCTATATATCTATAGTCAATCCATGTGCATCCCATCTATATATCTGGGTAAATTATAACGACCTCACTGTTCTCCCTCACTGGAAATCATGGTTAGTAAGGGGAATCATCCCCAAATGGCCTTATTTCAGGTTAGTGAATTATTGTAATTTGCCCATATATATATATAAGTATCATAAACATTCATAAACTGGTTGGTGGTTTGGAACATGGCTTTTATGACTTTCCATTCAGTTGGGAATGTCATAATCCCAACTGACGAAGTCCATCATTTTTCAGAGGGATTGAAACCACCAACCAGATTAATATGGAACATTCATGGACATATTATGACATATTAATATGGGATATTTTTTGGGATATGAATGGAATGTCCGTGGAATTTTGAATTTTGAGGGAATATGAATGGAACGTGCATGTGATATTGGTGAAAAGCCTCCAGTACTCAAACAATGGTTGGAAAGTCCCCAATTTAGTTGGATGAGTCGACAGAAGAGGCCTCTTGGAAGCAACCTTTTTTAGAAGTTGCCCTTTTAGTAGATCATTTACTTTGAATTGCCAGAGGGTAATATTTAGGGATGGGATTAATGGAGTGATGTTTCGGACATGGGACAAGATGACAAGGTTTCGAGCAATCGGACAATGCAATACATTGGTGACAACAGGTAATTCTTCGATTGGGTATTGTATCTAGTCTCCGAAAGATTTTGATAGATTGTGTTGTTGTACATAGTAGTCAGTAGAGTTACTTAAATATATTCAGCATGTCAATGTTGACCAACACTGACCAATGTGTATCAATAGAAGTCAATATTATACTTCATCATAGTATCATTGCCATCATTGTTTAATGATGATGACACTGCCATTAACATGATTATTTGAAATATTATGATTGAACAATATATTCTACCCTCCCCTAATCAAAGATGGCAATGAACATTATCTATACTGGAGGGCTTTAATGTGACAATCATCTAGAAAAGGGTAGTTTTCCATTGCTATTTTTGGTTCCCAGATAGTATTCTAGATGATTCATCATTGATGTTAGGGTTCAATAATCCTGGGATAATTCGAAGAAATAGAGCAATACAGCATCATATAACCATTGCTATGTTTAGGATTATTGGTGGTTTGGAACATGTTTTATGTTTCCATTCAGTTGGGAATGTCATCATCCCAACTGACGAAGTCCATCATTTTTCAGAGGGGTAGGTTGAAACCACCAACCAGATTATTATTAACCATCATTAACCATTTTTGATAACCATCATATTAACCATTATTAACAGTATATTAACCACATATTAACCAGAAAAAATACCATCATCCATTGTTGATTGGCCTTTTAAAAAACCACCGTCCATCGCCATCCTCCTGGCCCTCCGGGTGCCCAGGATCTCCAAAGTTTCAGCACACCTTTGATCCCAACAGGCAGCCATGGGGTGTAGCTGCAGGGTGTAAAAAAATCCACGCAATAGACATGGGGATGGACGGAATCAACTAGACACAGTTACATATTCATGTATTTTTAGATATGTGGTGTCTTCGAACTGGATGTTTTTTTTTTTTGAAATGGATGATTCCCAAAACCATGGGTTTCATGGTTTAATGACTTGGATGATTTGGGGATCCTCGCATGCTAGGAAACCTTGGTATGTGTATACATGACCCACATGGTGGTAGGAATATGTTTGCATAAGATGTAAATATGGACATCTGGTTGGTGGTTTCAAACATGTTTTATTTTCCATTTCATATATGGGATAATCCTTCCCATTGACGAACTCATATTTTTCAAGATGGCTAAAACCACCAACCAGACATCGTATGTATGTCAGTTGAAACAAATGTGTTTTGGGAATGTCCTGACATCAACGTGCTCCGAGCGAAGGACATTAGAAGTGACCTTTTTCATTCCTTTTTCCACAATCCTCGACCAAGACCCAGCAATTGATCAGAAGGGAACCATTTAAGTAGCAAAACATCATTTGTTTGGAGTAACCGGAGTAACCCTCTAGTTCATCAAACAGGATAAATCTATGTAGATCTTAATTCAAGGTTGGCATGATTTCTGTAAAACGGCTCAGTTTCCGTCATGCACATGTCATCCCAAATCCTTCAACTCATTTTGCAAAGGTTCAGAATGGTATCACTGAATGTTTTGGATCTGCCGATGTCTACCCTTTATCCCAAAAAAGGTGGTTTCTATGAAACCGATAGCTAGGTGAACATGACTCCAATAGGACTTTTGAATACTTTTGATAGATACATGATAGTTATATGATGAATATATGATATATCTATAGTTAATGGATGTTAATGGGCTAACCCAACTTATAACTGAACGGGATACCCGCAGTGGGTATCATGGCAGACATCGACAGCTTGCCTTGCGGCAGGCAATGAGTCCGAGAACGTTGTGGCCTGAGATTAAGGATGGCAGGGCCTTAGTGTCTGAGTGTATTGTTTCATGGGATTTTATTGGATTGGGGTTTGATATAACCAACTAACCAACAAACATATGACCATTTGCCAAAAATAGTTGACAGAAATTTTGTACTAGTTGTTGATAATTAGTGTGGACCTAGTTGTTTTTCCTCTTCGTTATGAGGCAGCACGCAACTAAATTCACCAATTCTGCAAGGCAGCGCCAGCAAACCCGCTAGGTTTGCGCTAGTTTTTTTCACACCCATGTTCAAGGATATTTTCTTGTGTTCCTGTCTGCTTGTTATTTCAACATGAAGAAAAGTCAAGATGTAACACTTAGCTCCTTAAAACCTAAGGATGTCTTAGTGAATTTCTGTGCTACTAAACATTTTTTCCATATTTTTGAGGTTGCGGCTCAACTTTGCGAATTTGTACGTAATTTTACCCGCTAGATCCCCGCTAGCAATGCGCTAGCAAAAGTTTCAAAAAACGGCTTTGGTTGACCCGTGACCCAGTCGC
>Ga0126342_10003426_pt1 | contig 26202 bp, 26 predicted proteins | sample Cyp1metagenome_FD_92528 | JGI IMG/M metagenome (GOLD analysis project Ga0126342, IMG submission 92528) | Coral microbial communities from Lord Howe Island, Old Settlement Bay, Australia - Cyphastrea 1 metagenome | ecosystem: Host-associated > Invertebrates > Cnidaria > Coral ...
AGATACAGATAGATACAGATAGATACAGATAGATACAGATAGATACAGATAGATACAGATAGATACAGATAGATACAGATAGATACAGATAGATACAGATAGATACAGATAGATACAGATAGAAACAGATAGAAACAGATAGATACAGATAGATACAGATAGATACAGGATAGATACAGATAGATACAGATAGATACAGATAGATACAGATAGATACAGGTAGATACAGATAGATACAGATAGATACAGATAGATACAGATAGATACAGATAAATACAGATAGATACAGATAGATACAGATAGATACAGATAGATATAGATATAGATAGATATAGATATAGATAGAGATAGATATAGATAGATATAGATATAGATATAGATATTAGATATAGATATAGATATAGATAGATATAGATATAGATAGATATAGATAGATATAGATAGATATATATATATATGATATAGATAGATATAGATAGATATGGATAGACATAGATAGATATGGATAGATATAGATAGATATAGATAGATAGATGGCGTATTATATACATTTCATGCTCATTGACTGTACACCGTATGTACATGAATACATATACCATATATATATATATATTTATTTATACACATACATACATACATACATACATACATTAATACATTAATACATTAATTACATACATACATACATACATACTCAAATTTCCCATGTGGTTTGGTTTTCCGCAACAGCTTAACACCAAGACACTGAATCAAAATCAAACCCGTGGCCGTCATAAATACTGAAATTCAGATGGTAAATTTAAAACTGTTCCCACCAGATTGTACATCTATATATTCACTGTATATGCTGCACGATTGGTCCCTGCTTCTGCAGCTGTCTTGTGCCTTGTTCCCCAGCCAGTTGCAGATGTAGTCCACGTCACCCGCATAGATCAACACGTCAATGCCGTCGGCCAACAAATCCTGGGACAACTGAGCTGCTGGCAAGACAGGCTCTTGAGAAATGTGGGTTTCCTAAAAATAGGTGCACCCCCAAATTATCCATTTATATATATATATATCCATTGTCTATAATAGGATGTTCCACTATAAACCATCCAGCTATTGGAGTATTCCCACAGAAACCCCCATATTAGATCCTTTCCCCAAAGAGCTGTGGCGCTTCACCAAGGCACTGGCAAGAGCTGCTGGTACTGGACAAGCCAATCCCCTGCAGCCACAAAGGAAAGGTCCACAGCATAGTTGCAGGAGCCCCATTTCTTGTGCACGCCCAGCCTCAAATTCCGACAGCGGATATGGTATCTCAGCCTCTTCAGTCTGTGGATTCGCATTAATTGGGGTCATCCCAATATATCCGTATCCCAAGGTTCAAACAGAAAACTTCGGCACATTTGAAACCACCAGCCCTAACTTCTCATGCTTCGCAGACAGCCGCCCGAAAGGCCACGTAACTCGCTTTGCACGTCGGGCTTGTTGAGGTATGTGCCAATCATGTCGAAGTCGTAGCAAAGACGGCCATATTTGCACATGCTGCGCATGTCATAGGGATTCTTGCCTGAGTCGCTGGTTGCCGTGTTACTGTCCATGAATTGCGAACATCATGCAGAATCAACGGTTGCAGCCTATCAATCTGTCGTCCAAAACTATGATAAACCTATATATCTTATTGGAATGTGCAATCGACGACGAACGCCGGATCTCCGAACAAATCGGCACTACAGTCCGATGTTTTCCTGCTTTCTCGAAGAGATTGTAACAGTGCATCTAGTCGCATGTTTCCGATGGATTCCTCGAACGCTCTGGGTTTGAAACCATAGATGATGGTTTAAAACCTCTCTTTCCCCCTTAAGTTTGCCATGTTGAATATGTTGCATGTAAATCCACAATGTTTGGACAGACCCGCTCCTGATCTGAATTCCATTGGTTACGGGAAAGTTGACCGTTTCACAGGTCGTTTTTCACACGCGTTGCGTTGTAAAACAACTTTCGGGGTGCCGAGGATCCAGTGAGCTCATAGGGCATGATGGCCATCAGGTTGCAAGCATCATAGGCCGCAAAGCATGCAGATGCGTTCACCACACCACCAGAGGTGGGGTCGGGATCGACACCTCTTGGCTTGGCAGCTTAGGGGCTGGAATCTGGGAAAATCTGCTGGGTTTCATGTGGAAAGTGTAGATTTTACTGGATTTCTTGGATAAACATGTGATCCTCTAAAACATTTAAAACGTGGAGTCCTATGTTGAATCACGGTGACACTCGCCGCTTCCAACTCAGTTCCGACATGGCACCTCTGTTGCACGCAATGATGCCCAGCTCACAGGCTGGCACCAGCCCTTTCCTGCCAGCTGCATCTGGGTGCAAGGTTTCATGAGAACTGTGTCTGTTGGTATGTGTCTATCTCCCGGCAAAGTTGCCAGATCAAACCTGCAACGATAAGGATAATATGGTGGAAAAAACACAAATATATATATATATATATATTATATATATATATACACAATATAATATTTTATTTATATACAATATATTATTTATATATATAATATAATATTTATTTATAAATATTTTTTTTGATCACTAAATCTCACGCCAAACTCGCACAGCAAGCGCCGAGTGTCATGATGTAGTAGTCGCCCTTGCTGACCACATTTGCAGGAGCATGACCACCCTCTTTCTGTCCACCAAAGTGGGCCATCTCTGGATACCACCTGCTTTGCATGTCATTTTCGACATGGATTTGACCTGTTTTGGACTCGGTTCGGTCCTTCCAGCACACTATCTTAATACAGCATGTCATGCAGATTCTCCGAATGCAAAACTTGATAGGTATATACCCCATGAACCAAACCACTTTATCATACATTATCCAGATTTCAGAAGCCCTCAGCTCCCTTCGACTCCACCCCTGGGGCTTCCAGCTTGTACTGCTCCAGGGGGTCTGTGAGTCCATTGCCAATGGCCAAGCCTTTCAGCGGGATCTTCTGCCCCTCACCTGCCTGCAGGGTCTGCAGACATATCGCAGGTGAGTGGTTCATGTTTTAACCATGAAAAGGGAATATCGGAATATCTCTATAGTATCTACAGTACTATGTTATATCAGTACATCAGTATATCATAGTATATCTATACAATATATTTATAAAATGTTCGGGATCAGCATCCCAAAATCCAAAGAGGGAAGCGCCGCTTGCCATGGGCTGATTGGACTGATGGCGGGCTGATGACGCCTTGTTGCCGCTCCAAATGCGGTGGCCGATGGCGGGCACATAGTGTCCTGTTGCGATGGGGGCAGCTTATGCCCACTGCTGAAGGCATACAGTAAGACTCCAACATCTCCAACTAGGCACTGGGCTCAAGTCTGGTAAAGTCTCGTCCTGCATAGGATTCTCCAAAGATGTAGAAGTTGGTGCTCTGGTACTGCTTGAACTCAGCAAAGAACTTCTGCAGGAACCTGATCATGGCACGGGTGATCCAATGTGCCGCTTAAAGAGACGATCTGTGCAGACGTGCGTTTTGAGTTTTAAGGATCTTCAAACTCCGGGCCCTGCTACTATTCCACTGAATGCTGGCAAATCAAAATAAAGTATATAGGAATGCTGTTGACCACCGGAAATTGTTGTGTATGTCGACTCCAATGTTTGATCTATATAAATTCAAATGAGTTGTGGCATTACAAGCATCCCCATTGATGCTTCTTGGTTGGACTTTCCTGTGGATGAGTTTCGAACTTCGAGCATGCTATCATGTGGCATGCTCGAAAATTGGGTCCCATCGCAAGCGCAAAATTTGGTGCTTTCAGTACAAGAGACCACCCGGTTTATGGTTATCCCTGTCAAGTTTGAATCCAACATCATCCAATTGCAATTAAAATCATTTAAAATCCTATTTGCGGATGCCCTGAAGACACTACATCCTGCCCTTAAAACACATTGTTTACCCTCTGGTAATGTAACACAGCGAACTGGACAATCACCATTTTCAGAAACGCAAAATCATCATCATCATCAGCAGCATCAGCAGCATCATCATCATCATCATCATAATCATCATCATCATTTATAACATATTTTTATGAGCCACGGCTTCCATTTCAAGAAATGCTCAATAATCATCATAATTCATCTATCTATAAGTATGTGCTGTTTTCCATAGCAAACTGTTAAATAACCAAAAGATAACAACGGTAACAACGAGGGACACAAACATGTTGTTGGCCACGCCCTGCTCGTTGTGGGTGCCGATGCCCGTAGAGAAGCCCACGCCGGCGGGTTGATCAACCCACATGACCTCAGGTATCGATCATTGATCCCCTCACTATAAATCAATATAACAATTGTACATTAAATTATATAATACTATTATAAAATCGTATACAATATTATACATATAACATCATATAACTATATATATAATCAATTATATATATATACGAGTATATATATATATGTGTGTATATATATATATATATATATATGTATATATATATATACACACTCTGTATATATCATATCAGCTTACATCACCAGCCTGTTTGGGGGATGGATTCAAACTCATAGGTCTTTATCACTATTCCCAGGACCCCAGGTCAGCCTGCTGTGAAGAAAAACAGTTCTTCATCACCAAGGGGCATTTGCGGCGTAGTGCCAAGAAGCAGGATTTCGGTAGGTATATTGACCTGAGCCCAATGAATTGAGTGGCCTGTAGACCGAAAGTTTCGCATAATGGATTTTGATGGATTATAGTCATAGTATGTTCTCGTAATTCCTGTGTGAGTAGGTAGTACAGGTATAACTCCTCAATCACCTAGCGATTTTTATCTTATGCACTGCTGATCCCATTTGATCACTACTGGCCAAGCGGTGTTGGTCAGCAGCTGAAGTCAGCACCAGACTTGCCATGTCTTGTACTGAGACCCTGAAACATCTGAAACTCTTACCATGGCGCTCTTATGGGCTGCTTGCCAATCTTGCCAGAATTTACCGGAAAGAGAGGATTTCTTCCTGACTGCCTCGTCATGCAGCGCAAGTCAGCACCTCCGGCTCCCCCCTGCGGCACCAAGGAGCCGTTTTTTGCCACTTTGCCTGAGTTCCAAGTAGCGTTGATGGACTTGGACCACTTGAACTTGTTGGCTTGCAAACTCATCAAACCATCCCACTTTCCAGGACACGATGAGTTTGAGGGATGGGCATGTCATTCTCAGACCCCACTAGGCCCACTACCCCAAGCACCCCACCACTGGACCATGGGTCCAAGTCGCAAGGCCCATTCTCAGCAAAGAGCGCCAATTGCGAGGAACAGCCAGGGCCACCAGAGAGCCACATCACCAGTGGTGCGGAAGAGGGGTTCCTCGGCGGAGATTTTTGATGTTTGACCGTTTGAACCCAATGTTTCCCCAGGAAAAAAGATGAAAAAAGGAAAAAAGAATAATCTGAACCAGCCAGAGGGATCACCATGGATCCGACGAGATGCTCCTTGGCCTCAAACAACCAGAAGAAATATTTGGTGATGGGGTTCACTGAGATGTAGCCAGCTGTTTGATTGACGCTTGGGTCCTCAGGCATGGAGTGCAGGGGCACAACAAATCGGAAGTGAATGCTTGAGAAGACACGACGCGAAGGTGTACAATAATTTGGTTTTAAACTATGTATATGTTTACATACGTATATACACATTGCATGTGTACATGGTACATATACTGAGACATAGAGAGACAAACAAAAAGACTGATTCTCAGTTGGTTTTGTCATGTTTTACCGTTTTACTCGATTAATTCTTGGTCCTAGGATGTTTGGACATCATGTCCGTTCAGAAAGCAACTTAGGGATCGTTCATCCGTACGCTGTCTTCGCTAACTCAACTACCATTCCCTTAAGGTCTGTTGTGGTTTTATAACTCATATAATGGGTTTCCCGTGCCTTCCCGTTGGTATGTAGAAAGGTTCCACATCCTTTTTCTGCGGATGTCATTCAGTCCAGTTCGACAATGACTGGAGCTGCTCTAGAGATGGCCCCTTCACCTTCAATTGCTTGGAGATTGGTAGCTCCTCCCTTACCTCCTCCTCCTCCTCATCATCATCATCATCATCAAACACTTAATCAAACAATCAGATCATCCAATAATCCAATCATCCCAGCACCACATCCCACGAATTCCCACGATATCTCGCTACCTCACGACCTAGATCGCCCAGTGCATCTCAGCCACACAAAGCTTGGGATGAGTAAAGCCTTCGGCCGCCTGGGCCTCCTCGTGTGCGGCTTCAGCCTCCTGGAACTGCGTGGCTGAAGGATGCCTAGCTCTTTTTTTTGTTAGAGGAAAGGTGAGCTCCAAGACACCAAATTGGTCAACAGCAACAGAATACCAAAAAAAGTTGATGCTTCTTCAATCTTCATGCCACGAGAATCGTGGTAAAACCGGCGCCTTGGCCAATTGCTCCAGTGTGGAGCGGTTTTCCACCAGCAGCTGCGCTTGCACCAGCGGCAGCACAACTGCGACTCGCAGCATCCATGGCACCATGGCGAGGGAGACAAGGGTCCACCCCTTGCGATGGAGACAACCACGGGACCAGCAGCAGCTCAGCCAAAACGCTGGTGAAATCAATCTGAACCATCCTGTGCCTGCAAAGTGCCACGAGAATGCCAAGGTATCCGGCTTGATTCATGTTGACAGTAAAACGATCTTCAGCTCTAATTTGGAGCGCGAAAATGTTGACTGCTTTGCTTGCAACGGTAGCCGACAACCATTTTACCACTCCCATGTCAAGAAATCGAGGCACTTTGTGCCACAGTGATTCAATTCTGCACGACAGTCTCCCCTCGCATTCGACGCGGCCAAACAGCGACAATCACATCAAGAAATGGCCAGAGTCACGGTGGCTGCCATAGCAGTTTGAGAACTGATCTCTTTGGTATACAGGTCTTGAGTTGAGAGTACCTGGTACAGAAACCCTGCCTTTCAAGTCCGAGCGGCTGCTCCCTTAAACATCTGGCTGTTCCTTGGATTGGGACCCAAAACCTTATTTATTGAATATTCAAGCCAAGCAGACCCGTTTTGATAATAACTTTGTGGAAAATCGTGTGACTCCAGCTTTTTGAAATGACCGGGCTGAAGATTGGCTGGCACCGTCTGCAAACAGCACATGCGCTGCCCTTTGAGGCCACAATGCTTTGCTCAATATGCGCAATGCGACCTGAGCGTCGAATAAGGCGGAGAAAAGGGCTGCACTGACTCCAAAAAAAGCTGCTGGGATCTTGGTCAAGAAATGGGGATTGAATTTTGAAGCCATCCATTTGGACACTTTGAGCCACAGCCAAATCACTGCCACTGTCAGAAACCAAGGCCCTGGCACGCTGTGAGAACGCGGCAAAGTGGTGAGATGTCATCAGACTACTGACTGGGAGGGGTGGCCAGCGAAGCTGGAAAGGCTGTACATCTAGTGGTTCCCCCATGCGACGAAATATTGCACTGAGCTTCCAGTGAGGCACACTGTGCCTGATGTTTGGAGTCTTCTTGAAAAGTCTTCCGCAACTCGCACCAACAAATGATCAGAAAAGAAACGTATAGTGAAACAACGGCATGAGTAAATGAAGAAAAGATTTGACCTGAAACAGCGTTGTGATTGCTCCTATGTGGGACAGCGTGACGTAGACTTCTATCTGTTTGGTGAACATAGACTTCGGTCGGCTTTGCAGGTGCCGGTCTGGAAGTCCAGCGAGCGCAAGGGCTAAGTGCCATTTCTTTGCCTAAAAACCCTAGTCCATCAAGGATCAACTGGCTAAGACACTCACCCATGCTGAAGCCAGCCCATATTGCGAAAACGGCTAACTTGTTCCAATTTGCAGCAGGTGGGCAACATATTCTTCGCACAAACACAACGAAGTCCCTTGGTTAAGTCTGAAAAGGTCTTGACTTGTCATCCATTGCTGGGGTTCATCACTGCTCATTTGGCCAACAGCTGGAGATTGATTTAACCATCAAAGACAGAGATTTGCACAAAATTCGTCTGCTGCATCGCCGGAGTGCGGCTGGCACCCCCAAGCCATTCAGCACCCGCAGGCAGTGAATCAAGCCCTGGCTGCACGCCATTTCCGGTTGCCTAACTAACAGTCAAGATTCGCGTTTCTCGACCCCCACCAAAGATTTTCGTGGGGTTCCAACTAGCCATGAATGGAGGGTTTTCCTGCGAGTGTCAAATAAAAAATCGCTGGAAATGTCGAAATGTCGAACCCTTCACAACTCTGACTCTGGCCTTGAAAAAATGATGATGTTCTGCCAACTGCATCAGAAACGCCCCGGAAAGCATCCTTTCGAACCAACCCGCCCGGCCGGTGTTCACCGCGCCACACTTCGGGCGCGCCTGCAAGACGCCGGAAGTTTGTCACTGGATAGCTGGGGATCTCCGTGAGATTATCCCTAAAATTTTCCCAGCTGTTCCAAGTTATCCCAAAGATTGGCTCAAACATTATAGTATCCCAAAATTGCATCTGAAATTGTGAGAGGTTCAAAGCGCCAAGTGTCTAGGGACCTCAGGGTTTCATCCCAGTGCAAAGCAAAACCCAAGGATGAGTTCTTGTGCTCATGTAGTGAAGCTCGAAACTGGATGGAAAATTTTTGCTCAGTATCATCTCACCAAACGACCACAATTCTTACCTGCCGTATGATTGGGGTCATCCCTCATGGCCTCATGGCTGTTGCTTTGCCTCACTGCCCAGTGAACCAGTTAGGGATGGCCGTGTGTTGCTCGAAGACGGCGCGGGCCTGCCAAGGGGCCCAAAAGGAAGCAATCAGGAAGCGATGCTGATGCTGGATCTATTCATTTCTTATACAGTTATAGTATGTTGTAACCAGGATAAGCCATGAACATTGTTATAACATACTATATTTATTGTATAACATACTAAAGTTATAAGTATGTTATAGTTATCCCATGATAACTAAAAGGCGATGCCAAGGGGCGCCCAATTTTTTCACATCTAACCGTTAGCTGCACACCTGCTGCACCAGGCCGCAGGGGATCATCCCGCGATCCCCCATGGCGAACCAGCCTCAGGATGCTCGAAATTGGGATGTTCTCAACGGATTGATGGGAAAAATGTGGCAAAAAACCATGGAGTTGCCCAGCAGGCAAAAACACAAGGGGATTCCCAAAAACCAACCAATTCAAGGACTTTATATGACTTTATCCTACACATTTCACCTGGCAGTCGAACAGCGATGTGCGGAAATCGTCATGAGAACCAGGAAGACTGGCCGTGTGCCGGTGTGCCAATCTATGAACACTGCATGCACATGGTATCATGGTCCCCAAGGACTAATCAACCTCAAAAGCAAACCGAGAACAAAGCTGCAGTACGCGCTACAAAGTCGAGGCTGCGACCCATGGGAACCAGCGTGATTGCTTGACCGACCTCGGGTTTTCTTTCAGCAATTTAGGATATATCAGGAAAATTGTAAGAATCCAAGGCAGCCAATACCCCTGGGTCGGTGGGTGTGGGTAAAAATGTTCAACGCCCAAAAAAAACTGGATGTTTTCAGATCCGAAGAAAAATGACAAGCCTTGGATCCACCAGATCGGTGGTCTCCTGTGCACCCCCACGGGTGCCAACTGCACAGGCGTCACACAGCCGGAGGCCACGGGGGTTCCCACCTCACTGCCAAAGCCACTCAGGGCCACCTCAGCTGCAGGGAGATGGGTTTATCATCACTCAATGGGAATCTCCTATCAGTATATTTTGTTTGAGACTATTCATGTTATAGCGATTATATGTTTGAGGTTCTATGTGTATACTGTGCGCATATATATATATATATATATATAATCATATAAACTATGAAATTTGTTCGGTACATGCGGGAGGGCCGTGGGCGGGTACCATTTTTTGAAGGAGTATGTAATTGGTCCTTTTCTCGTTCCCACCCTAATTTGATCAATTAGGGGTTGGTATGTTGACGTGGGGTTAACATCATATCGTGTGTGTGTGTGACCTTTTGGAATCGGACCTTTGGAACAAGATACCCTGGCAGACTGTTGATGACCTTCTGGGAACTTGCATTGGTGTAGTTTCCCAGAAGTATCTCAACTCCAAGCAACCGTCGAGGCCGTTGGGGACGCAGAAGCGCTGTGCCACACCTCCCCAGTGATGATTGCAGGATCTTAGGAAACCAACTGGGGAATCGTCTGAATCCAAAAACGGTTGGCTTTCAAGCCTCTAACATGGACGTGGATGCAAAGTACAGAAAAAACCATCAGTTCTCCCGGCAAGAAACCCCAAACAATGCGCAGTTAGGATTCTAAAGGGGAAGGTGGAAAGGATTGTAAAGCATGGTGTTCATTCAAGGTGGTCTCTGGAAGAAGAGATACCAGGTTAGATTCTGCAAGCTCCCTTTGCGAAGATCACTGGAAGATCGTGCCCAAGATCCCCTTGACAGGTTTCTGTAGAAGCTGCTTTGCAAAATCCCTTTGGAAAGCTATCGGTACAAGGTGTCTATAAGAGATCTCCACAGAAGATCTCTGTAAGAGGTCTCCACAGAAGATCTCTGTACAAGATCTCTACAAGACGTCTCGTGGCAAGATCTCTGTACAAGCTCCCTATAAAAGGTCTCTTGGCAAGATCTCTGTACAAGATCCCTTGAATATCAAAATGAGATCCGTGCCACAACGAAGGGAATTTTACACACGTTGAAAGTGCCGAGAGGGCTTCGCGAGCGACCTCAAAGTTGGCACCGCACCACAGCGAGAGCGATCTGACAAGTCCAAAGTTAATGAGAGCGGTCTGACGAGAGGGTTGCGCGAGAGGTCTCCGGGCAACCGTTTCGTGCGAGACTTCCCTCAATAACGGAAGATGAAAGAGCTTTTGTGCTGCAAGGAAAACAAAAGTGCCACGCACATATGAGACCACCTCGAATGACCACCAGGCGTTAACCCCTGCCGTAAGAACCCCAAGTGTGGCCACACTGTTTGGGGACAAAGTTGGATCTGGGTCCACTGTAAAAGTCACAATAGAGTAAGTCAAACTTCTGTGGATCCGAAAAAAAATTGGGGAGATGTTGAGCATCCACCAGCAGTTGCTGGTGGCCAAGCCTGCGGTGGCGGCTCAAAGGGATTATCAAAGAGGTTTTCCGGCAGAGCCTGGACAGGATGGGAAACCCATCACTTAGATCAATACGGCTGATCAATACACTTAGATCAGCTCTGAAGTCCGCGCAATCATGACCCGTCCTCTTACACTTTTCCACCAATAGTTTCTTGTTGAGATTGGAGATCTCTCCAATCTCACCACCGACAGGGGCTCCCTGCAGAGTCAGCTGGATATTGGTCTTGATCCCTGATACTGTTCTCCAATGCGAGCCTGGTGAAGCCAAGATTGTCGCTGCTCAATTCTTGCTGTATTCATCATGAGTCCCATTTCTAGGTTCAGAAAGTACAAATTGCCAATTTCTTCCCACTTCAGTTTCGGCGGACGGCCTGCTTCGGAGCTTCTCATTCTCGGCGCGCAATGCCAGCAACTCCTGCACAGGTGCAGGGAAAGCAACAAGCTCTGAACTTCTCCATCAATGCAATGATCTAACAATTCTTACAGTATGGGATGGTTCTTGCGCGACCCATCTCCAATGAAATGCCCCTCATCAATGACTCTTGAGGGGTTATCTGTTATCTGGGTGCTTGAGCCGCCCATCTTGGGACCAGCATCCCATCCAGCTAAGTTGGATGAGTGGACAATCGCTCAAACCTGGTTATATTCACAGTGAATAGTGGTGAAATCCCCATATTCATGCTCAAACGCCCAATGTTTCCATTGAGTGCCAAACCAAAGAATAAACCATAGCAAAGTTTGCACTTTGTGAATTGTTTGGGTTCACCAAATGTGTATTGGTCAAAACCCTAATACCCTGAACCAAAGTAGCTAATTGCTTGTACTAGTTATGGATTGATGTTCATACCACGATTCCTGGTTAGACAAAATGTTCATCAATTAACCCGGCCCACTTATGTTGCTTCGGTCCCCACTCTTGACTCTTGCTGCTTGAATCTCAAGTTTTCTTGTTTTTCCCCAACCCCAAAATGTTTTTGCTCAAAGCCTATTTTTCTTGACCACACCGACCACACCCCGATTTTTCTGAAACTCTATCTCAACCCCCCAAATCCGAAAATTGACAATCCTATTTAAAATAAAAATAAAAATATTTATGTCAAAGAATGTTCCAAACCTGTCCATCTTTTGGGGGTTGCTACTTACGGGGGCTATTTTCACAATGATCCCATTCTCCCATTACAAATAAGCACCAGTAAGACCAAAAAGATTACCTATAGGTTATCCAACATATCCAAGTTACTATAGGTTGCCCTCTGGAAAACTAACATAACTATGGAAAATCACCATTTTTAATGTGTAAATCAACTAATCAATGGGGTTTTATGTTAGTAAATCCTCCATATTTTGATGGTTTTTACTGTTTTTACCACCCAAGTTACTATAGGTTACCGGGTAAACCGATAAGTTACCTATAGGTTCCCATCACCCAACGCCTCGTGCACGGCCGAGGACGTCGACACCGAGGATGCCCTGGAGGAGATCTGCGGCGACGCTTCCGTGGCCTAGGGAAATGGAGATTTTGAGGGGGTTGGAAATCGATTTACCAGGGATTACTACAGGTACGGGAAATCCCACTAAACTCACGTATTTATAGGAAAATCATGGAAAATCCAACTAAAATAGTTGTAATCACTATAGATTATGATTATAGTTATAGTTATTTATTTATTATATATCACTATTTTTTCGGGAATATCACTATTGTTGTAATCCCAAAAAAATAGAAACTATAGTTGTATCACTTTCGTGCGTGAAAATGACTCATTTGACTCTCAGGGTATAATAATATGTGCATAATATGTGCATGATATGTGTGATATGTGGTATATGAATGTATATAATATGTTTTTTATGATGCAGTTGATATGTGACATACATTCGTGATATTTTATTTATAACCTGTATTTAATATGTTTCTATTCTGGGAAGATGTTTTTGTTAGTTCATAAATTTGGAAAGAAAACAGACCAAATTTGAGGAGGTTACTGCAAACCATCATTCAGGAAGTCAGAGTGAGGTCTTCGGGAGGCCGCCAAATGCGTGCTTACAACTGAGTGATATAACTGTCGTGACCGATACGACCATACTATTTTTTTTGTTCCGTCATGTAACCAAGTCAGGGGTGGTGATGGCTCTCTATCGCATTCGAACTATCACTTTGACCCACTGGAGTGGTTGAGATCCCCGAAATGAGACAGAAATCACGACAGAAATCACTGCCTGATCGTCCTCGAAGCTTGGGCATTTGATCATCATCTTCTCCTTGGAACGTTCCGTGGAGCCAAGCACCCAAGTCATACCACGGAGCAATGTGGCCCATCAGCTGCGAACCAAGTTTCTGGTGTCACCAATTCAGCAATGGGACCTAATGTCCCCGCTTCCCGAAGCAAGAGATCATTGTGCCGCTTGGAGGGCCTAGGTTTCTTTGGCGTGCCATGCTCTTATCCAAACTAAAAATATTGCTGAAAATAAAGAAATTGATATATAGCTAGGCTATAATGTTATCAATGTATGTCAATGTACTATATTACTATATAACGATATATAACATTAAGAGTATTTTTTGAAAAAATGTGCAGGCATTCATGGTCCAAATGTGGAAAACTCCACGCATCACTCATTCATCCGAAGTATGGTTTGCCAGCTGCAGATGTGGTGCGACTCACTACAACGGTGGAAGCTGCACCGCAAAACAGGACTTCCAAACCCCTAAAGAATTTGCTAAAACATGGGTCTAACATGGTTGAACATTGTTTTAGTGATCCTTTACTCTCCTTCAAACACCAACACGCGAAACTATTTCAGATTGATTCACTGCGTTGATTTAAGGAAACATTTAGGGGAAACCATGGTCTTTCCTACAAAATGTATGGGTTTCCGGACGATTTTTCGATTCCTGGATTGATCAACAGAAACAGAATGAAGCATCGTTTTGCCAAGGACATCTCTACTCATAGGCCCAACTGCTGAGGCGCAATGAAAAGTGTAGGTCTTCTGTCGCCCTGGAAGCCCAAAAAAACCTATGGGGGTGCCCTTCAAACTGGGCAATCGCTGCATGTTTTCTCCTTGCTCAAGCGTCGGCGCCAACATGTTGAAAGAGAAATGGCTCATTGGCTTTGCTTTCTACTTCCTGCACCTGTGACAAGGTCAGCAATTCACTGCCCATTTTCAGTGCAATGTTGTCATAGAGGGCTTTGGTTCTGAACTGGAAGCTTCTGTGCTTCCCACCCTCTGAATCCTCCTTCGATAACTACCACTCTTTGGATAGGCTGACAAGTCTTTCTGTAATGATTTGCCACCGTGGGTGCCCTGTGGGCAGAGTATCGGTTTGCCTTTAAATTCGGCACACCACGCCTTCAAGAATTCCAAAGCTGGAATCGGACGGGCGCCTGCAATTGTGCCAGCGGCCCTGTCCTCACCACGGAGATCGATCACCATAATGCTTTGTTGGTTCCTTGGCAATGCCACGAAAATCCCAGGTCCCTTTCAAAAAGCCTACATGAAAACAGTGCGCGCAACAAGTACACCTCAATACAAAGAAAAGATAAGGGGCAAAAAGTGAACCAACCAAAAAGCTCGAAAAGGTTCCAGTCCCACATTGATTTGGAAGGCTTGATGGTCTCAACCCCTTGTTGGTGGGCACTCGTCCCTCGATCAAAGGGTTGTCTTTTTCCGCTTGTGGGGCCCCAACGTTCCCCGCCACCACCTTGGGCAACGCATTGGCACCAGGAGTGCTCTGAACAGATCTTTGCTGTTTCAACGGCGCGGCATAGATCCAGCGTGGCGCTGGGGGTTGCACAACCGGAGGCCGAACCACCGGCCCCACAGGAACTGTCATGTGCTGGACGGGACTCCGCACATACGTCACTGGATTCCCCCGAGCCATTGGGACTTGCCTCGGCCCATGGGCTGCAGGAGTCTGCACCCAAGACGTTGGCTGTGCCATCTGCATTGGACTATCAGGCCGCCAAGCGGATACGAATATCCTCAGGGGTTGATTCTATCAAGCAGAAATGGCTGCATCATCTGCATGTTTCCTGAGAGTGCTGCACGCTGTGAGTTTAGGCAGGATGGTTTCACATCCATGACGTGATCCTTCTACTTACTGGTTTACTGGTTGATTGATAGGGGTTCTCCATTGTATGAATATTACATCAGTCAGTAAGATAAGGTATAACCCCCAACCATCATTCATCAATCCTATCTGGCGTCTTGCAGACTAAATCTACCTTGAAGGCTGTAGTAGCCCGTGTCCATATTTCCAGTAAGCATCATCGACAACAAAATACAGTGCACAAAAACAATGTTTGAAGTTCAGCAACTAACCCCACATCTACAGTTGAAACAAGTTAAAACCATCAACCACCATAACCACCAGAGATTTTCTGATCAATCAAACCCATAAATTAACCACACATGGGACCACCATAAACCATCTATAAACCACCCATGTTGAGGTTCGCCATGCTGGTCCCAGTGGCACCAGTTGAAGTTCGCGCTCGATGGCTTCGTTCATCTGAGGTGAGCTTCGGCCACCCCAGGCCAAGCGCTGACCACGCCAGCGAAGCAACGCCTCGTTGCTGGGATGGCTGCTGTAAGCCATAAATTGGAGGACCCCAAGACCCCAATAGCTGCTAATGCTTGATTTCATGGAAAACCCCAAAAAAAATGGATGACAAAAATGGGGTATATATCCCTATTTTAGGAAACCTCCGACTTTTGGTACTGTTGTTTTTGTAGTCGACCAACTTCTCTGCTGGCCTGGAGCAGATGCTTCATCTTCCGCATCTTCACGGAAGATCCTTCCTCCGTAAGGTAGGCGAAGCTGGCCTGGGACGATATTTGGATATGATCAGATAAATCAGCAGGAATCCTCATCAAACTCTGGATTTGCAATGTATCAGAACTATGGGTCTGTCTTAATATGATACGGTTAAAAGGGGATACCCCGAAACTATGATCGTTGAATCATGTGGAAAATGATGATTTAACATGAGATAACCAAAAAAAAACTCTAATTGTGGGGTACCCCCATTTTCAGATAGTTAAATTTCATAGCTAAGTATGTGTGTATATATATATACACACGTGTTCCCCTTTTAAATGACCATTTGAGGGTATCCCCCATTCCCAGGGTCAACCACCCCGGCCAGCCGGCTCCGGCCTCATCAAAGGTGCTGTGCCAATGACGCTGCAGCAGCGGCTTCAACTGAGACACCAAGATGGCTTTCTGACCCTCCTGGCTGTTGGGTGGATTATATAGATGGGAAAAAAACTGTTTTTGTTGGGATTATATACCATCATATACCATCATATACCATCATATACCATCATATACCATCATATACCATCATATACCATCATATACCATCATATGCCATCTATATTGTTGAATGATGGTTGAATGATGATTTTAGTGAGATGACCCTCCGGTAATTTGACATGGAACAGAAACACATGTTTTGCAGTGGTGAATTCATCTATAAATGCTCCATGTTCGCTAGCTATGTTGGTTTACCAGAGGGTAATGTTAGTAATGCAATAGTAAATCATCCATATTTTGATGGTTTATACCACGCAGACAAAAATGGTAAATGTGGGATGATGAGACTGATGAGACTATTGTTTTACCAACATTCTGGATTGCGTGACTATATATATGTATATTAAAGTATGAATTAAAGTAAATCTAAATATGTTTATAATATACATACATTTATATATATATATATATTATATTGGTCACGGTCCACAGCTTAATTACATAAGCCCATTATGAGAAGCTTGGAAAATTTGAGGACATCCCGTCCTCATCCACCGTCCCGTGCTCACGCAAGATTTTGCAAAGCACCTGCCGAAGAACGCTGGGGATGGTTTCAACCGTTGTTACCCTCTGGTAAACTAACATAGCTATGGAAAATCACCATTTTCAATGGGTAAATCCACTATAAATGGCCATTTTCAATAGCTTTTTGTATGTTTACCAGAGGGTACTGGTTGCAAATGGAGGTCGTAATACATCACTGAAAAACCGAACAGTGGAACATCTGTGCGGGAAGACTCGCCTGATAAAGGGAGGGCCAGCTAGCTGCACTTCCTGGTTTTGGGGCCTTGGTGACGGCGACACAGTACAGTTTTTTATTACCAAAGGGGACAGTACCAATTCTCAAAGTACTAGTGTCATGATGTCAATGATGTCTCATGTATAATCCGGGGTTGGCACTAAATGCCCTCAATACCGTCATCTGATGGAATTTGGTAAAGAAGATTGCTCGTAGCCAAACTTCTTTTGAATACTTGGCAAAGGACTTCTTTTCTGCAAAGGGCAACAACTGAGCATAGAACCCAGTGACCCGTGGAGGTTGCACAACGTACCACTGAGTGCGTGTAAATCATTACTCCCATCCCACTAATGTTAAACACCCCCCATACACCACGGTTTACTAAGGGATTTAGACGTATGTGGGACCATTTTGGGTGTGTCAATAGTAGAGGGATGAGATTATTGATTTCAGGGATGTATCATGCAAACACACCGGAATTTCTCCTATCCTCTGACAAGCTGATTCAAAGTCTTCGTGTATCCAGGTCTGTCCTTAAACTGTGCCATACCCACTTTGAATTGCAATCCGAATAGGGAAAATGATAATGTAATGTAATTAATGATGATTAGCCCACATAAACTCCATGGATCTTGGTGTTTTGCCGCGAGTTTTTTGCACCATGTTTGGGACGTTGACGCAGCCTGCGATGACGTGTATACCCAGCGGCCAATGCCACGGAATCCTCCACCGCCACCACGGGGTTGTCCCCATCTTCACTGTCCACGATGCGAAGCACCTGGCAATATTAAATATATCATGTAATATACTATGATAGTATACTATGCGTGTAATATTGCAAATACCTACATGATGTGGACCAATATGAAGCGCCAACATGCGCCAACTTGGTTTTTGCACACATGACCAATTCCACCCGCTCGGTCAGCCGAGAAAAGGTGCCTCCCATAGGAGGGTGGTGGTGGCAGCCAGCGGTGAGGCATGGCCCAAGGCATTCAAGTCTAAGCGTGTATTGAAGCGCTCCTGCCACAGGAAGCTGCGAAGACTGGAAAATGATGTCCAAAGCACCTAGAGTTTAAGCTCGAAATCTCTGAGATGAGGATTCGGAATGATTCGGATATTGATTGTTTTACCAGCAAAATGGATTATGGATTGCCTTGAACCGTTCTTGACCTGACAACTCCGTGTTGCACATTGGTGAACCGAAACAACAGTGAGAATGCGATGACAGGAACAGTTGGATCCACATTTGGGATTCAAATCTGGTTTGACTCAAACCCACAGAGATTCCACAGAGATTCCACAGAGATTCCACAGAGATTCCAGAGAAAGCATTGCAATAACTCAACAACTGTTGTGCTTTGCTTTTACTCTTGCAGCCTTCCTGGCCAACAGCATGGAATTTCCACCTGGTCTGCCAAAAGCAAGTCTTGCTGCACATCTTCACTAACTGTCTCAAAGGTCAATAAAAGTCTCAGATCGGTAGATCCCAAATCCCTCGGAATCCCTGGTCCCTCCTCGTACTTTTGCAAGAGCGTTTTCCACTGTACACCCCCAATCGCAGCAGCCGGGAAGCATTGCAGCAAGTCTGACAATTGCTGAGCCACCTCAGGATTCGTTGGGAAAGTTGGAGGCGGGAACTCCCTTTTGGTCTGTTGTTTTGGCATCGTACAAATGAGGTTAGGAGTATAGTTGGTGAAAGAAGCAAAGTCTGCTTCTGCTGATGCTAGCTGTACAGTAGAGATTATCGAAAACGTATTCATGTGGGTTCATGGCGGGCCCCCTATCCAGGCCAGTTCGCAGCCACACGCTTCAGATTGGAAGGGAAAAACACCAGGACGTGAAAGGATGATGCAATACGATGCGATGTTCAGACCGGCACCCGCTACTGCCATCTTCACAGCTGAGCTGCAGTCGCGGGGGACGGAGAGAGGACGGTGCGTGCCATCGTCTCTAATCTTCTTCGCTGCTCGACTTTCAATTGTTGTGTTCAGGTCAGGCCCAAACACAGGAGAAAGAAACATCGGATGATGGCGGTAGCCTTTGACATTCAATAGTGATCCAATGGAGGTTTGGTTGGCAGCATCCGTTGCCAGCTAGACATGTTGTTGCTTCAGTGTCACGGGGGGAACCGGTTCAGCAGCTGAGTCTCAGAGCAGCAAGAAGCGCGATGGGAATCTCTCACTGGCTGGCTCTCGAATAATATGACCCAGCAATGGAAAATGCCTATTTATAGCTAATTTGCCCAGTAAAATCACAGTTGACCCGAACCGTTCATACGTGATGATTGCAAAATATTGCAAAGTCTGGAGATTGTAGTGAACAAAGGCCAACCGTCGTGCGGCACCACAATGAAAACAAACTCAGGCATGTTGAATCAGAAAGTCAGGAGTGGAGTGGACTTTGCCGCCCAGATCCGCAGCCCAAAGGTCCAGGGGGAACCATGTTGTTTTAATCACCATTAATCACCATTAACCACCATTAAATCACCATTAAATCACCATTAAATCACCATTAAATCCGAATCCTTTTTTTTCAATGCCAGAGGCAGCAGCTACGCTTTTCACCATGGATTAAAAAGTTTTGATGCACTGCACCAAGACGTAGAGCAGGCCATTCACCTCGGAGCTTTCCCGGAAGATGTGCCGCTTGGGTTGCGCAATGACCGAGAGATACAGCAAATCTGCACTATCCTTTGATGAAACCAGGTAAAACTTCATGTCCGTTCCGACAAGGTCACACTTTGCCATTTGGATATGGATCCAAACCCTATTTAATTGCCTGTTCTGTCACACCAAAATGATTTTTCAATGGTCCCCTTGACCTGTTTGCCATTTCTGAAGATTGTTGATGGTGATGCTTAGGTCCCTAGGCCCTAGTGTTTGATGGTTGGGTCTCCATTTTGCACACCCGAACAGACCAAAGCCATCCCCGCCCCTGGGCCCTTGGGTTTCCCTGCCACCAAAGCACCAACCACCATGGACCAGTCTGCACAGGCAGAAATGACTAGCAAGATCAGCACCGGCGCCTCGAGAGACTGTAGCTAGACATGCCATGGCCAGGTTGCATGTCAAAAGCTGCGAAACCCATCCAAGAAAATGACCAGTTTTTCAACCATACCCACAGTCTATTGAAATCTTTCAAAGCAGTACGTTGATTGATGTCAGGTGTCGCTCCATTTCCTCACGGTTTAGCTGCAGTGAATCCTTACCACTGCACTTTGCAATGCCGAAACAGCTGGCGCCGAAGTGACATGAATCACATGAAGCCTGCGTATATTGGAAGAAAAATGTTCTTAGGAACAATCCATCTGCCTGCTCCAAAAGTGACCAACGCATCATCCCTGCCTTCAGAGCGCACAAAAGCCATGCACCCGGACGGCCACGCGGCACCGTGTAAAGCCGTGGTAGGTCGGGCCACCTTCACCGGGAAAACACTCTCATCCAACTTGCATTTTTTCTGGGTTTGGTTCGCTATATATAATAATGTGCATTTCCTGTTACACCTGATTTTGCAGCTCATGCCACATCATTGTCTTGACATGTCCCGAGAATCTCTTGCCTCATTTTGAGGCGCATAAAGGCAGCCAGCTGCCACCAGTACACCACCACATGCAGGAGGGTGCTCAACCTCAGGACCGGGACATTTCCACCATCTCTCATCCAGTTGCGCAGTTTTCCAACTTTTGGTTCAATCAACTGCACCAAGCACAGGCGACTGGCAATGCAGCAACCCAACACACCCGTTGGGCCACTGGATCCACCAGACTTTTTTCTCACTCGGAACTGTCCTCGCCGTCGCGGTTTTCAACGGGACTCAGAGACAGCAGCTGCTTCAAACAGCTGTGGATCTCTTCCTGAGGACGGCTTTGCCAGAAATTGGACCCCAACAATATGGGATGGTTAAAGACTAAACTCCAGGAAATACCTCATTTGGTGGGTCCAGTGGTGTCTCACATTGAAAGTATGTAAGCACCAAAGCATGTCAGATTAGCCACCCAAGCCGAAAACAGCTGACTTTCCTGCAGGGATGCACCATTTAGGTGTGAGGCTAAGGATAAGGACAGAAAATCAATTGAATGGGACCCCTTTTCAGGAGCTGAACTGTTCACAAAACCGCAGAGGTGGGCAAGGTCCCAGCCAAATTCTTTCAGACCAGTTGCCACGGTTTGTCTTCGAAGCAACACGTGGTTGTCATCGCCTAATGTGTGGCAATTGTCGCCCCCCTGGGAACTCATTCTTCAGAATGGGCCCGTTTCACATCATGGTAAAAGCACCCATGGGATGGTCATCCCAGCAACAGGCGTATTCAGCGTCCTCAACCGAAATATTTCTACAACGTACGACATGTATCTACATGTACAACCACTATTAACCACTACTTGTCTGAGTGTGCAGGGAAAGTATACTCTCCAGTCTCCCACCAACAAATCTGGCTAACGGGAAACAGGGAAACTCTCATACATAAATGGGTAGGGCTCAAAACCTGGAAACCGCTTTTTCACACCCAGGTAGTGCCCCACCTCCATTGTCCTGATGCATCCCCAATTCACTGAGGCGCATAATATACTGTATACGCGGCAAGTATATGAATATACAGGCGTTCGTAATGTGATGTGATGTAATGTAATATCATGTTTATTTTCATGTACCTGATATACATAGCTGTCATCATATGTATATATATATGTATACTAGTCGATTGTGTATATATATATAGATATGTGTGTGTGTGTGTATGTGTGTGGGCGCGCTTTTTGAGCTCCGGGCAGAGGTGGAGTTCGCACCCAGCAGCGCTCAACACAGCCACTTGCGACTCAGGGCAGAAGCCGTCCTGGACGCCGTGCGACGCTGCGACCGGGGACCGGGAATCGCGGGGCTGCGTTGATGATGTAGGCCCAACGTGCATTTTTCATTATTTTTCCAATTCAAGGTGTCTGAAGGATGTCAGGATGTCCATAGACTTGCCATTTTTATGGGGAAAATGATGATAAACCATTGGAGTGTATATACCTATTTTCAGACAAACCCATATGATTCAGGTCACTTCAGGGATATTGTCGCTGTTGAAGGGAAAAACATTTGGAGAACTCCCAAAGCTGGCTTTGGTATTACGGGAATGAAGATACAGTGGGCTATGGCTATAGTGTTTTTGTCCATCCATCTATTGAACTCGTGAAGCAGTTGACCTTGCAGTGACTGCCAAATGACCAAGTGATTTAGCGCTCTGTGTAATTTGGAAGCCTTCAATCTGAAAAGTTTGGTGGGTACTGTAGATGCAGCATAATTCCCGCCAAGTACCTGCCGCAGCGATTGATAACTTTTTAGCTGACTCAAGTCAAAGAGTCTAAGATTCAAGAAATGACGGAAGTAAATCCCGTGCGCAGTGCCCAACCCAAACCCCCTAAGGCAGTCATGGTGAGCATGAAAGACATGGACGGGTGCTAGAGCAGAAGGGGCCGGAAACCTTGCGACAGTGGCAATCGGTGCTGGAGACCATCCATGGATTATCATGTTCCACATGTTCGAACGGCCGTAAAATGGGGATTCCCCCCAGATCACTTCCAACAGCAGAGACCACAGCCTCGGGAGAGCCCTGCAGGCAACCTGGGTGGGATGAAAACGGGACAACCCAGGGAATCATGATCCCATGACCTTTAAAGGAGAGGATTCTAGAGTCGAGTTCATGTCAAGCAGAGGACTTTTTTCTGTATCACAGCATTGTGGGATCTCTTGGTTGGAACCTGCTCGTGCAACAAAGTGTTGTGCCAGGTAAATTTCGATCCAAGAGTGTCCACTTCGAAATGTTCCAAGCCAGTTCCCACTTGTGACCAGGTGATCCCAAGCGGGGGGTGGGATCACCCCACTTGCAACTAGAATTGGCCATCCCTCTACTGGTTTTTCTGCGGGATTCAATATGGACTGTAATCATCCTTCTGAAAAAACAAATAGAGTACGACGTACGAAACCCCACAACTGGCCATCAACCGCATTGATTCTGGAGACTATACACAAACAACGAGTTTTTACCATCCAATACTGGGGGGTCCTATAAAATGTTCCAACCAATTTTGGGAAACCATCAAGAGCCAGCAGTTTGGGGCGCCAGAGCTTCCAAGTGGCACATGCCATGGCTTTCACTGTGGGCGCCAGCAGCAACGTGGGACCGCGCCAACGACGTTCTGCCAATAACCAAAGCGCCTGAAAAGGCGTCATGGCTGCATCGTGGTATGAGATGATCGTCTCGGTCCGTGGATTTAGCTAAATGATCACATGCGGTAACATACCATAAGTATCCATAAGTATCCATAATTATGATCATTTCAAACCAGTACTATGGTTTACTATGTGATGTGTTTGTATGTGTTTGTCGTATTCAAATCATCCGAAACGAGGCCACCATACGTCATACGTTGAATTCACGTACAGGCCCGCTGGGCCAAAACTACTCACTCATGATGGGATGCAATTTTATGCAATTTTTACAAAGTCTTGCTCTAGGTTTCAGAGAACTTGATCCCAACTCGCAGTTTCACAGCCCAGGTACCAGTCCACCACCCCACGAGAACGCCAGAATGACCTTTTCGGAATCTGCGACTCAAATGAAGTTGAGATGGACAATCTAAAGGGATGGGAAACTGACTATTTTGCTTGGTTCGAATATGACTAACTGCAGAGGTTGTTGCAGATTTGGATAGAACCCCAAAAGATGCAAATCTATCAGGGTGTCCAGGTGTCCATTCAAGTTCCGGGGAATTACATCCTTTGCCACCAACACCCTGCCACAAGTGAATAGTTTGACAATTGACAATGCAACTCACTTATCCACAATCCCTTCAAAGAAGATGCTGGTGTCTGTGCTTTTCCTGATTGCTTCACTCCTTCTTGGCAAGTGATGCGGTATACCCAACAATAGACCCTTGATGTTCATCACTTGGAAGTTCTACAAACAAATGGTGCGCATTTTGTTTTTGGGTTTCCCACATCAACATCATTGACTTCAGCCCTCCACCAACGGTTGGTGCTCCAGACATCTGGTTGAAAGTCATTGATGGCCCGGCTGATCGTCCATAGACCGTCTTTGATGGAGAACCACACCTGATGGGGCTTTGGGGAATGGTTGGGCCTCATCTTCATATTTTCAACAAGCTGATCCTTGCGCGGGTCCAATGGCTTGATAGAAGTGGCTGTCGACATAAAACTGGGGGCCCCCATTCTTGGCCTATGGGTCCACGGATACAGCACGTCGACATGTCTAGAAAAAAGAAAAACACACACTTTATCAAAATAACACACAACATATTCAGTAAATAATGGTACCATGGTATCGCTGCACGCCGTATTGGCATGTCGACGATACTTTTTGGCATCGCGAAAACACATTTTGACATCGAAGGAGGCATGTTTTTCTATCACGAAACGTCGTTTTATTGACATGACACCTTTTGCTGTTTGAAACAACCCCTTTGCATGTTGACGGTCGTTTTTGCATCTTGACAAGACGTATCCCAAAATCCACTGGAACATCATCATATTCCCCCTTTGTGCATGGACATAGACTAGGCTTTTTGAGACAAACCCATGTCAGATTGCTGGCTGTATTACATCATTTCTATCTAATTATCTCCTGTTCTCTCCATCATCCCCATTACATCCCACATCATATTGTTAATTACATCACTCTATCTCAAACGTATATGGTATATCCCCGGAAAATCCCAGTATATAAATCTCCTATATATATATATATTATACATATTTATATATATATTATACATGTGTGTGTGTGTCTGTGTTAGAATGTACTATTATCATACTACAGTATATCCCCATAAATTAGGAGACAACCCATAATCTGATAAATATATATATATATTGTAGGTATTCCAATCATATATGTAAAATTATGTAAATATATACAGATATTGGACCTTGGAATCATTCTCATCATATCCCCCCATGCCGCGATCCGCGATCCAAGCGACCAAGCCGGCCACGCAGAGCCGCAAGAGGAGAGGAATCGCCAGCAGCGCTGCCTGAGTAGCAATGTTGTAATACTGAATGTTATAGTTTTACAATATGATATAACATTACAGTATTATGGATGTATCTCATACATATCTATATATGTACATGTGTATATATATATAGACAAGACACATATAAATATATATATACATAAATAGATATACATATTGTTCTATTTGTCAAAATGAAACCTCACCCAAATTTGACAAAACATGTGGTACATGACCACCCTCTAATGTTTCGACTGGTTCCCTTTGCTCCTTGGTTTCATCCATTCAGTGGGCGCACCAGCCGAACCAGCCATGACATCGTGCCCTCGATTCCAGCTGGCCATTCACCAGACGCCACCATCGGAAGCAGCCAGAAGATGACCTGAAGCAGATCCACATGTCCAAAGATGGACTAAATTAAATCAATGTTCAAGTCAAACTCTCAGACTTGATGAAAACGCAAACAAAAAAACAAGAGAAAAAGGTGGAGATCGCCGCATTGCAGCGCCAAATTCCTGTATGATGTACAGTACCAAAAAAGACACCAGGCTATCAAGCTTTGCGTCAAGCGGCCACCAGCAACAGTGGACAGAATGGGTTCAAACACCATCTACCTCAGTTGAAACAGTGGGAAAGTGTGGGAAAATGTGGAAAAAACAACGATAAATGGACGTGTATAGCTGTCCTTCCTATAAGCGTGCGCGATCTGCGCTTGCCGTTTATTTCACCGAACGAAAGTCTCGGGCGCAGGTCAAGCTGGAACAGCGCTATCACTCCTCCCTACCAGAAATGTTTCAAGGAAAAAAAACACAAAACCAAATAGTAGGCATGTATGTGTGTGTATATTATATTATATTATAGTGTATTGTATTGTATTATATTATATCATATCATATCATATTATATTATATTATATTACATTATATTATATTACATTATATTATATATTATATTATATATTATATTATATGTTATATTATATATTATATTATATATTATATTATATATTATATTATATTATATATTATAT
>Ga0126342_10003427_pt1 | contig 26200 bp, 25 predicted proteins | sample Cyp1metagenome_FD_92528 | JGI IMG/M metagenome (GOLD analysis project Ga0126342, IMG submission 92528) | Coral microbial communities from Lord Howe Island, Old Settlement Bay, Australia - Cyphastrea 1 metagenome | ecosystem: Host-associated > Invertebrates > Cnidaria > Coral ...
ATGAGAAGGTGTGAAGATGAGAAGATGTGAAGATGAGAAGGTGTGAGAGAAGGTGTGAAGATGAGAAGATGAGATACAGACCCCCACTATTGGAAGAACCCTGCGCTCAGACGCTCTCGGGAACAATGGTACCTCCCAAACAAAATGGGATCTTGGCAGGGGAAAAATGAGGAACTGTGTTCAGTACACCGCTTGTGGTCCAGGCAGTGTCTTGCCCTGTGAAGTGAAAAAACATGAAAAAACACTGAGGCCCCTGGCAGCCTTACAAGACTTGCTACACTCAGGTTCACCACAATCCCACGCCTGACATCCGGCCGAAGGGGCTGGGACACTCCTTTTGTTGAAAGGACGCGCAAATATTGCTTGCATTAGGGCAACATAATTTCAAACTCAAAAAACAAAGTGACATACACCCGAACCAGGTGGCATTGCATTACCTTTGGTAAGAGATATGTTGATCCATTGTCCAAGGTCCCAGGAAGGAACTTCACCGAAAAAAATATGGTAAATACGCAAATAAACTAGCAACAACTCGTGGCTGCCTGCAGTTCAACACAAGGGCTGAGCATGGCTGAGCAACTCATGCCGTGTGTACATAGATATGATACATACTAAGTACAAAGACTTTCTATATACATTTGTTACAAAGTAGGATGTACGTGTCCAAATCAGTACGACCAAACATGTCTCCACAGAAACCCTACTAAAATCAGCGGGGCCAGTGGTCTTGAGTTTGACCCAACTTCCTACCACCAGGGCTTTGTTTGAGGGTCGAACAGTCGAACAGTCAGGAGTAAACCAGAATCCAGACACGGCTACTCTTAAGCCCAATGAAAAGAACATGGTTCTTAATGTAGATAATCTATTCCCATTCTCATCACCAGTTGTCCCATTGATAGCAACAATGATAAGCCCAATTGAGATGCCGCACACACTTGGGATGGCAGTCGCTATCTGCGTCAGCCTGCTGACCTGGGAATCATCCATAAAATGCCTGTGACGACCATGGCATGTGAAAGTGTATCTTTACTGCTCCAAAATGGGTTTGAAACAACACAAATTTCTTGCTTCACCTGGCATGGAAAGAAGATTCCCTTTAAAGACGTCGCAATATCAGCTAAATGTGGTACCTCTTTCGAATCATCCAAGTTGGAAGCCTCAAATTCGGTTCAGTGCCCTGATTTGTACTCTTTAAGATTCTTTGTATATCTCCGATGCATTTTCTTGATATGGTCATGGCCCAAATTATGACCATTGAATCACGGGAAACCTACGGACAATTCCTACTATATTTTATTCATGTTCAAGCTTTAACTGGATTATTCCATTCTTATTCCCATAGTCATATGATTATTCATGTATAGCACTATAGCAACCCAAAGAAGATAGAAACATTTTCCAGAATGTTATCTAATATCTAATTGAAGTACCGCCAGGTCAGGTTTACGATTTTTATTTTCCAGCAAATTGGGGGGTATATACACCATCCCTTGAGAAAGTTGATGTGACTCTATGTATATATATATGGTAGCTGCCAAAAAAGATAGAACATGTTAAAGTAGGATTTCACACAAACTCTATCTTATTTCTTGGAATTGCTATGTATATAATAGATTACACGAATATATATATATATATGGGTAAATTAAAATATTTCACTAACATGAATTAAGGCCATTTGGGGATAATTTCCCTTACTAACTATGATTTCCAGTGAGGTCGCAGTGAGGCCGTTATAATTTACTCAGATATATAGATTTTCCATTATAAACCATCCATTTAGGCGTACCCCCGAAACCATTTTGGGGCTACCCCCATTAATGGAAACATTAATGGAAAAACCACCTAATATACCCCATTTGATGAATAATCCGAGGCTTCGACCAGCTTTCGCGGCGAACCAGGGATGTCTCTGCCTGTGAGCCGTGGATCACGTGGTTCTGTATGAAGATCTCAACTTAGCTAGTTACTTAGTCGGTTGTGACAAAAAAACATATATACATACATATAATATATATATAGGATATATATATATAAATATAATATGCTGTATATATATATGTATATATATATATATTATAATAATGTATAATACGCAAAAGATTCAAGTCTTATAACTACCCACAACTACCCAACCAAGGCTTCCCCAGAAACAAACACAGTAGGGCCAAAACAAAAAGTGTAGATCATGTTCGTAGCCCCTATATGAACATGAATGAACACGAAAACACATTAGCTTTCCGTAAGCGTATGTGTCTACCGGAGGGCTAATTGAATACTTGGGGCACCAACTACCAGCGCCTCGTCCTCAGCAGGGTGGCGCCGGTTGACAGTGCCAGCGTAAGGAAACACAGCGTCTTCATTGGAACGAACGCTCGTTGCTGAATCCTGGAAGGAGAATTTTGATGGATGACCCGCAAAGGAGGGTGGCTTTCCCAAGCTTGACATTGGCTGATTCACTACATCTTTATACATGTTTCATTGGCTGGACATGCAGGTCGGCACATCACAAAAAAGAACTGCTTCAACCCGACAGTACCTTGGATGGATCGATTATAGTAAGAAAGGTGAACAGAATATCTTGATCTCAAAACCTGCACCAAGTTCAACAGTCTTGAAGGTACAGTCGACACAGTACCTTCCCTTGATAATCTATCACAGAAGCCAGTACCTTTCATCCAGAATCTGTCAGCATGGCGGCAAACTCATTTGGGTCTTGCTCAAGTCATTGCGTACTTCTCAGCTAGAAACGGAACCCTCATTAATTCAATTGAACACTTACAGGAACCCTCTTTGTTGGGCTTGGTGAAACTGCTATATCCATTTTTATACTGCAAGTTTACTCAACCAGCTCAACCATGAAAGGACCAGCATGTCTTGGTCCTTTTCTACAAAGTTCTGACTCATGTTCATGCATAGAATGGCTACGATCATGGGTTGCAAAGCCCATTGTGCTGTTGCTATCTTCATGTCTTTGCACTTATCTCTCAACCTGGTGTTGGTCAGAACCCTATCTTAGATGATTATAATCCCAATTCGCCCCCGTTCCTTGTGTATTCATGTTGAATTTTCAACCAAAATAACATACAACCAGTATAATGTGTATATATATATTTATGTCAGAATATGTCAATGTAGATACTATCTGTCTCCACATGTGTATATGATTGTATTATTCCATATTTATAATCACACTATTTAGACGTAAATGCTGAAGCCATCTGATTACCATTGCCCACTTGCTTCAACCAAGGCACCTGCGAGACTCAGCCCCGAGCCACAGTGGCTCTGCAGTTTGATCCGGCAGCGTTGCGGCGACGGGCGCCAGTTTCAAAAACTTTGGAGACACGATCGGTAGCTGGTTGTAGCCGTTAAATGCTATGATCAAGTATCTATATAAGATTGTAATGATCATATAAGTACATGTTATATGGGTATACATTATGGATAGTTGAACATGGACTTCATCTATCTATATATATATATATTCATCTACCTATCTCTATTTATCTGTCTCATACCTTGCATCAACGCTCGTTACATGAACCATATCGGATGGGTTGCTCCCACTGTTGACAGCCTGCTCCAAGCTAACGAGAACTAGAACCTCTGAAATCCAAAGCTGGAACTTGATGAGGGTACGTGCAACATCACATCATGGGCTAAAACAAATTGTGTTTAAGTCAGTTCACCAACATTTGTGTCTAGACTTCCCCAACGTGTGGATGAATGGTGGCATTCTCCCACTTGTCTTGTCCAAACATCACACTTCATCGCCATTTTCCATAGGTTGTTCACAGTTGTTCGTTTTTTTTTCCGTAGGTTTTCATCATTTTTCATGGTGAAAATTATCTGATTGGTGGTTGACCTACCCCTCTGAAAAATCTGAGTTCGTCAGTTGGAATGATGAAATTCCCAATATGATGGAAAGTCATAATCCGGTCATGTTCCAAACCACCAACCAGTAATATCCATTAATCACCATGAAATCACCACTAATATCACCAGTAATATCACCATGAATATCACCAGTAATATAACCATTAATATCCATTAAACCATTAATATCCATTAATCACCATGAATATCACCATTCGCCCGTTAAAGGTTTTGCTCACCTTTTCAGCGCTTACCCCGCTTACCACGCCTCCAAACGTTCCATTCGCTGCAGGCCATCCTCATAGAGACGCCTTTCGCTCGCTGTGCTAGGCTGGGATTTTTCCAAGTGAAGATGGAGGGTTTTAATGGCAAATCAAGGGAAACACGTTGCAATGTTCATATATGAAATAAATAAATAAAAATATATATATATGGTGACACATATATATAAATCCTGTTTTCCTGTTTTAATGTTCCAAATCAAGGGAAAAACATTGGAACACATATGAAGATTTTTAGGAAACAGGAAAATATATGGTTGTTTCCATCAATGGGGTACCCCAAAATTGATGGTTTACAGTGGAACATCCTACTTAAATGGATGATTTGGGGGTACCCATATTTTTGGAAACCTCCATATGAACATCATCTATACATGGGGACTTTTCCATTGTTGATTCGATCTTGAACCTTCTACTTTTGCTTCTTTACAGTGGTCATATGTGGTCGTTATTTTGATTTACTATTCTTCGGCAAGTACTGATAATCGCTAAAAAATGAATGAAGTAAGTGACAAGTTGACGTCCATCATCTTGTCGCTTCCGAACATTGTGTGGACAAATACACAACAGCTGGCATAGGAAATCAAACGTTGGGATTGTTACCCCCCAAGTTTCCCAACCAATCAACTATGGGGATCGATTGCCCCACCCGCATCTCCGGCTGACTCACCCCTCATTTTGGCTGAAACAGATCCAGCTTCTTTGCAGTTTCAATCCCCCTAATGCTTCAAAGATCAAGCACATCGGCATATCTTGGCTCATGTTTTTCCACATGTTCGGACTTTTTTGGTACTTTGAATCCTCACATCGGCATAGATGATGCCACCAATGTTTGAATCGATGCAGTTTGCATATCCTGCCTCGTCCTTTCCACCAAGTCTGCTTCGGAGGCACTGCAGCTGGCATGCACCGAGCCTCTCGGTCATGACTTTGGTCAGGAAATCGCTTGAAAGAAACATTTAAAAAGTGGTATGTGTCGGGATGTGGAACTCATACCCCAACACAAGCTGTAGTCACAACCTGTCAATGTCAAGTTGTCTTATGTCTGAAAACAAATGAATGCAACTTCAAAGTTGATCAAATCCGATACCAAAGACCCTTTGGTTACGCCCGGATGACCTAAAGGTACGCACCATTCCAGTCTAATCATGTGTTTCCATTTTACAATATCTCTACATGGAACAAGGCTGTACAATGACGCGCCCTTACCCAATATAATATAATATATTTTATATATAATATAGAATAGATGGGAGTTACAACTACCCCGATAACTGGAGATATGTAACCCCCTGAGTTCTGTGGGAATCGATTTGTTGGCTCAATCCCCGTTTTTGCCTTCTGCAAGCTGCTGGGAACGACTCGCAGCCTTGGTCTCGGTGTGTCTGAAAATGGCTTGCACACGGCCAAAAAAGGGCAATTCTGATATAGGGAAGCTGATGGTACAAGGGAAATTGATAAGTTTCCCGTACATGTCCAATCAAATCCACATCTTTACACAGTTTCAAACACTTTGTTTGGAATGACGACACTCCCAATTTTATACACATTCCCGCTTGATGGTTTGATTCCAAGAGCCACTCAATCTGGGGTCGGGTCTGATTTTTTGACCCATTCCCATGCTTCCAGGAACCTGCAGACTCTGTCAAGGACAAACCACAACTGGTTGGTGGTTTCAACCCCTCTGAAAAATATTAGTCATGTGGGATTATTATTCCCAATATAAGGAAAAATAAAACATGTTCCAAACCACCAACCAGACAAAAAAATGGTGCCTCAAATTTTGGACCCACAGCATCACAGCTACCTGTTCCTGAGAGCCCCAGCATTTGCAGCCCTCATCTGTTCCATGCGCTTCTCGCGGTCAAATCTCTCCCGGTACAAACGAGAGAAAATCTGCCAGCGCAGGAACGAGTTAAACACCAACTCAGTGAAAATGACGACTGGACCAAAGATGGAGTGCAGTAGATATTATGGAAATTCCATTGATCAATAATCTATGGAAATTCCAATCAATCTATAGACGTTTATAAAGTAGTGATATCACGGGCAGATACACCAGCAATTTAGCCTCTGAAAACTATAAGTCAAAAATAGACTCCCACAAATGGGTCTGGAGACGAGGAATTCCGGTTGGACACTTTGTTAGTTTTGTTTCGAGGGCTGCCAGCAATTCACTTGGAATCATGCCATCAACAATAACTTTATCATATGTTCAAATACATTTCTGCCAACAGAAACACATGGGTTTGTCTCAGAATAGGGTACGTTCCCATTTTCCCATGCCTGATCATCTTTTCCCCTTCGCAAATACATAATGACAATTTCCAGGGTATACCTCTTTTTCAAACACCCATATGCTGTTTCAACCATGGAAGCCTCACGATACAAGCTCTTTCTCACTCAGGGGCAATCAGGCAGTATAGGTCAACCCCGGAATCCAATTCAAATTCTGTTCACACCAAAAGAGCCGGGATTTTATGGATGTTCGTACTTCCAAAATATAATATGTCATAGGCATTCATAGGCTGTATACTTATCAATCCCCATCTCCCAAAACTTTGATGTCAGAGTATGTCTCCAAAATTCTGCTTCACAGCGACCAACAAGTGTTGATTGTATACCAGTGGGGTTTCGCGAGAGGAAAACCGGTGGGGTCGCTTCGTTTCTGTTGACATCCCCCAACATCCCCACCTGATCAGGCTGGGCATCAGTCGCACTTCGATGGATACAGTTCTCAGCCTTCAAGGCTTGGGATGACAACATGGCCAAAGCCAAGAAACCTATGGTACAGGTGGAAGGCTTCATCATGAACTAAACACGAAGAATATTGACATGACTGTGACATGACTATTTTCTTTTAAATCACCATATGCTATATGGCTCAAAACGATTGACCAGATTGATCCCCGATCCCCCAAATGTGAAGGTTCAGCCCCAAAAGCAATCACATTTGCGGGCCCTTCGGTACCTTTTGTTGAGCCAGCCCTCCGCATATCGTCCCTCGAAGGGTTTGTTGGTATCCCTCTGAGCACGCGGGCCAACCACTGTTCCTCTTGCTGTTGCACTCTCTGACGTTCTTGTCCCAGACGTTTCTGACAGATCCAACGCTAATGATATGGAAGCAGACCCGCAGAAGGCCCACTTCTCCCCAAAAACCTATTCCCGTTTTGAAGTGGGTTATGGCCATCGCATATTTTGGCAATCCAACCATACTGAATAGGATTCATCTCTTTAAAGACTTAACCCATAGCAATGCGGGGTTTACCATCCGCTAAGGCAGTAAAACACATTTTGACCCAGCTGCAAACATCGAGCAAAACAATTCAGAATCTGCATTATGAGCAAAATCTTGGGATGTTCCTTTCACAAGGACACAAATCAATGGAGCAAGCACAACAATAAACCTCCAATGTTGCATGGTTTTTCCGATCCATTTCTGGTGAACGCGGGCTTGTTTATGATTGGTTTACCACATTTTGCCTTGGACACGCGGCGACTCCGATTTTGCAGTACAACATCCCACTATGCAACAAAAAAGAACAACAGCCCCCCAATTTTTTGGTTGTAAAAGACAGTCCTTGTTCTGTTATCGCTTAAAATCGGGTATCAGAGGGACTACAGTGACTACAGGCTTAGACATGATGATATGAGTCTATGATAGCACCATTGAATTTGGTGGGTAGATGAGTTTGAACCATACCCAGTTCGATGACTGTAATCGACCCCATGAAGGCCTCCTTCAATGGCGCGCTGTTGTACAGCTGCTCCCAGCGGGGTACTTCCTGGTAAAAGTCTGGGACCACAACCAGATCCACAAAATCTGGGTATTTCTTGGAGGGGCGCTCTACCATACCAGTAGAGGAAACAGGATGAACGGCATCATTGTGAAAGAAATGTGTATTCACAGTAACTAGCCACATGTCCATCCGTTTCCTGTATCCGGCATCTTTTTTTCTTCAATTCAAGTAGATTCCCAGCAAGTCACTTGGGATCATCAACCCATTTCTTGGGATGACGAATAGCAAACCATTAAAACCATCAACCCATATTTACATTGGCTACATCCGCATCGTATATATATATACTTATACACTATAATATACTTATATAATATAAATGATATATAAATACATATTAAATTAATCTCCATTTTGGCTCGGTTATTTCCCAACACCCCAAATACTAGAACGGTAAATATAAACTACATAAGTTAAGATGACAATAATTATTAACATTATTTAACATTATATAACTAACCAGTTTTCTTTCCAATGTGGGAATCATTGTGCTCCACCGGTTGAAGCAACGGCGCTTTTGAAGGGCCTGGCTCCTGGAAGACAACGCAGAACTCCACTGAGACAACCAGGTTTCCTGTTGCGATTGTTTTGAGGAAACATCGGTTGATCAAGGAGTACCCCGGTGCTATTGAAAATGGCTATTTATAGTGGATTTTCCCATGAAAAATTGTGATTTTCCATAGTTATGTTAGTTTACCAGAGGGTAGATGAAGGTAGATCCCACTATGTTTTCGCTGACTAAAGCGTCGTTTCTGTGAGCTAAAACAGCTAAACTCTGATCTGTGGGATGGTGTCCGCATCTATGAACATACTATGTTGATTCATGATTGGAAATGTTACATCATGTTAGATGTTATTTTCATGGTGAAATCAGTTCAACCCATGTTTCTGCTGGTCAAACACATAACAACCTGATTTGTTGCCGATTAAACTGTGCACTCTTGCTGGTTAAATCCACGCGTTGGCAGGTAAACCTCCCAAGAAGTCCCATATATCAGTATTTTGGAACAGCAGCCACCATGTTTGGTGGGTAAACACTACAATATCGTTAATGTAACCCATGCTAATCCTGAGGATGATTTTCCGATGTATATATTTATTAGACGGGAAAGTATCTACAACCCTCCATGCCCACATAATTCTATCGGTGAAATCCCCATTGTTTTAGCCGAAAAAATACGGAACCAAATCCGTTCCAGCAAAATCAAACCACCCTCTTTCCATGTTAATCCTCATGTTCATGATGATTTCCTACCCAACCATCATTTTGCGGCTCACAATCTTATCGATGCATAAATCCACATGATTGTTCCCTACAAGTAGATCCAACTTTTTGGGATGTTAAATGTATCTTTTTCTGAAGGCTCCCAGAGTTGTTGGTGAACTAATATCCACGTCTTGCTTGCCTAAGTCCGCATTTCGTTGGAAAGCTAGATCTAGAAACATCAATCAAACACACGTGCACCATTCAAACTAGACTCATGGTAGTTTTAACGTTTTTAACCTTATCTGTTCTTGTTGAAGGCTGCTATACTAAGCCATCCAAAATGGTGATCTCAATTCGCCACGGCGATCAGCAAATGGACAAATAACATATTACAATTCTAAGTTGCCCAGGTGCATATATCTCCATGTTTCATAAAGTTTCATTTTTTGTCCTGATGAAACCCAGCAGTTTCACCATTTTCCGCCCATTTTTTTCATCGTTTTTCACCCACCAAACACCTTCCCCGGGCCTTTTCCTCCGCCTCCCGCGCCAGATCTTCGCGGCGCTTCCGCCGCAGCTGGGCCTCGTCGTAGAGGCGCCCGTAGATCTGGCCCGCCTCCGGAGGGGGGTGGATCCACCCAAACAATGTGGAAGTTTTTGCACGGAAAAATGTGGAAAAAATGTGAAAACAATGGTGAAAAATGTCAAGTTTATGACTTCTAAACCACCAAGATCTGGATTCTGTGACCTTTTTTGGGATGTCTTCCACCCCAAGAGGAGAGCATGCGAAGGTGGCGCTTAAAGTCAAACAATGGCTACATTGAAATTTGGAAAAACACCTTCTAAGATTCAGCTTCAGAACCTTGTTGCTCTTAAAATCTATACCTTGACAGTGTAAATCACCACTGTTTGTCCTCAAGCCAAGTTTGCGCCATCCCCAAGCATGGATGGCATTGCTTTTGACATTCACATACAGGGCCAATATTTTTGAATGGCTCCAAATTTTGCTGGAAAAATATTGGTCAAACACCTGTGCACCCGGGTGAGCACCAAAAATTGATTCTCAAACAGTATCATGAGCACTAATGGTATTGAAGGTATTGAACCATCTCCGCATGTTGTTGGTGAAGTCTATATGCTTTTTGGATGAAGGAGGCTCAAAGTCCATCTCTGTGATACGGTGATATAGTGATGCTCTTCATCGGTTGGTCTACACAGCAAAACATCTACAGATACATCCTTACTGCATGTACTCTTTGCCACATCCAAATTCTTGGTGGTTCAGCAATTCCACCACATTGTTTGTTGAATATCTCCAAGTAATATTGCCACACCCCCTAAACTCACAATGGAACCCAGCATGGGACATATACAGCAACAAGATAATTTTTATCCTGCATTGTCAGGTTCCACACTAAATGTTGTTTACAAACTTACCAATGCTTGCATGGCTAGTTAACTGATTGTAGATGTCCTGCAAAAAAAATCTGGGGGTTGTATTTCGCCATTTGTGGAAATAGTTGAAGTACTTTACAGTAGAGTTAACGATTAAGTTTCATATATTGTAACCCACACTATGGTTGAACAACCCTTCAGCAAGGTATACCTAGTTATTATCCCTGAAGTTGGCCCATTTGCTTAAACTCCCAAGGCCTGAGCAAAGTCTATTCAGTTGAGATTCAGGCTTGAAATGGAAACCCTCAACTGCCCTCAGCCAGCAAGATGAAAGAACAACATTATGAACATGTACAAGAAAAACAACCACCATATTTAATAATAAGAAAATCAATAAATCATGACTCTCTATGATTCTTGGAGTCCTCCTCCGCAGAGGAACAGGTCCGAATCGTGCAGCGTTTCCTGGCGTTTTGGGAGGCTGGGCCAGTGGGGGGAGGGGCATAGGTATTTTTCGCACAGGCAAACATGGTGGGCAAAAATGATGGGCAAAAATGTGGGCAAAAGTGGTGGGATTTTTTCACAAACATGGGGGGTTCACAGTAACCCAAACATGTGACTTTGAACAGAGAAAAAAGGATGAAAAGGATGGTAGATCCTGTCTAATGCCAGGATTGGTCAACCAAACAGTTTGTAGAAGCCGGCAATAAACACTAAACATCAGGAAGTAATTAAAAGATGGTTTCATCGAATTCGTGCAATATTCATGGATACTGGGTGTGGGGCAACCTCAAAAATCAGAGATGGTGATTGCAGCACTCAAAATGGGATTACGGCAATACAAAAGAACATTCTTGAATATCCTTGGTTTGTTGCGCACAATGATGCCCTATAGAAAACATGGGCCTGTTTGGCATACAATCTAGAATTCCTCATCATTTACCTGTTGCTTGCTCGATGGTGGCTATCTATATCTTTTTGAACCAAAGAACCCGTCGGAAAATGACATCATGTATGATCAAATGCACCTCAGCCCACACGGCTTGCCACTAGGTACAACCCTACTTCATATGAAAGGGGACAGCAATGCCAACACCCCGACCTATGAACAAAGCCAAAGCGAGACTTGCAATGACAGTGTTGCGGTTCACACATGGTCATGTTTATATGTTTGAATTTGAACTACAACACCGCATCAAAGCTAAACAATAGTTTCACTAGGAAGTGTTATAAGGTAGGAAGACCAGTTGGTACCAGTTGTATTCTCATTGAATGGGCCACAATCCGCGCTTTATGGATAAGGGTTTGTCCTAAAATGGAGCAACCTATGGCCATCAAAATATGGGACACTAATCATTTTGAATATTTAGATGTTATTAGATTTTCTGATTTCAAAGTTGGAGAACTCCCAAAATCATCCATAATCCAAATTCAGACAACCAAAAACATTCGTGCATCTTCTTTCCATAATCAAAGGCGCATGGGGCATCCACCAGGGTCCTGCTGGGACCCCCTGCAGTTCGTCCAGCTTGGCTGCTTCCTGCTGCTGCGCCAACTCCTGCTTTTGGTTTGGTGGCTTGGAATGGCTTCGCGCTGGGAGATATTCCATGGAAAATCTTCCGGTATTCAACATGTGGAAAACGCAAGTGCAAAATCAACATATCATCGCGCAGCGGCGGGTATCTAAACTGCAGCGGCGGGTTCCGGCGATCATCCGGAACAAAACGCGGACGCAACATATCAACGTATACTAAACACACTTGGGGATCTCTGGAATTGAAGAGCATAACCAGATCAATTCGTGCGATGACCAAAAGCAATGGGTTGGAAGCAGCAAAATTTGTTTTTTTGGGGGCATCCTGTAACATTACATGCCAAAATCCTACGGAAAGTTATCTGTACCCATGTGGCTAAATACGACCATCATTCAATGGGGTTCGCACAAAAACGGGATGTACTCCAACCACAAACAATGCTTCTCCCTTCGAAAGTTGAAAAGGTTCTTGGCTTCCCAAAGCACTATGCTATATCTTTTTTTTAAATATATATATATATATATATCAATTAGGTGTGTCTGATAGGATACCTCCAAATCCCAGTTCAACAAGTAGACATTAATACCATTCTATACCTCATGTCCTCAAATTTTGAAAGGCCCACGCTCACAAACGGCCTGCATCATTGAGAGTTTCTCCACCCGCGCCTCAGCCACAGGGATGATTGAAAGGACAATCCAAAGCATTGGATCGAGAGGTATAAACATGTAAAAACTAGCGCAACTGGTGGTTGTTGGTTAAACCCCTTGAAACATAGTTGTTAGGTCAAATCATCAGTATGAACAAGGTGGGACATGACAAACGATTCAAACTACAAACGTCCACAAACCACACAACATGATTTGGCAATCTGATAACAAGTATTGTATTTCATTTCACTCCTCGCTTCAAGACACTGTGAATTTGATTCCCCTTCTTGCTACGACCTAACCTAGGCACCAACCATGCAACACAGGTTTCGGATGGTTTTGGTCTTCATTGGTTAGGTCACCAAATCGTTTTGCTTGATATGTTGGTGAGCAAGTACGAGGATCCCCAAAACATACCGCACTCTTGGCCACTGGGCTTCCCCATGCTCACCGTTTTTTAGTTGGCTATACCATGTTATACCTATAAAATTTCATTGGGTTCCCATGGGTTACCAATATAGACAAATATGAGACAGTAAGTCTTTTTGTTTCAGCTGGTTTCCGAACTTTTTAAAGAGGGAAATCAAGCAATGGGTCGCTTCTACCACCCCCATGGATCTCACCCGCCCACCGCTTCCACAGCCCAGCTTCCGCATGCGACGCGTGCAGCCGCTGGAACACATCCGTGGCGGCCGGTTTCAACGACTGGGCAAAGGTCGCTTGGCTGAACAATTTTTATCGAAGAGGTGGGTTGCATAATCAACCAGTACCTGGAGCATCCTGGAGCTACCAAAGAGCGCAGAAGTTGGTTGGGATATGTTGGTATCATGACTACTTGTACTTGAATGTCTGTTGATTTGAACTTGGTTTCATGACTTCACTTAAAAGGAGTAATTTCACTTTTGTGGGCCCGCTCGCAAATAGCAGCGCCTGGCCATTCCAGCTATACAAGATATAGACTGGGCAGGGTCGAAACGCGCATTTTTTTCTGCACCTCTGTGTGTGTGACTTGGAACTCCCACACAGGCCAGGTGAAGTTTATCTTTGGGATGCAGAACGTTGGGTTGTGTGCTGCTTTTCAATGATGCAGGTCTTTTAAAATTGCAGCTCTGCAATGTATATATATAATAAATACATATATGTCTATGTATGTGTATATGATCCCCTTGCCAATACACACATTTAACCTGGGTGTTCCAGTTTTATAGGGTACATAGCGTATCCTTTGAAAATGCCGTTCAGGGGCCATCTATAAAATTGAAACCCTGACAGACACATACAAAATCAGCCCTGTAAAATCACAACCTGCTAGTAATCCATCCATATCATCAAGCCCCACAACACTACAAAATTGGGACACCCAGGTCAAATGTGTGCGTGGTACTAGCTCCACATTGACCTCCATAAAATTGGGGCCACCCAAAATGGTTTGATCATTGGTGTTGTTTAAATTAGAATTTGGTGTGCCAAGTCGAATCTTGGGGGCCCCTCTATTTTCCTTCGATTAGGTGGTCCTCATTTTTTATCTCAGTTAAAGTAATGCCCCAATTCTGTAGACTGAAGTTTTGGGGTCATCATCAATCGAAGGCACAAAAGTGAAACCATGTCAAACCTCCAATTTTGTAGCAATCGAACCCTATAGAATTGGAACCCCTGATTCGAAGGCAGTTTTTAGATGTATGTAGGGATTGCAAAATGGCAGCCCTCAAGGTCCAACTAAAACCTGGCATTTTTGTTTATATGTTTTTGTTTTTTCTTAATGCATTTAGAAGCACGATGCAAGAAGCCATCAAATCCCATCAAATCATATCAAATTCCCACATATCATTTCATATCATATCATGTTTTTTGTTACTGTAATGTTTTTCTCTTCTCCAGCATGCGCATTGCGCATGCTTGAGCGCTTTGATGTAGCAAAAACAAATAGGTACTATAAAATTGGAACCCTGGCATGCAGCACATTGCAGGTAGCTACAAAATTGGAACCCTTTGGTGACGAAGTTGTTTCATGAAACCATGCATCGATACACTACAAAATTGGCAACTGAACAAAACCATACAAAACCGACATATGTCCCTATAGACTTGGAGCCTCATATAAAATTGGAGCCCTAGGCCACTAAATTTAGGCACCCAAAAAAATATATAATTGGGACCCGGAGGCTTGAGATAAAATTAGAGCCCACCAAAACAAGGCAAACAGGGCAGCTGAAATTGAGGGGGGACCTGTACCAAAAAAAAAAGTTTTATACAGCACCTAGGTGTCCCAGTTCTATAGGGGAAATTGGCTGGGGAATTGTGTATGTATATGTCTATGTATATGTATATGTGATGCCAGAGCGAAGGGTCGATGGGAACATTTTCTATAGGACATACAACAGCAATTGTTGATAAAAGGTTTGTCGGCACGAAGATCTCCAACGACTTTTGGGGGGCAAAACCAAACTATATGACTATATGTCCTGAAAGGTGATGTCTAAAATTCCTTTACCATCCCTATCATAATATTTCTCGGGGTTTGCGGTCTGGGCATTATATATACCATACCCACCTGGTTGGCGGCTTCACCTCATCCCAAAGACTTCAAACGTATAGTTAACCAAATTGATTATTCCAGAAACATTACAAGCCACTACCGACCACTATCAACCACTACCAAAATCTTGTAGTGGCGAAACTTTTCCCATCGCCAAGCCTGGCCCGGGGCCACACGAGGCTCGCGTTCTTTCGCTTGGCCCTTCTCCTGCAAGGTGACCAATGGAGAAATATTTTGATGCGCCCTCTGGTATTCAGCATGGTCATGGAAGATGGCTATGACTTTGCGGGTACATCTCCTACAAATTGGTAATTTTCCATAGCTATTGCAAATTAACAGAAGGACAATGAAGCAATTTGAAGTTTCGAAAGCCAAACCAGAATTTCAACATAGTTTAACCATCTGAGATATATGGATCTAACTTGCTAAAAACAAGAAGATTTAAATGGATTTAAAACAAAGAAAACATGGAGTAAACATCCACTACAAATTACATACGGATTAATCCAGCACGCATGCAAATCTCACCAAATTTCAATGGTAGCAGCTGGGAGATACATCTCAACAAGAAGTCAAACCGTGGTAGGCAAAACTCGTGATTGGTTCCAAATTGGGCACAGCATGGAGTATTATCATTTGACTAGAAACATGACAATGTATTGGGTACTCGCCATTGAAAATGAGAAATCAACCGGCGGATATTGTGGGAGCGTGGGCTCGCCAGCAATCAGTGGGTCGTGAGTCCTGACCCTGGATTGATAATAGAAAACCAACCAATAAAGAATGGGCAAATAAACGAAATCAACCTGAAACGGCGTTTTGACCCTTCCCTGCATGGCTCTATATTTGCACCGGGTCCTTTTCCATATACACCATCATCTCTTGTCAGATCTATGTAATTTGTTTTAGTATGTTTTAGTTCACCAAAAAATCATTGAAATGTTGGTTTGCCTGTCAAACATTCACCTATTTAAAAAATGACAAACAAAAAATGGCAGTCCCTAGTGGGACACCTTCAAAACAAATGGTTTCAGTTCTGCAATGGGGATCAAAGCTTGGATGCCTCCGACCATCTGTAAATTTCCGCCCTTTTGGCCTTGGCCTCCATCTTTTCCTGGCAAGAAAATCGGCCACAAGATGGACAATGACACGGTCAAACACGCGATGTCAACGATCAAACACGGCTCCAGGTAGTTCATCAAGCCCAAACCACATATAGGAAAACAACAGCAAAAAACAACCAACAAACATTGTGGGAAAAATGAACAGAACAAATTGTGTAATGATCTATCTATCCACCACACATGGGTGTATGAACAAACATGGTATTTTCATCATTGAACTAGGAGCATCCAAGAAGCATGGCGATATGAAAGTATCCAAACTTGGGGGCTGATCTTACGCCAAGTACGAATATCACAACCATGTCTTTCGACCAAAAAATGCGCATGAACTGTGACGAAGCAGGTTGCATTTTTTGAATTTTTTGGGGTGTCCCACAAACAGGACGATGTTCGCGTTTATTGGCGACCGGCTTTCGAGCTGGTTGATCATCTGCAAATTGCCTTACCATCACTGTTGGCTCGTTTCAACATGCATTCTTCACAGGGGCTTGGTTACGAACTACAAATCAAAATGCAATAACTACTTTTGATTATTGCAACTTTGAGGCGAACACACTAGGAGGTATCCCAATGCCAGACGGTTGGCACATGTTTATTGTAATAAAAACGTGTCTGCTGCAGCTGGTTAAAATTGGTTGAAACACATGAGCCTTGATTAAGCCGTGCGAAATTGCACCAAAATATGAAAGGTGGGCCTAGCAACCATGGCATTCCACCTGGCCCCCTTTTATCCTCATCAGCCCCCACGACAACACAGTATTGGCCACCCTCATACTCTGAGAAGCAATATCAAATGCGCTGATCACGGATCTGCTACATCGACATTCGGGTCCAACCACTGAACTTACTAGCATCCACCTATCCATTGCACCCGGACTCGGACCACCGCGTATGTCTATCCACTGCCCTCCATGGCCGCGGCCCAGCCTCCTGTCCAAAATTTCACCGATGCAGAAGGACATTGCTGGTTAACAAGTCCCAAATAAGTATGTAGTTTCTCAAGTCGGATCGACTTTCCTTGTGCTGAGCTGAACCAAATCAACAAAACATGGAAGGAACAGCAATTTCATCATATTGTCCTGGCGGCTCTAATAAGAAATAAGCCCAAAGAGTATCCCCAGCAGCCAGAAACAAAAACAGTTAACAAACACGCAATGAGTGAAATATGTTTATAGCCCAGCCCTTCTTACTCTAGAGGCCGGGCGTGCAAGGCGCAATCACAGCACAAACACTCTATGAAAACCGTTTTTCCAAAAGCGTTGGCAATACTAAGCTCGTCCGAAGGGTTTTTCCCAAAGAACTGCTGCCCGCCCCACTCTTCACTTCATCTACCTAACATACATCATCCACATCTCCTGCATCCTTTATATCACCTACATATTCTACACCATCTTGTGCACCACCTTCTCTACATCTAGAAGTACATCTACATCTACATCTACATCATCATCATCATCATCATCACCACTATCATCATCATCGGCATCAGCGTCACCATCATCATCAACAACATCATCATCAACAACATCATCAACATATACATCTACATCTACATCTGCATCATCATCATCATCATCATCGTCATCATCACCATCATCATCATCGTCATCATCATCACCTACATCATCTACATCTATTTCACCTACATTCTCTACACCACCTACACATGTTTCATGAACCTCATCCATATGACATACTTTATCTACATTACAAACATTACCTACATCATCATCTACATCACTACATCCTCTGCATCACCTACATCGTCTAATCTATCTAACCTTACATCACTTACAACTTTATCCTCATCACCTACAGCATAGACAACTTCACCTACATCAGCTACAGGTGATCAACTTCTAGGTAACTCCTACAAAACTTAAGCAATTTCAGTTACATAGGAGTTGACTTGCAGGTGATCCACTTCTAATTGAACTCCTGCACACAGGAGTTGCTACACAGGAGCTCAGCTAACTTCCAGATGATCAAACTGTATCTGAAGTCCTGCAAAATCAGATTTCTCCAGTTCTTCTATTTCTCTCTGCGGTAGGGACAGCCAGGCGGTGGCGTACGAAATGTTACCCTCTGCGGCATATCGGACACCCAAACGTGTGGCGAAATGCGGGTCTTGTTTGTCCTTGCGCAACCCTCTGCGGAGATGGCGCGTGTCGGATGGGCTAACATGTGGTGTGGTGAAATGCGAATCTTCTTTGCCCGTAGCAACCGTCTGCAGAGATCGTGTGTGTCGGACGCCTAAACATTGGTGGAGTGTGAACTTCTTTTGCGCACAGGTCGGCGTCCAAACATTTGGCAAAGTGCAAATTTGGTGAGGCCCGGCGCACGACATGAGGGTCAATCGTCCAAAACTGGTGAAAAATTGCGATTTTGAAAGTTCAGATGCGAGCGTGGCGTGAATCCAAAGGGGAATAACTGTGGGAAAACTGAGATTTTTCAACGTCAGACGCAAACGTTCAAGGATTGGTGTAAAAATTGCGACTTTGTCAGGCAAACCGTTTCGCGCGAAATAAAACTTGTGCAAAATTGCGATTTTACAAGGTAAGGCGCAACCCTTTTACGCAAAATGATTGTCCAACGTCAAAAACTGTGTTTTTCCAACGCCACATGCAACCCTTTCGCACGAAATAATGGCCGAACGTCAAAAACTTAAGTAAAATTGCGATTTTGAAGCGTGTAAAATCTGCTCTGTGGAAATTGTTGCTCTGTGGTAAAGCGTCTGTGTGTGTAAAGGCTTCTCTGTGTAAAAGCTTCTGTGTGGATTAGCCTCCGTGTGTGCAAGCATCTGTGTGTAAAGGTGTCTGTGTGTAAAAGCTCCTGTGCGTAAAAGCTTCTCTGTGTAAAAGCTTCTGTGGAAAAGCTTCTATGTGTAAAAGCTTCCGTGTGTAAAAGATTCTCTGTGTAAAGGCTTCTCTGTGCCAAAGCTTCTGTGATTCTCTGAAAAAAACTGTGTGCAAAAGCTTCTCTGTGTAAAGGCGTGTATATTATGTCAAAGCGTCGCTGTGTAAATGCTACTGTGTGTAAAGGCATCTGTGTTCAAAAGCTTCTGTGTGTAGACGCATCTGCCGCAACTTTGTGCAAAACTTTTGTGTAAATGCCTCTGTGTGTAAAGGCTCCTCTGTGTAAAAGCTTGCGCATCTGCGTGTTAAAGTTTCTGTGTGCATAAGATTGTATAAGCTGTTCTGTGCAAAGGCCTCTCTCTGTGTGTAAAAGCTTCGGTGCGCAAAAGCTGCTATGTGTAAACTCTGCTCTGTGAACAAGCTTCTCTGCGTAAGAGCGACTGTGTGCACAGGCGTGTGCGTAAAGCTTATGTGTGTGTAAATGCTTCTATGTATAAATGATGCTCTGTGTAGAGGCTACTCTGTGTAAAAGCTTCTCTGTGTAAAGCTTCTGTGTCAAAACTTCTGTGCGTAAAAGCTTCTGTGTGCAAAGGCCTCTATGTGTAAAAGCGTTTGTGTATAAAAGCTTCTTTGTGTAAAGGCGTCTGTGTGCAAAAGCTGCTCTGCGTAAAAGATGCTCTGTGTAACGGCTTCTCTGTGTAAAAGCGTCTGTGTGTAGAAGCTGCTCTGTGTACAAGCATCTGTGTGTGTGTGTGTGCAAAGGCGTCTGTGTGTAAAAGCTTCTGTGTGTAAAAGCTTTTCTGTGTAAAGGCCTGTCTGTGTCAAGCTTCGGTCTGTAAACGCTGCTCTGTGAAAAGAAACCTGTGTGTAACAGCTGGCCGCGCAAAGGCTTCTCTGTGTGAACGCTGCTGTGTGTAAAACCGTTTGTGCGCAAAGTTTCTTCCCGCAAACGCTTGTCTGTGAAAAAGCTTCTGCAGTGAAAAGCTTCCGTCTGTGTAAAAGCTTCTGTGTGTAAAAGCTGCTCTTTAAAGGCTTCTCTGAGTAAAAGCCTATGTGTGTAAAAGCTTCTGTTTGTAAAGGCATCTCTGTGCAAAAGCTTCTGTGTAACAGCTTCCCTGTGACAAGGCTGTAAAAGTTTCTGTGTCTAAAAGCTTCTTTGTGTAAGGGCGTGTGTGTGTGTGTGTGCAAAAGCTCCTGTGTGTAAAAGCTTGGGCACCTGCGCGTTAAAGTTCCTGTGTGCAAAAACTTTTTTGTGAAAAAGCTTCTGTATGTAAAGCGGCTGTGTGTAAAGACTTCGTGTGGTAAGGCTTCGTGACAAAAGGCTTTTCTGTGTAAAAGCTTCTGTATGTAAAAGCGTCTGTGTGCAAAAGCGTCTGTGAAAAAGTAGCTCTGTGTAAAGGCCTCTCTGTGTAAGATCTTCTCTGTGTAATTTTTTCGCTGTGTGAAAACAACATGTCTTTTGATTCTGACTGTCGCTCAGGTGCCAGCCCTGGAGCAAACCCTCTGTGGGGACGAAAGAGGCATGAAACTGTGGATATATGATGATATATGGCATTTGACCCGCGTCAGCTATCATTCATCATCACCTCCATCGTCATTCATCCTCGTCATCGTCATCGCCATCATCATTGTCGTCATCATCATCATCACCGTCATCATCATCACTATCATCATTTTTATTGTGTATTATCTTCTCGTCTCCTGCCTCCTGATTTCTTTCAGGCCACTCTGTCGTCTAGTGTTTTTATCCATGCGAGTGCCGTATCAGTTCTTGAAACAAACCTAGTTCTTCAATTTCTCCGTTCCGTTGTTAGAACAAGTCTTCAAACTTTGCAGCATTCTGTTGTTCACTGTTCTTGGGAACCTTGCCTCGGCAACTGTTCTTGGAAACCTTGCTTGACACTTGTTCATCGGAACCTTGCTTGGGAACCTGTTCTTGGGAGCCTTGCTTGGGAACCTGTTCTTGGAAACTTTGCCTGCTTGATTCAAACCTCTTCATTGGGACCTTGCTCGGGAACCTGTTTTTCGTAACTTTGCTTGGGAACCTTGTTTTAGGAACCTGTCCTTCAAAACCTTGCTTGGGATTCTGTTCTTGCTTCCAACCTTGCTTGCAGCTGTTCATCGAAATTTTGCTTTGCAAGTTGTTCTTGGGAAGCTGTTCCTGGGAACATGAGCAACCTGTTCTTGGGAACCTTGCTTGGGAACCTGTTCGTTGAACCTTTCTTGCAACCTTGCTTTGGAACCTTTCTTGACAACCTTGCCTGTCAACCCATTATTCGAAACCTTGCTGGCGAAACTGTGATTGAAAGCCTTGCTGAGGAACCTTGCTTTGAAACCATGCTTGGGAACATGTTCGTGGGAACCGTGCTGGCAACCTACAGTACTGTTCGGAACCTTCCTAGAGAATTTATGCTTGGAACCTGAACCTGTTCTTGGGAACCTGTTCTTCGAATCCTTGCTTGGGAGCTTTGGAACCTGTTCTTGCGAAGCTTGCTTGCAATGCAAACCTGTCCTTGGGGACCTTGCTTGGGGACCTTTCCGTGGAAGCCGGACCTTGCTTGGTAACCTTGATACCCTGCATGGAAACCTGTTCTTGGAACCCTTGCTTGGGAACTTGAGGCACGGTTCTTGGAACCCTTGCTTGTGAACCTGTTCTTGCGAACCTTGCTTGGGAACCTGTTCCTGGGAACCTGTTGCTGGGAACCTGTTGCTGGGAACCTCTTCCTGGGAACCCTTGCTTGGGAACCTCTTCCTGGAAACCTTGCTTGGGAACGTGCTTGGGGACCTTACTTGTGAACCTGTTCTTGCGAAGCTTGCTTGCAATGCAGGCCTGTCCTTGGGAACCTTGCTTGGGGACCTGTTCGTGGAAACCTTGCTTGGGAGCCTGTTCCCAAGGACCTTGCTTGGTAACCTTGCTACCTTGCATGGAAACCTGTTCTTGGAACCCTTGCTTGGGAACTTGGGGCACTGTTCTTGGAACTCTTGCTTGTGAACCTGTTCTTGCGAACCTTGCTTGGGAACCTGGTCTTCCGAACCTTGCTTGGAAAGCTGTTGAGAAGAAACCTTGCCTGGAACCCCCTTGCTTGCGAACCTATTCTTGGAAACCTTGTTTGCAACCTTTTCTTGGAAACCCGTTCCTGGGAAACTTGCTTGGAAACCTGTTCCTGGGAACCTTGCTTGGCAACTGTTCCTGGAACCCTTGCTTGGGAACCTTGCCTGGGAACCTGTTCTTGGGAACCCTGCTTGGGAATCGTTCCTGGTAACCTTTCTTGCGAACCTGTTCCTGGAAAACTTGCTTGGAAACCTTGTTCCTGGGAACCTTGCTTGGGAACTTTGCTTTGTAACGTCCTTGGGAATCTTGCTTGTGAACCTGTTCTTGGGAACCTGTTCCTGCGATGGCTGAAGACCCCAAGCTTACGCTGTTGGGGAACAAAATGTGAAAATAAAAATGCCTGGGCCAAAGGTTGATTTTCTTGTGTATCATTCATAAAAGGAAAAGCTTTTGATACTGTCACTTCCAATGCCAAATCCAGCATGCTTTGCGTGCAAGCAAATACTTGATCACGAAAAAAGCACAATCATTTCTTGCATCGTGCATGCGACTTTGGCACCAAACTTGACAAAGCAATGAAAAAGCACCTGCACTGCTGTAGATGCTGACATCGATTCCTGGCATTCCCATGGCATGCCTGTCGCCCACCAAACTGTTGTATGGAAAACACACAATTTTTGATTCGGAGGAAAACACGGCAACGCCACTTTTTGCACTTTGCTGCTTGTCCGGGTCCTGGATCTGGACTTGTGGCTGTACATTTAAAATCTTAGATTGAAAGCTGTCAAATGGCTGCTGCAACCTTGGCAGCGCATGGCGAAGGTGACCTGGGACGTTGCATAATCAAAACTGAAACGCCATCATTGGTACTCGTGGATTTGGCTCGAAAGTTGGCATCAGGTTGCCTCACCCGCACCCGAACATACAGCGGCTGGCTGGAAAATGCCGTGGTGCAGTGTTTCAAAGCCCAAAGCCTTCTGTTGGACAAGGACCGCCAAAAGCCGTTGTGCCAAACGACATCTAATGGCTCTAACTCCCACAACGGGTCAATGTTCTGAGAATTCAAGTCATTCAAGAGGTCAAAGATGGGCCTCCCATTGCGAAATGCTGGGTTGATGCTATTCTGCGTGAATCTCAACTTGCGAGGGTCCATCTTGTGCTCCACACGGTAAAAATCAATAGTGGGATGCGAAGAGGATTCTTGAAGCAAATGCTGCTCATCCTCTGGAATGGAAAACTCCCTGGCAATTGCCGCCACTACATGGCCCCTGCAGGATGCAGATAAAGTGATCTTCTTGTCTTGTGGCCCAAAAACCACTGACTTTTTGACTTCCGGACTTTCAACTGCAGTCTCTTCACCGGAGGTTGCAAGCTTCGAGGAAGTTGTGGACACTTGGCTGTCATTGGGTGAAGGTGGGCCGCCTTGCGAAGTTGCCTGCGCAGTATCCACACTACATCTTTCAGCCCTTTGAATCCCAGTTTGATCTTGCACAGCTGCGTCTGAAACGGAGCTCTCAGCAGGATTCGTTTGCAAAGTCTGATTGGTCGGACTGGCCAAAGTTGCCGTTGCTGCCACCTCACTTCCAGGAGCTTGGCGCCTTTGGAGCAACATGTCATAGTCTGGCCTGCCAGTCTCCGCCCCTGAGCGGGCCATCAAAGCAGAAAGAGGGCCATCAGGTTTTGCACCAAAGTTGGGCGGGTATCGGTTCATACCCGGTGCTGCCACAGCTGGCTCAGGCTGGCGCCAAGGAGGTGGCAGTGGCGCAGGCTGTTGATGGACCGGGATAGGCACCGTCCCCACGCCAACTTTTGGTAGCAGTGATGGGGGGATTGGTGCAGGAAATTTTGCGGGAGGTCCTCGCAAGGTGACCACTGGCGTCACTTGGGCTTCATGATTGGGAACAAGGTCTACAAGCCGCAAATCCGAAATGTTTCCAGAGGTGTCTGCAGCGGAGGGGGTGCTCCGTGTCACTGGAACCACGGAGCTACCGCTCCTGGTAGAAGACGATGAAGGCTCCTCCCAAGATTGTTTCAATTGAGAAGGTGACCCACTATATTTGCTTCAATATCATGGAGCCCCTGGTGTTTCTTCCCGTTTTGGGTATTCTTTAGAGAGCAAAATTGCAACACTTATCCTTACCAAGAGATTCATCAACAGGAAAAATTATGAAGTATGCATGCACAGGACGCAAACCATTACTTTCTCCCACTGACTCAGTCCTTCCGTGCCGTTCTCTGGCTTTTCTTCCATGCATTCTGGTCCAAACCCAATTTCCTGCAGGTGATGCCGCAGCGATGAGATTGAAAAAAGGCGCGCATGCCTTCCTCTCCTAAGTCACCTGGTCCAAATGATCTTGCCACTGAAACCACCTGAGGATCTGTGAGAATCAGGTGTGGTTTTCTCCGTTGCGCCTTGTCCAAGTGAACACCCTGCAAGTCCAGAACCATGTGGTCACCTCGACTGGCTTGAAATGTGAAATGGGAAAATGCCTGAGCAACTTCTGATTCGGGAACTTCTGGATCCACATAGCCATGATTGGAGTTGTACTTGCGGAACACACCAGGCAGGAATCGTTCCCCGACAAAGAACGGGGCTGGTGAATTCTCTTTTCCATCCTCGGCTTTGTACAAATAGCACTCCACAAAAATGATCCTGGCCATGTTGCGCCCCGCCCATCCCAAGAGTTCCATGACAGCAAGCCTGAAAACACGAGCATAGAATCTGGCCACAGCACTGCTTTGGGCGTGAGAAGAAACGACTATAGCCGAGTTGTGCCCTTCATCAACATACTTGGACAGTTTAGCCACCATTCGAGCATCTGTGCCGGCTTCTCGCATTGCAAACTTGTCATCGCGCTGCTCAAGGTACAATGGAATTGTGGAATCCCTGAAGCAATACACAAGACGCATGCCACCTTGCGTAAAAGGTTGAAGCCTGATGGAGACTGGATTGTGCTTGTAATCTGCAAACCTCTCATGCATCTTGATATCCGTTCCATTGAAGCTGAACCATCTCCGTCTCACTGTGAACTTGACAGAATGATGTGTGTTCCAAATGAACTGATTTGCAGGTTCAAAACTGACATCCCTGAGTTTCAGACCTTTTGTCCGCGACTCATGCAAAGCAGCTTCTCCACTTGATAGTGGCTCATGGCCTCGAAAAGAAAATGAACTCGACTTTCTTGATGAACTGGTCACTGTTTGGGTGGCTGTGATGGTCGACGTCAGGGATGCAAAGGCCGTGTTCAACGCAGCGACTGAACGAGCTGACGGAGCAAATGTCCCCCGACCTATGGAAGTCAATTGTTGAAGGAGCTCAAAGTCCAACCCATCACCAAAGCCTATAGCATGTATGCGCAGCAAGGGAAACTCCGCCAACATCTTCTGGGTCGTCTGTATCATTTGGGTGCCATCTGCTGGGCGACCATCACTGAAAATCAGAAGGTGTGGTGTCCCCAAAGCTGCTTGAAGGATAGTTTTTGCAGCTGTGAGCCCTTCAACGAAATGGGTACCCCGACTAGCCACAAGCCCTGCAGCCTGCCAAGAGACAAGTTGCTTCGCGTGCCCTGCAGCCTTTGCCGTGAAGTGCACCCTGCTGGTTTCGCTGAAGGAAATCAAGGAAAACCTCACTGTTGGGCAGGGTAAATGTGTCTTATGGCACGGGGAAAGCCTATGAAGAGAAATGAGTGAATATAATATAATTGTAGAAAGGGGAGCCAAACGGATATGCCAGACCTTCATCATGTCCTGATAATAAGGTTTAATACCTGGATCTTCCGCAGGCTGAAAATCCAGCCCGAATGCTTTCAGGCTGAAATTTCAGCCCGAATCCTGTAAGCCTCAAATTTTCGCCCGAATGGATTTTGGCAATTTTGGCCATATTCAG
>Ga0126342_10003428_pt1 | contig 26195 bp, 26 predicted proteins | sample Cyp1metagenome_FD_92528 | JGI IMG/M metagenome (GOLD analysis project Ga0126342, IMG submission 92528) | Coral microbial communities from Lord Howe Island, Old Settlement Bay, Australia - Cyphastrea 1 metagenome | ecosystem: Host-associated > Invertebrates > Cnidaria > Coral ...
AGAAAGTATGGAAACCATGGAAACCATGGAAACCATGGAAACCACACAGATATCATGGAAACCATAAAAACCATGGAAAACCGCAGAGAAAAATAGAAACCATGGAAACCATGGCACAGAGTGCGTCGCGTTTCAAAATGAGTAATAAAGTCGCGTTTCAAATTGAGTATTATCCCGCGTTCTAAAACGAAACCTTTCCCTAAAAAGTGCCTCAAAAGTCCTCATTCAAGATTTCTGAATGCGGGTCCAACATTAGAACCAACATCCAAAATCATCACCCAACAACCAGCCAGCACCAACCAATTGCTGATCTTTGCAGTCAATTGTGGAGGACTGCTCGCCTGCAGGAACTGTTGGACCGTGGAAATCAAAGGCTTCCCCCCAAAGGAACGAAAGAAGGCCTTATGAAGGGGTGATTACCCCCCAAACGGACGGGCGAAACCGGGATGCAGCATATGGCGAACATCAGCGAATAGAACAGGCCTGGCATTGCAAGATCTCAGCTGTCGGATGTTTTACATTTTTGACAAACTGTGAGCTGAAAAGCGAGTGTAGTCCACAAAATCAAGTTTCAGGCACAAATGGGCAGCATTCTGAGGTGGAAGGCCTCATGAAGAGGTCAATGTTGACATCAATGCCAACTGGCATCAACTGGCCAAAGTGCTTCCTTGAAATTCATGGCCCGCCCACCCCCTGAGCCCACCTCAGAAGCTCATCCAGCACCCCTGTAATGGGTCCCTAAATTGCCACCGCAGATTCATCCAGCAACGACCTCGCACAGCTCAAAGGTTATCACCATATCTAAACCAACTTGTTTGCCACAGCTGCCAACAATCTGACGCAAATACACCACTGAAAGATGTAGCTCAATCCGAGGCAGGTCAAATTTCCTTGTTCATCCTTTCAATCGGTCTATCTGCTTGCTCGTAAAACCTAAACAACAAACACTAATGAAGGTGATGTGTTTCTATCTTTTTGGGGGGCTCTTCAGAAACCCGTATGACTGTACCAGTGGCAGATGTGGCAGTGGCATCAGCATCTTCTGCGTATGATGAGGCTAGTACTGGGCAAGTGGGATTATTTTTGGATTTACAGTAAGTAAAAAAGGAAAAGGATGAGCCTTTCTCAGGTCCCTGTTTTTCCTCAATTCTACTGGCAGACCATGGAAGGCCCATAAGAAACTGATCATCCTCATACTCATCCTCATCCTCATCCTCATCATCATCGTCATCCTCCTCCTCCTCCTCATCATCATCTCCATCTCCTCCTCCTCCTCCTCCTCCTCCCTCCTCCTCCTCCTCCCTCCTTAACCACCATCACCATCACAAGTATCATCATCATCATCATCATCATCATCATCAACATCAACATCAACATCAACATCAACATCATCATGAGCAGCACCTGACGGAGACCAAACACTTCCGCATACTTTTCTGGCCAAGAATATCCTCCATGGTGAGGTCAGTTCTTATTCTCTTTCTGAGAGCTGCTCTTCTCAGCCGTTCTTCTCGTAGACGTGTCCTGTTCAAAGCTTCCAGCTGTCTTCGTTCCTCTCTGGCCTTTCTCCGCCGCGCCTTCCTCTGCTGCAAGACTCTGCGCCGCTCTTTGTCAACAAATCTCGCCTCCAGATTCAACATCCGCCCCCATCTCACAAGGAGCCGTTTCAAAGCCAGCTGAGTGCTGGAACGATTCTCAGAAGGAAATTTTCCAAGATTCAAATGCTCTTGTAACTTTCTCGGCCGATGTTTGTTCTTATCTTGCAAAGCCATCTGCCGTCGCTCCCTGCGCTCCAGGTGGGCCAAGACATTCCTTTGTCGTAATTTTCGGGGCCTGTGCTTGTTCTTGTCTTGCATTGCCATATGGCCCCGCTCCCATCTTTGCAGCTGTGTGGTCCGCAATTCACTTCTTGCCTCGTGCAAGGCACGGATCTTCTTCAGAATGGCCGCGCCATTCACACCAGCAATCTCCCATGCGTCAGCAACTGCTTTTTGGAATCGTTCCCAAGCATCCTGGAGATGGGCTGGGCTGTACTGCCAATAGATGTTTCGTGCCCCAATGTTCTTGGCGTATTGCCGGAAAACCTCCAAGCAGCGGCGGGTCCTCCCGAGCTTCTCGATAGTGCGAAGGCTGGGTGTTTTCAAGTCTGCTCCAATGAAGAATCCAGCAGCTTGCAAATTCATAAAACTAATCTTGAGATCTGCGGGATCCTTTCCGTGCTCTTTGGCGGATGACGCTAGAGCATCCCGCAATCGCTCTTCAAAAGAGACATCTGTGGCTGCGGAATCCCGCATTTTTTGTTTCACTGCAGTCAGAACCATCAAGAACTCAAGGCCAGTTTGCAAGTTGCAGTTTCTGGTGTGCATCTCAATTGAATCAAAGCAGATTTGCGCCGTGTACGATGCGCGGCCGTTCTTTCTCAAATAGCCACCCTTGCTGTGCATCTTTCCATGAGAATCTCTTTTCTGTTTTCTCATCTTACGCTTGGCACGCTGCTTTTGAGATGTTCCAAACGTTGCTGGGCTGCAGTTCATGCTTGTAGCTGGCAAAGCGAGAACCTTACACGTGTGATCTGTAGGATCAAGGATCTGCAAAGGTCCCTCATCTTTTCCTCTCGGTTGCCCTGATGAAGCATCCACCATCCATTTCTCTAGAATCAAGCGCTGCTTCTGGGAAAACTGCTCGGTGATCACCTCATTCCGCACATCTCGAGGCAATTGTTTCAATAGATCACGGATCTTGATCAAGAGCTTGGTTTGCTTGGACTGCTGGGTTTCAGGTGCTGCTGGTTCAGTTGAGGTGCCATCAGCCGTTTGCTTTTTCCTCGACTTTGGAGGTTTCTGCGGCATTGCAGTGTGATGGGCGCGTTTCTTCGAAGTCTTCTTCTTGTGTCCTGTGCCGCCCTGTGGAGGATGCTGTACAGCAGCTGGCTTGCTGGCAGCAAGTCCATTGTCGTACTTCCTGCGGGCCTCGGGATCAGCTAAGGTCTCAAGTGCTTGGTACACCAAGTGGAAGGCCTCCTTGCTACCACCTTTGTCCGGATGGACTTGCAGCGCCCGCTTTTTGAAAGCCAGCTTGATCTCATCTAACGTGGCATTCCGGTCCACCAGCAGCACGCCATACAGTGATTCTTGCGACATTATTAGGGGATATTGGACAGGTTCTGTTTCATCAACAAGTTTTATGGTGCAAGTGGCTTGACGTCCCATCACTCCAGACTTATTATATATCATCATTGTATATAGAATAGACCCTGGTTTTTCTCAGAAGGAAATGAGAAAACACATAATAATTGTGATTGCCAACTTCCTTTTGAAGCAACACAGAGTCTGAAAATGAAGTCGACCCGAAAGCTGAACATGGCTGAACCCTTTGTGGATCTTTGTGGTCTGAAATTCGCCAAAGCGTACTGTAACCCAATTTGAGGCAAATGCTGCAGCTTGGAGGTGATGTTGGGGTCCAGAGAGTCCAGTGACTTTTTTTTGATTCATGATCCAATGATCGTTCAAACATGTGACATGTTTTTTATCATGTTTTTTTATCATGTTTTTATCATGTTTTTTTATCATGTTTGTTTATCATGTTTTATCATGTTTTATCATGTTTTATCATGTTTTATCATGGTTTTATCATGTTTTTATCATGTTTTTATCATGTTTTATCATGGTTTATCATGTTTTATCATGTTTTATCATGTTTTATCATGTTTTATCATGGTTTATCATGTTTTATGATGTTTTATCATGTTTTATCATGTTTTATCATGTTTTATCATGTTTTATCATGTTTTATCATGTTTTATCATGTGTTCATCCCCATGCCAATATGATCCAATATGCTAAGATATCCTGTAGTTGCTCATGAATTACCACCGCCCGTGTCATTCGTTCTGACCCGCAGAACTCGCGCTGCTTTTGGATCCAATTGGATGCAGCTCTCCCATGGCAAAGGCCTGCCATGTAGGTCTCACAATCCAGCATCCAACTCTCCCATGATGTGGCAAAGTAGAATGTCATGATAAGCCCATCGAAGTTTCGAAAGAGCACAAACATGCATTATCAATCATTGATTATCATTGATTACTTAGGATTTTTCTTCTATCCAGACATCCAAACATCTTCAAACTCCCAACATCTCCCAACTTCGGCTTTGGCGACGCCGGTGCCCCTGGTATCCCCTGGTGCCGGTCATGCGGCCAATCTCCGCCTGCACTGTGAAGCGCCTCGCCAGTGGTGCAGCCGCCCCAGGCTTTGCTGCAAATCCTCTGGCAGGTTTTCACGCCACTCGCTGCGGCGGCCTGGAGGACTGGAGGATCTGGTGGATGGGGTCATGTGGAATCACGCTATGCTGGGATGAAAAGGTAAGCCCAACCACTTGGATATGGTTGATATATGTTGATATGATAATCATATATATATTATATATAATTAATGGTAAACATGCTCTCAATATCTCTCAATGCTCTTAGTGGCGTTTAGGAGGTAAACCCAAACAATGGGGAGTTGAATTGGGGGTCGAAGTGATGTCGGTGTGCACGTCTTCAACCTGCCCTGTCTTCACAGCTGATGTATGCAACCTTTGACATCCCATTCAAGGAACAGGTGGATAAGAGAAGAATGCATGGCGAAAGGAAACACTTCAGAGGGGAATAGCACCTGCCCCAAGTTGTTCTTCATTTTGTCTCGCCATCTGCCCGAACAATGGGAGATGGAAAAACAATGAAAACCCCTGTCAGGTAACCTGCTATCCACCACCAAGGAAGTTGGGTCTGAGCTGCAGTCAAGGTTCCATCGGCTTCATTATATGCCTTGTAAGCTAGTCACTACTCACTACTCATCAGAGGCTATCAGATGGTGTCAGCTGGCGATGACATCTAGCAGCCTAAGGATCCGGCAAGGTGGTAACGATGCAACCAATTCCGCGGAGAAATCGCCCCATCTTCCGCAAGTGTTGCAAGAGCCTCATACAGGCTATCCTCGGACTACGCGACCCTGCGACCAAACATACCAAACAGCAAACAATATGTTCAGAGCCTGCAAACGCATCAAGTAAACTTGAAGTCAACTAATCTGCGGGTATGACTGGAGCAATGTTAGTGTTTATGCTGCTTCCGGATGATGAAACATCAAAAACCACTGGGAAACACTGCAGATTCTCCAAGTCACGTGAATTGTCGGGTGCCCAACATGGGCGAAGTGGCTGCGAATTTGATGCTGACGACCAGTCAAAATCCTGATGCGTGGGGCAAAGCTGATGATTCACTGACAACTACGGGGCAATGACAGCAGAAACCACACACACACAACTGCAAGTTGAACATGCTCACACGTTCTCTCGAATGACTATGGATAATTCACGACAATTCCATACAATTCCTATAATCTATGGCAAGACTATAGTGACTACAGCATTGAACAAATTCGGCAACTCCAAAGGGAAACAAACAGCTTGGCACCGGCCGAGTCGCTGGACGGCAGCCAGGGTGTAGCTGCGAAAGAAGTGCCTGGCAGAGCTTTAAGTAGCCCTGAAATATCCTGAAATGCCCTGAATCTCTGGGCGTGAACAGCTCATGAACATCTTCAAATATCACAAAGATCCTCAGTGAAAGATCTTTACTCTGTGTCGCTTCAGCATCCGTTCGCAAAAATACCTGTGCACCTTCAGAAGCAAAGAGTGCATGCTTCTTGACGTTCAGAATCATCTACAGCGCACATCCCAGCAAGAAAGAGTATGACATTTGACTCAATAAATACACCAACTGGGGCACTTCAAATCCACAGCACACATGGAAGTTCATCTATTTGCATCGTCGCATCGTCATCTGCAAATTTCATCAAATTTCTATGTTCGATCCCCCTTAACTTGCTGTGCCGTCACTACCGCACGGCAACCATCAACCATAAAAACTAGAAAGTCCATTCCATCATCTTGCTTCAAACCTCACATAAACACTCATGTTCCCTAGATTTGGCCCGTTTTTTGGCATAGATTCAAGCTAACCCACCTCCATCATCCATCATCATCCTCCATCCCCCTCCCCATTTTTGGACAATTCCCCCCTGGAAGGGCCTGAACTGCGCCATCGCCTTCACCCTGCTGACCGCCGGACGTCCGCGACCGCTGAAGGTCACAAACCCACGGCACCACAGCGCCGCGCGCAGCGAGCGACGCCGAGGCGGAAAGAGGCCGTGGCACAGCACCACCTGGAAGCCGTTTTGGGATGGCCATGGATTGGGGGGAATTCACCATGATTCACACCATGGCGGCGGGGGGCCACTTATGGCCACTTGAAGTGATCTGCATGGAGAAGAGCCATAGAAGAACCATAGCAGCCACACAGCATTTTGCTAAAAGCCGCTTTTCGCTGGAACTGTTCGCAGTGAACTCAAGCATGCGAAGGGGAATGACCAAAAGTTGGATGGAAGTTGATCAACATCCTGATTTTTCCAGCACGTGTGAACATTTGATCAACAAAACTGGGAATCTTCTCAACCAAAAATGTGAACGGGACCAACAACCTATTGAGATGAAGACATAAGTCTAGTGGGATATCTCATTAAACGAGCAGTTACTGCAGCAATTGTGGAGATGAGTCAAAACGTCCTGGACACTTCAGCCCACAAATGAAATTAGTCGCAAGATATCTCAAGCATCCTGGAAAGTACATGGAAGTAATTAGAAGTACCATACATATCCATTTGCAAATGGCTTAGGATGGTTGAAGTGAAGTACCACAATTTCGACAACTAACTAGATCTTCCAATGGGCAAGAAGCCGAAAACTCCCAGAATCCCTCGACTGGCGACTAAGCAAACAAAATCAACATGTCTATGATTGCATTTACCAAGTCACGTAATCACGAAGAATCTCCCCAATCTGCAGTTGAAGCTGAAGGTCCTTGGTTGGAACATGTTGAAACAACCAGGGGCTGAGTCTCGATGGGTTCTAGCATTACCCAATGCGCGTCATATCAAAGATTCAACTATTAAACATTAAACTATCCTGACTGGAATCCTCACACCGTCACACCCATTTGGGCAGCTACAAATTGTCCATGGTCTCCTCCTTTCTGCAGACCGTCAACTTGATGAGTCTCCATATGCCAAGATCTCCCCATCCCAGGTGAGGTGCATAGAAGGCCTCATAGGTCTTCGCCAGCAGAATGAGCCCAGAGCACGGAACATCGATTCGATGCAGGAAGCCATGCCTCAGCGCGATGCCAACGGAGAGACACAAAGGTCTATCCATCCATTCTAGTTGCATTTCAAATGGAGGTATCTAAGGTATCTGAATTAAGTATCTGTTAATCCTCCCAACACGGCACTATTTGTGAACTGCGAATCGATTTGCTGGGTACTCAGCCTGGACAGGGACGGCCCCCCCGGTCTCTGAGTGTCTAACCAGTGACGTGGATCTTTGAAGATGGGAAGGGATCCGAACCTCTCCTGCACAGCGGGATGCACGGCCAATCATGGCGGCCATCCATGATTTTCAATGGCTATGCGGCGGCAATCGGGGATTCCTGGTTCGGAAGAGGGAACCATCTTTGATCGGATATCAAATGTGCAAACGACATGGAATAATCACATACAGAATTTGCCATTGACAGGTTAGCAACCTTCAAGAAGATGGACAAGCATATATATATATATATTTATATAACATTGGATGGTCCAGGTATATATATACTGTAATTATATATTTTCGCTAGTTCAGTGCGATGTTGCTTTTCAAATCTGTTCAGTACTTTTCTATCCTGTTTGAGGGGTGCTGTACTATAGAGAGGTATAGAGAGTAAGTGAGTATAGGACGGTTTCAATCCGGGCGTCCTTGGCAAGGTCCAACAGTTGCAGCTCAGATTCGCCATCACAAACGCCCCAACCAGATGGCTTCAGCAGGACCACACCTTTCGAAAAGTGATCCAAAAGCATCAGGAAAATCTGACTCAGATAGACATCTTAGGAAGGGCTAAGGGGTGGTGATGAACTGGTGGTGATGGCTGTATATGGCCTCTCCATGCCTATCCCATTTCAACATCATTGGGGGAATCACCAACATTCACCAGGGGTCTTGAGGCGATGTTTGAACATGTTGCAATCCCACAGCTGGCGTTTATGGGGATTGAGGAGCCCCTTGGAAACTCAGTCACTGTTGAGTGTACTGGTCTGGCAGTTCAGTGGGATGATCCAGGAAGTCAGGCTCATCACATTACATCCGAGCTCCAAATGTTACAAAAGATGGTGATCCAATCACTTCCTGTTCACTAGCGTCAGGATCATCCCAGCATCTGCCATGGTTTCCGAGGGACGATCCGCTTGGAGCGGATGGAGCTGCCGCGCGTCCAGCAGTCGGCCAGCGTCTCGGAGCACATTGGCCACCAGCCGCCTGGGGCCGCTTTTTGCCATGTACTTCAACATACTTCAACTATCCCCTCCAAAAAAAAGGTGCAAACAAACTTGCATCTTACATCAATATACTGTATCCTGCAAATATAGAGTGTATATATATATATATATGTATGTATGTATGTAATTACAGTGTATTACGATATTTAAAATGTCATGGCAATATCCCACACAGATGATACAAGGCATGTTGCACAAGGCATGTTGCGAACATGCAGGCACCTGCATGTTTCGGTCACCATGCCGGCCATGTTGCAGCTCCACAACACACCTGTCACATCCTCACCACTCTTCTGCCAGAAATCCACCAGGGACTGGCGCTTCAGCTGGTAAACGCGAGCAATCAATTCCTCCTTGGGATTGAGAATGGCTGCAACCCGCAAACGATGCACTGTGCTCAGATATATTCAGATATGATATTGCTCATGATTCATCAGCATGGGGAAATAGAGAAATGATCCGCAGTGAGGGGGCCCTCTGAAATCAATCCAAGTCAACAAAATGGAGATGTGATCAACGCTTGAAACTTCTTCAGAATCTTCCTCACTGTCACCGCTTGCAATTTGGATCAGTTTGGGTCTCACAACATATCTCAAGAATATGTGTTCTTTATTTTCATCATGTTCACCGTCTGTTCACCCTTTTTCTATGGCAATTTCTGGGTATCCCGTGGCCCCCCCATTGACCCATGTCAGTCCTGGAGTCGCTTCCAAAAGCGAAAACCCCCGGCGCCAGCCGCGCCGGCCGCGCCGGCCGCGCCCCAAGCGCTGCGCTGCAGCTCGGCGAGGGACAAGGATGGCAACAGCTGCAGGACCTGACGCAGACCTAACGACATGGGATGTGGTTTACATAATCATGTTTAATCTAACGGATCTCCTAGTATAGATCTTTTAGTTGTCAACCTAAGTCCCAAAAAAAAAAACAAAAAAAAAAAGTCTAGGAAATCTTCAGTCATAGACAGAATGGGTGGGGGGACCAGATGGCCTTAAGGAAATGCAACATTTTGCGTATTTTTTACCTCAAAAAACAGTCAAAAGGCTTCAAACATGCTCACACAGCATTCAAACATACTCAAACACGACTCGAAACAACCCAAAATTATCCAAAATTGATAGAATCTTCTCGGCCATTTTTTGAGAGAAATTGAGAGGCCGCTTTCGGATGTTGAAATCTCAAATTGTAATAATCTCAAAGAGGCTCAATTGCAGCTGTAACAGTCTCAGGGTGAACTCAACAGGACTCAAATGGGTTGTTTAACCACTAACATGATGATAACACTTTTGCCCCAAAAATATACTCATATTGGCTCTCAGACAACTCATTTAATATCAAGCCCCAAGATTCTGAACTCGACGTTTCCTAGCGGCCATTTCCTCTCCCCCCCCTGTTGGTCTATGATTCAGCTCGCCCTTGCGCTTTCGGCCTCGTTGCAAAGCCTCTCCTCTAAGGCAGGGGTTGGTGACGCTCCCAGCATCACAATGGCCCACAAAAACTTTGGCACCTGACGTGAAGACTCCTGTCCCCTTCAAATGGAAGGGAACTAAAGCCCAACTGTTTCCAAAAAGGAGTTCCAGAATATATGAAAAATTATGAAAATGATTGCAGAGGAGAGTGTGCCGAATGTTCCACATATCTTGAAATGGAGATATTGGGGCATCCTACATCCAGCTCCAACGCCTGGGCTCCCAAGGGTCTCTCCACCGCCTCCAGGCTCGAGCGGGATCCAATAGAAAAAACTGGATGATCATTATATATTATATTAAATTATATTATATCATATCATATGATATTATACTATATTATGTTATGTTAAATTATATTATATTATTGTTTACCCATGTTTACCCCTAACAACCATGGCGTTCTTAGCATTAGTTACTATGTTTTTGACTTGGGAGTACATACTTACCTGCATGATGTGGATTGTGACACGTTCTGCTATGTTCTGAAAGCATGGAACCACATTTGCGGTGGTCCAGAATCTTCACACTGACTGGAACAAACATGTTTGACGCAAAGGAGGCATACTGCGGCATACCCCATTAACTACTCACCCAGCTCGACTACAGCCACAGCCAAAGGTGCCTCTAAGCACATGGGATGGATGACACCCGCATCATCCACGCACAAGCTTCCCAAGAGATACAAAAATGATGCAGGAGACCTGACAAAAATCCATGCAAAGGCAAGGCAATGCATGGATATAGTTGACATGGCCCAGATGCAGCCATAACCATCCATATATGCCATAACCATCCATATATGCTTCACAGGTGTTCTGGCAAGCATCACGGACGATGTCTCTGACACTACTTGTGTTCCTTTGGTTCGGTGCTCAGCTGATGGCACGATCGGAAATAGGTACCGTACGCACGTTCAATCCCTGTCCTTTCCAAGGTTAAAAGAAAAACGAAACAATGAAAACCACTATTCCCAATAACAAAAATCAATAACCAACCATTTGGGAATCATGGTTAAAATTAGTTAAAATCATCCCAAACAGGAGGTATATACCCAACATTACCCAACCCCTATCGGGGATTGTTTTTTTTCCGGCACCTCATCGGCTCATCCCACTCAGAATCCACAAAGAGCTCCAGAGCCTTCGGCGCACTGCTCGGCATCACAACATGAGAGTTTCTATCTTGTGCTTGATCATGGTTGATTAATTATTCATGTTGGTTATTCCTGTTCAATTTTTTCCCCATGTTTTCGTGGATTGGGACACATTGGGACTATATTTAATTGGTTCATGATGTTCATGATGGTTCCTTTGGAGCTTCACTGTGTTCACCTTTTTTGGACAACCCATCGTGGACGCACAGCCTTGGCCCAGTTGCCGGAGGTCATGCAATTCAGGATGCAGGTGTCCATCAGGACTTCATTTGGCTCCTCAGCCAGGTGCAAAGCCCAGTTCCAGGCGCACAGGGCAGCGGCTGCGCCTTGACAAAGAACCTCAGCCAAGGCGCAGTCGAAGCTCGCAGATTGGGTACCAATGGGCACAAAGAGGCCGTCTTCGAGGCAATGATGCCAAAAGGATAAGGCAACACATTCTTTGGACCATGGCCGATGACTGGCACTAAATCAGGGTTTCTATGTTGTATGATTTAGTTTGAAACCATGTTGGTTTAGTTCCCACTGTGTCACGTTGGATCGTAAGGCAAGACGCGTTTTGTTCCAGCTGCACCGTCGACATTTGCCCCAACAATCCCAGCGCCGCCTGCATGATCGACAAACCCAGTCCATTCTCGCGAGGGAAAACCCTTCAACCAAGAATTGATCGAAAATATGGAAATATGGAACACACCCCAGCTGTACAATGTTACAAGGTTGTCCCCCCCAGTTATAAGTTGAGTTATAAACCATAGTAAGTATAGATATATCTACCATAAACCATAGTTATTGGAGTTATAAACCAACCTAGCTAACTATGGGGCACCACCTTGTAGCATTCAACATGGAGCTAAGTTTTTTCCACATGTCCACTAGGAAAATCATCCTATATCTGGCAGGATCCCAATCAACCCGGGCCTCCCAGGTGCGGCTGATGGCAATGCCACCACCAAAGCTGATGACATCAACGCGAAGACCTGCGAAGGAAGGGATTTGCAGACTCTGAATGGTGGTTTGAAGCCCCAGGAATTTACTGAATATCATTTCTTCAATTTATTCCAAAATATTCCAGATGGAAATGCAACATCTCCGAAATGACCAGCCGGTACCGCTATCCCTCCTGTAGGCCTGCTTCAGTATGCTTCAATCTGAAAGGAACTTCAACGGGAATCGACCTCTCTTGCGGGATCTACCTGGTACCCATCTACTCTGGCGCCGCCTTTTCGCGCAGTCTGGAACAAGAGCATAGCCACAGTCCAGTGCTCTTTGCAGGCAGCAGTTGCCTAAGTTACACACGACGCAGCAAACATGGTCCAAAACCCTTGTGGCACACAATGCGAAGTGGCTCAGTTGACCAAAACAACGGCATGGTCCAGTGGACTCCAGGGCACCCAATCAATCTCACCAAGATGATTCCAAAAGGACCCTCTACCCTCTGGTAAACTAAGATAACTATGGAAAATCACCATTTTTTATGGGAAAACTCACTATAAATGGCCATTTTCAATAGCTATGTTAAATTACCAGAGGGTAAGGATCCCAACTGGGTCACCTCAATGGTGTACTCCGAATTGCAGTTGAGCCACGGAGCTCCAACACACCACATTCGAATCCAATCGCTTCTGAGCCATCGAAGAAAGCCAGGACAGTGCTACCAACCAGCTGGATCTCAACATCCCCAGCACCTGGCCACTACCTTTGGCTGCCATGGCAACGGAACCTCCTGTGGATTGAAAAATGTTGGAGAAAAAAAAACGAGAAAAGTGGTCGCGTGGCGCGATGGTCAAAATGGTCCCGTTGCAGAAAGCCACTTTGAAGGGTTCCACACTCATTTTCAGGCGAATGATGGTTGTAATATCAAATAATCACCATGATTTCTGCTGGTGAATGACTTTTGGTTAATGAAGGGGAGCTAATGACTCGCAAGCAATGCTGGTTAGACCCTTTCCTCATCTGCCAGGGTGCTTCGCGTGTTGGGTGCAAACTTCAGAACTTCGCAGGCATGGCGCCAGGGCCAAGGTGCTGAGAAGCTGCGCAGCAATCCTTGGTACTATTTGTTCGAGATCTTTGGGAGAGGATACGACAGGATACAATTACCGATAATATGATATGTATATGATTTATATGATATATACCACCCAAATATCTCCAATCCCTTCCCCCTATTACTAAGCCCCCCAAATAAAAACTAGGGTCCGTCTCCAATTTTGGAAAATTTGAACTTGGCCAATTTGATTTTAATTGATCCCCTTTAGAACACAATTTAAAAATGAAGCTACCATTTCAGAGTTTCACACCCTAATAATAAAAACTATAATAGTCAACCCCGGGGTGTTTTTTATTAGGGACCGTCTTTTAAGGTCGAAAAAAAGAAAGCATTGTATATTAAGGTTTTTAGTTTATAATATTGGGGGAAAGCTTCGAAATCCAATTTTTGGCACTATTTTGATTTGAAAGGAAATCTAATCGATTTTGAAATAGAAAAAATAGTTCTTTATATTACGGTTTGAAATATTTTAAATTTAGTATTAGGGGGGAAGCTTCGAAATCCAATTTTTGGCAATATTGCATTTAGATTTTAAAGGAAAATAGGGAAATCTAATCGATTTTGAAATAGTTTTTTATTTTTTTTTGGGTTTTAAATCTAGTATTAGGGGGAAGCTTCGCACCCTAATCTGATGTGTTCAATATTTGGGGGGTGGTTTTGTATTAGGGGGAAGGGATCGCCCATATCAAAAAAACATACCATACCTGAACCCTTAGGCTACCAAGATGGATGACTGAAGGTACAGCAAACCGACCTTGCACCAGCCCCAACAAAGGCTGCCCAGACCACCACGGAACTCGTACCCGTACCATCCGCCGGTGGAGCATGGTGGAAAAATGGGTGATATGGTGGATGGAAGAAATCCTGCACCACCTTGGATGGAACAAGTTGAAGCCCCATAAAAAATTGATAAAAATGGGATAAACTATCAACTGGTGCAGGAGTTCTTCCATCCACAGTTTCAACCCTCCAAAAATGGGAAGCTGGGGGAGCTGGGTGGTTGCCAGGTCACGCTTGCGGCTTGCCCAAGAGGAGCCACAAGGAGCTGAAAACATCCTGAACCGGAGCCAATGGGTCAACGCCCTGGAAGAAGTGATATAAAAACATATAAAAACATAGCCCCCAAAACAGGGTACAGAAATATAAAAACAAAATAAAACACATCCTATTTACTGGTAAGGCCCCTTCATATTCTGTTGGATCTGTTAGAGGGTTACATAGGGGTTACTATATCATGTATATCAATTCAGCTCAGAGTCTCGTGCAAGGCTTCTTTCCAGCCTGGCACCGAAGTGCTCATGAATTTCGAATCCCATTCCCCTTGACATCAGTAGTCAGTAGCCCCCAAAAAGGTAGTAGTAAGTCCAAAATGATCATTATCTAGTTAGATTTAGTCGATGTAGGTAGTCATGAACTCCATTCCTGGCATTAACCACATCAATCCAAATTTTGGGAGCCCCAAAATCCAGAACAGTTTCCCTCCTGAAGTCAACCAACATTTGAGAAAGTGTATGATGTGTTTCAAACTAGCCCAAAAGAGTCCGTGGCCCATGATGTCCCAAGACCGTGGTCTTGGTGAATCGTAAGAACAAATTTGTAAGGATAGTTTGGATCTTATTGGTGGTTTCCATCAAAAAATAATCATCCTCTTCAGGAGAGGAAACAAGTTCGGGCATTGGTCAAAACCTTTTACTGCTGGTTTTCACATGTGCTTTTCACACTTGCAATCATACTTGCGTGATGTATGCTCATCCTTCCAAATATGCAAATATATAATATTATATATATTATATAGTCGAATATATGCCAAGGTGGTGTGCGGCTAATACTATAGTTGTCGTGGGTTTCAACCCACAACTCGCAGTTTTGGTTCCAACCCCCCCCGGCTCTATCCATGTGACGCGGCGGGAGCTGCGAGCTGGCAGGTGGATGCCATGGCTGCAAGGTCATACGACAATGCTGGTTGGTGGTATACCAACCCCTCTCAAAAATATGAGTCAGTTGGGATGGATTATCCCATGATTATGATGGAAATTAAAACTCATGTTCCAAACCACCAACCAGCAATGATACAATGGAAACGCAGATGAAAGCATACTTCGTGATCTTGATAATGAAATACATGTGAACATTTGGACATCACCAGCTGCGCTTTGATGCACGTTTAAGATCGTTTAAGTATCTTTAAGTATCTTTAAGCCACTTACATGCTTGGAGCTGATCGGATTGCTGCTCCCGAGGCCCCAGCTGCAATAACCAGCTCCACAAACGCCTAGCAGCTGGTTTGTTCATCCAAACCCCATCCGGATAGGATTTTCAATTGCTATGTTTGACTACCAAATGGATCCAAATGGCAATAAACATTGGGACAATGACAATGATCATTAAGCCAGTATCAACAACAAATCGCAAGATTTGATGGGGGAATTACACTGGGTATGCTATTTTCAGAGAAACCCAAGATGTGGCATGGTTTAGAAAGCATCAGACAGGTGGGCGTCCCCCCTTCTGGTGAAGTCGCCGGTGCAGCCTCCTGACAAATTCTTTTTTTTTTCTTTGGAGAAGCCAAGAATATCCTCCATAGTGACGTCGACTTTCATCTTCTTCCGAAGAGTTTCTCTCTTCAAGCGTTCTTCTTGTCTCATTCGTTTCTGCTTCAAGGCTTCCAAGCGTCGGCGCTCTTCTCGCTGTTTCTTCCGCTGCTGCAGGAATTTACGACGCTCTTTGTCAACCACCTGGGCCTCCTTTTGCAGAATGCGTCCCCATCTTGTCAGCAGTTTTCTCAAAAATTGCATGTCGTCTCTAGGAAGTTGAAGTTGATTGCACCTTTTTTTGCCCGTCTTTGTTCGCAAATATTTTGGGCGGTGCTTGTTCTTGTCCTGCATGGCCATATGCTGCCTCTCCCAAAGATGCATGTGCCTTTCACGTAGATCTGTGCTTGACTCATGGCCTGCGCGAAACTTCTGCAGAACTTGCGTGCTATCCACACTTGCAAGCTTCCATGCATCAACAATTGCAGTTTGAAACCTTTCCCACGCATCTTCAAGCTGGGGCGGGCTATACCACCAATACATGCTACGTGACCCGACATTCTTGGCATACTGCCGGAAGGGTTCCAAGTGACTCCGCAGCTGTCCCAATTTCTCCACGCTGCGAACCACTGGAGACCTGACCTGCAAACCAGGCCCGAGGAAGAAACCAGCAGATTGCAGAACAGCAAATCTGATGTTCAACTGGCCATAGTCTCTCCCCTGATCCTGAGCAGAAGATAGCAATGCTTCATGCAAGCGCTTGTCAAAACTGTCGCGTTGGGTGGAACGATCCATCATTTTCTGCTTCACTGATGTCAGAATCACCAAGATTTCCAGAGCAGTTGGTAAATCACAAAGTCCACTGTACATTTCAACCGCATCGAATTTAATCATCGCAATGTAGCCAACATCCTGTCCAAGCCCACGTGCGTGGCATTTCTTGATGCACCCAGCGACATCTCCAACTCTCTTCTTGCGACCTGCACCGGCCTCGCGCTGCGGGCCAGGCTTTGTGCGTGGAAGCGCCAAGGCGGTGCAGCTGCCATGCGGCAGGTCACCCGGCTGGACCAAATCCAGCATCGCCTCTTGCTTCCAGGGCCTTGCAGCTGACGGCTCAGCTGAAGCATCTGCTGCATCTACCATCCATTTCTCCAGAATCAAGCGCTGCTTCTGTGAGAACTCCTTGCTGAGGGCCTCATTCCTCACATCTCGAGGCAAACGTTTCAGAAGATCGCGGATCTGAACCAAAAGCCTCGTTTGCAAAGATTGAGGCGATTGAGGTGATTGAGATGCCGTACTGCCGTTTTTCTTGGGGACGTCTGGCTGTCTTCGATGTGACTCTGTGGCCGATGGGCCACGTCTTTCCGCCTTCCTTCTCCGCTTCGCAGACTGTGGTGCACCTTGTGCACCTTGTGCACCTTGTGCGCCTTGTGGCTTGCTCAGGAGTCCATGGTCATAGCTCTTGCGTGCCAGCGGGTCAGCTAAAGTCTCAAGTGCTTGGTACACCAAGTGGAAGGCCTCCTTGCTGCCACCTTTGTCTGGATGCACCTGCAAAGCACGCTTTTTAAAGGCCAGCTTGATCTCATCCAAGGTGGCATTCCGGTCCACCAGCAGCACATCATACAGGGACTTATGGGCCATGCATGTCCAGGGGATGTTGTGAAATTATGTGAAATTGGGTCTCCCAGAAAGCTTAGAGGCAGATTTCTAGTTGAAGCTAGCTGAAACACAGAACCAAATAGGCTTGCTTTCGTCCAGACACCCGGTAGCTTTTGCTTGGTGTTGCAAACAAGCTGATGCCGCAGCTGACTTTGCTTGTTGAACTGAATGATCCGAGTGGCAGATCTTTGCTGCCTGATTTTAAGCCATACAGCTGGGAAGGGCCATGAACCAAGGGCTACCCAGCTTGATAGCCTGACTCGTCAACTTCAGAGCTACAGCATTTCGCACAGCCCTGAGATGCTGAGGGGAAGGCTTCATCGAAACCGGTCACAGGGATGAAGCAATCCCATCCGTGTGAGGTGAAAAAAGCTGCAAACACACACACACACACACACACACTTGAACATGGAAATGGGACCGAACCAGCATCTGGACTCATGGCATAGAGTCAATTGCATCGGTTGTGCAGCTGTATGTTGTCTGAGATTGAAGTTATTTTTTTGTGTGCCTTTATCCAAATCTGTTCCATCCTGAAACCCGGATCTTGTGGACTTAACCGATTTTCTTTGAATGGCAACGGCAACCCTTGATCATTCTGACACTTGTCCGTGCATCTCCACTATGGCTATGCACTTCTTTTCACCTGAGGAATCGCAAGAGAGTGTTCCACTGGTGGGTGAAGCAGTAAAATCTCAAATATAGGGGCAAAGGTAACTGTGCAGCGATCTCCTTCATGGCAGCTTCCTTAAGGCCAAAGCGAACCCAGTCATGGCCAGCCCTAATCAGCATCAACCCCTGCAACAGTATCCCACCATTTTTTTCTAATCCCACCATTTGGGGAAAAATACCTTCATCCAACTAGCAAAGTCCAACTGAACAAGCCCCACATACACAAAGTTCGTCGAAATTCAATGCATCCAAGCTGATCATTTCAATATCCTTGAACAATCTTGAACACCTTTGAAGTTAGTGGGCATTGTCGCACACCCGATGCACAATCAGACTTCCACTTCCTTTGCTAAAATCGTCCATTTGGGGATGCTTAAAAGCAGCATACAACTCCCCAAAAAAAAGTGGTTTGTCTCCATGTTCAACCCCAAACCTAGGATTCATATCCAAAAAAATCCCAAAATTATGTGTATATATATATATAGATGTTTCCCATTTCCCAGATCCAAATTCTCCCCGCACCAAGTCTCAATGAGATCTTCCGCTTCCTGCTGCAGCTGCGCAGCCGCCCCGGAGGCCCCGGAGCTAGGCTCCGCTGGGCGTCTCCAAGGGATCTCAGCGCGCCAAGCCTCCAGGAAGTTCAGGGCCATGACCCATTCCTGAAACGCAAAATGGATGTTTTTACCCTCTGGTAAATTAACATAGACCCTGGCAGATAGAGGTTGGAAGACTAGTTTCCATTAAAAACTGGTGATTTTCAGGGTCTATGTTTTTTTACCAGAGGGTAAATGGGATAAAATGGGAGGAGTCACGTTGGGAGGGAAATTTGATGGAAATCCAGGGACATCAAATTTAATGTTCCTACGAGCTTTCTGCCAACGACATTTAAGCCAAATTGCCAATGTGAAGCAACCAAAAAAAACACGCGTCGAAATTGAAATGCCATGGCTTTTGCACATCGAGATGCTTGACAGTTCGCTTCCAAAGCTGTTACCCTCTCAGCACTGCCAAGGGAAAGCAAGTCTTTGGCCTTCTCCTAGTGCGCGCGAGTAGTGGAACTGTCTTGGATACTAATTAGTGGAATCAGAAATTATTCGTAGTGTGCGATTGCCTGCAAACGTGGCACCATTTTGTCAGTAAAACACTGCAAAGATCTTCAAAGTACAGTAACTGAGTAATTCATGACATCGCTTGTAAATATACAAGACAAATCAAATCACCAAGAAAAATACGTGTTATGACATGTTTTATATGCTCCGCTGAGCGGATCCTCGGAGATGTCAAAAATCTTCAGCGCCAAAAGAAGTTCAGAGCTACCTGGCTCAGCTTTGCTGGGCCGCCTCAGGGTAGGTCCAGCCTTCGCCGATGGGTTGCGCCCGTGTCTTCGACGCAGATCGGCCAAGGTGTAGTGCAAAAGTTCGGCCCGGGCCGGTGTATCAGGGAATGGCAGTGGGCAAAGCATTCCTTGACATGGATTCTCTGGAATCACGAAACCATAGCAAAATAGCAGTTGCTCATTGTTGTGCTCACCATAGCATACACACACTTCCTCCTCTGAAGTAATGTCACGGCTGGCAATCATGGACATGCTACCGTCTTTGTTGTCAGAGAACTCGGCATTTGCCAGCGCGTAGGTTGGCGCATGGTTTGCAATGTCTACCTTCCTTTGCTCAAAACCATCCGTCAAGACCAAACAGTAGCATATCATTGCCTTTAATTGAATATCCTTAAAATTCAGCCATGCCAGTTCATAAATCACGCCACTAAGCTGGCTATATCATAGCTATACTCTGTGGAACCTCCCTAGCATGGCATGCATTTAGAGGGAACCCAAAACAAAGCAAATCCCTACAAAATTCCAATAATTCCAAGGTACAATGGGTATCAAGAGAAGTCGATCGCTGTCTTTGGGGACGTGAAAAGCTCGGCTCATGATGACGGCTTGTGCCCATACGCACGCCTCCCAAGTGGCTTGCTTATCTTTGGCAAGCTCCAGTTCAGGTTTCACTGCCTTCAGCAGTTTGGATCTCAAGGACAAGGTGTGGTTCAAAATGGAGGTTCCTTTCAACAGCTCCTTGGCATCTTCAGATGGCTCCGATGACACCGAGCCAGCAACCAAGCGCAAGGGCAGGCTGTCGGGTGGATGCATGGATTGGACGAAGGGATCAGGGACTGGTGCCTTTAAAGCTTCCACCAGCCGTCGCCGCAAGGCCGCTGAAGCTTTGGGCAAACTCTCTCCTGCCCATGTGAATTCGCGAAATTCGCAAGGCTGGGGGAACCGTATATATAGAATGACCATGAATTGCCACTATAAGCAAAGTCTTGGGGAAGTCACTCTTGTATACTTTCTTGTTTGTTGTTTGTTTCATCAGACTTTGAATCGCATCTTTGGTGATCTGCTGGAATAGTGGCTGAAATTAGTAAATGGCTGATAACTTGGGTCACTACATATCGGGATATTATGAACATAACGTGTTAGATATACTGTATATAATTATTATGCATTTGTATATATATATATATATTATATATATAATATTATATATACATACACCAAAATAAACGAAATGGGATATGACACGATATGATTCGAATAAGCAAGCAGGTCCTAACTTCAGGCACCATCCCAGTACCGCTCCTGGCGCCAATGGCTCTGCAACCTCCAAGGATTCGGACTCATGTGCCACCCAAAGCAGCTGCGGAGGGCTTCGCACCAGCACCGTGCCAGCAGGGACCAGGGGCGCCCCTGGTTGCAGGCACAAGGCCCAGCCCCTTCCCGGCAACTGCGTTGCGCGCAAACTTGGGTGGAGATAGCCACCACCTTTCCTGGCTGCGGCCATCACTTGGGGATCATCATCCCAAAGGATCGAAAAAGACATGAAAATCATGTGATAAAGATAGAATAGAATATACCTCCAAGTGGGACCGCTTGTACCACCCATGGCCCATTTCTGGTAAAGCTGGGGATGGTTTGTGGTTTTGGGTTGGCCAAATCCCAAAACGTTAAACATGTGAACACCAACCAGCGTCTTGTGCCATTCTAAGACCTGGTTTGGATCGTCTCCACTTTGCCTATAGAGAGCCGAAAGATCCTCACACCGCACCAGTTTCTTGCGTCGCTTGCCATCCATCAAGCCAGGACTCAGGATGCCCACAACAGCCAAAGCCCTCATGGCGCCAATTTGCGGCCTGTTGCTGTGCTGCAGGTTGGTAGTAGTACGGAGGAAGTAACTGCAGTATGGAAGAGTGCTCCTTACACTTTGCCCCATGTTCTGCATGCAGCAAGCAGGTTTCTCGCAGGTTTCTTGTCTCAAAGTTTCAACATGGTCTAACATGTTTCAACATTTTTTACATTCATACGGCCAGGGCCAACACTAGACCAGTCATTGACTGCTGTCAGCGACTATAATTCCGCTGTGCTGTTCTTTCTGCTTAGATGATCTTGGATTGTCAGACAGCTGCGCCGTGACGCCGTGACCATGGTGAGTGGGCGTATCCTACTCTACCCTCTGGTAATTTAACATAGCTATTGAAAATGGCCATTTATAGTGGATTTTCCCATTAAAAATTGTGATTTTCCATAGTTTTTTGTATGTTTACCAGAGGGTACCTTGAAACATACTTCCAGCCCTATCTTGACTGCACTGCATGCGGTGTCCCCCAGGCATCAACGAAGGGTACAGACTGGGACCCATTTTTTTTCCAGTACCGGACGCAGGAAACGTCCCGGCAAAGCACAGGTGGGCTGCAAAGATTCTGAGCAAGTCACGTGGATTTCATGGATTTCATAGAGTCTAGAGGTTCCTCATCCATCTGAAATAGGAGGATATATAGGTGGTCTTTATTTTCATGGCAATTACGAGCACGACCAAATGAATATCAAATGAATACCAAATGCAGTGTGGCGCTTGATGTTGCAAGTGCTCACAAACTTGCCGCAGCGACATCTGTGCGAAAATTCTCCCCCAGCCCTGCACTTGAGGCCTGGGACGTAGCTCCTCCACCAGTCGAAGGGTTCCTACATATCCTACATGGTTCTAATATTTCTAATCATCATTTTCTAATATAAATCATTCAAAGACCTCACCAAGTGAGATAACTCTCAGCATGGCTCATGCTTTCACCGCAGTCACGACCCACATTGGATTGGACTGCCTCAGATACACAGAGATACACAGGGCAGCAGAGCAACGGCTTGAAACACCAATGGCGACTCTGATATCGACCTGTGGACAGCACGGTGTCTTGCTGATATCGACCGATTGGATGTCCTTCCTTGGGCGCCATGGATGCCATGGATGCCATGGGACGAACATGGTAACCGTAACCGTAACGGGTTGAGGTCAAAGCCAGCCAGCTCCAGGGTTAAAGTGGAAATAGTTCCCAACCTCGATGGATCCAGATACAGTATGGTACAGCGTTCTGGAGAAAGCATACAGGTTATTCATGGTTATTCTCAACCTGATTTTTTTCAGGCTACCTGGCACCTGCGACAAGTTACCGATATATATATATATATATATGTATGCATATAATTATATATAATTCATATTACATTCATAAACATCCATCAAAAATGGATGGACCACCAGGCTCGCTGCAATCTGACAATGACCTGGACCATCACCTGGGAATCGCAGCAGCTTGACAGGCCTGTTTGGTTCGGTGTAGACTGGAGAGCAAAGGTAACACAAAAGCACTGGAGCACCGTTCCTTTTCTTTTTGCAGCCAATGCTTCCGAAGGTTGGCTGGGTAAAATCACTTAAACCGTTAAACCTATTTCCACTGCAGCTGTCACAAACATGGCAATGACAGTACTTCACATTGATTGATATTTGCAAGACTTCCCATCTTAAGAATGTGTTTCGCACAGTTTGGCTTTGTATGCAACTTTCCTCCAATGTCTGCTTCACTGCAATGTGATGCGAAATCATAGCGTTCTTTTGACGCGGAGTTCCAGAAAAAATATGGATGTCCCCTTCGAAGGATCCGGACACCGGATCAAGACGCATCAAGCATTGGTGTTGCCTGTATCTCCCAGCCTGCCTGGAAACGGACTTGATGTTTGGAAAAACAAACCACAAAAGAAACATTCTAAATTGGATTCGAATCCTATCTTGGATTCCCTTCACTGGTGACGCTACAGACGGCTCATGGCTCATCAGCTGGAGGACAGGTACACCATCATGGACCACTTGGGGATATTGATCATGATCTTTCCGCCGTCATCAGCCTTCGCCTCCGGCGTGCTGCTTCCCTCCCAGCCCCCAAACTCCTTGGACTGCGAGCTCAACGCCAACTTCCAGGTGCGTCCTCCTCCCCAGCCGGTGTTGATGCCGTAGCTGTCGTTTTCCCATTGCTGTTCACCAAAATGGGCAACGCACAGGGCTGCAAGGTCCTGGCTCCAGCGCATGAAGGCCAAGATGGTGTTGTTGCCATCTTCGTGCACAAACTTCACTTCATCCCTGGTCAAAACCTCACAGGAGGTGCGCAGCTTATTGGAGGCCGCCACAAAGGCCCTCATCTCCATGGTTTGAGGGTCAGCACCTTCAACCAAACCCCAGTTCATCCGATGGTGGGGATCAACGTGCCACCAATCTTCTTGCAAGTTCTCAGTTCCCATGAAAGTCATGGGTAAACCCTTGCAGCAATTCTGGAACCCAAACCAAGCCCTGGTTTGTGCCCTCGCATGCCAATTGCCTTTACCACCCAGGCGGCTCACGTAGTAGCGATGGGTCCCGTGCCCATCCTGTTTTCCACCATGTCGATCACCAATCTGATCGTGGGAGCCAAGGACGGAGTGGACACCACCGATATTTCCAAATCCATGTGGTGCCACCATATTCTTCAGCATCCCAATTCGTTTGTGAGGATCTCCCCCACCATCTGAGCCCTTCATGATCTTCACCGAATCAAAGTGTGTGGCATGCAGCCAGCACGAGTGAAAGCCTGCATCATTGAGGACCGATGGATTCTCCGGGGTGATCTCAGCAATGAGGACCTTGTTGGAATAGTGGGCCTTGATTTCATAGGTCAACTGTTGAAGCAGCCACCAAGGCATGTTGTGGACCGAGTCAAATCGCAAACCATCCACCCCATACTCTTCAATCCAGGTCCTACACGCCTGCTTCAAATAGTCCTGCACCTCAGCCTTGTGGAAGGCAAAGCGCTTGCCCCACGGGGTATCTTTCTCACCCTCAAAGTAGATCCCACCACAATTGTCAGGACCAAAACCATCCCAGTTCCAGAGCACATTCATCTTCGAGGAGCCATGATTCAACACCACATCAAAGAGCACTGCCATGCCCAAACTGTGAGCCCGCTCCACCATGGTCCTCATCTCTGCTGCTGAACCCCAAGGTCCATGTGATGCCAACAGCTGTCTGGAGTTGTAGCCCCAGATGCCACCGAACTCGGCGGTGGGCATGAATTGAATGCAGTTGAATCCCAAAGATGAGATGTGCTCCAGTTTTTCGGTGGTGGCGGCAAAGGCTCGCTTTTCATCGGCTTCCGACACGAAGCTTCCGACGTGAAGCTCATAGATCACCAGCTCGTTGAAGTTTGGAGCAACGAACGGCGTCAAGGGCTGCAAAGGTGGATGAAGGATGCACCAGGCCGAGTTGAAATCACACTCGCGAGCACATGGGTCCCGCCGAACCAGTCGGGCCCCTTCCTGGTGGAAGCAATCGTTCCAGCTGGAGCCCATGGCGATCCGATAGCGATCCCCTGGTGCGCAACGAGCCTGACCGGTCCAGAAGTCGCCTTCACGGACAAGTTTCACCTCCTGGACCTCCGAAGCCTCAGCACCCTGCAGCTCCACCGTCACGTCCTCTCCATGGGGTGCCCAAACGCGAAAGGCACATTCTTCCGCAGAGAGCCACTCTGGCCCGCAGGCATGAGCCAACTTCCATTTGGGTCCTTCCATGGCCATGGCAGAGGCTCCAGTCAAGACTGTGGAAGTGCTGATCTGTTTCACGTGTTCTCATTGTGGCATACAGAAGGAAATGGCTCTCGCATTTTCTCAACAACTTGATGGGAAGTAACTTAGACACCATCGGCTGCCATTGGAAATTAATGGAACTGCAGCCAAAATGGCAGCGCCGAGATGTCGTGATCCAACCTCCCACCAGATCACCGCTCGGTCCAAAGGAGGACGCTGCAGCGTCCCGATCGCTGAGGCTATGACTCATATCTGCGACCCACATGCCAATCGCCTGGACAAGCGACAAGGAATGCTTAGATGGCATGGGTGACATGAAATCCACGGAATATGGGACCTGATATAGGGAAGGTATCGTTGTCATACATTTCTACATGATATTGAGGCATAATAGTATGTGGAGAGAGATATATGATATATATATATATACTCATACATACATTACATACTAAATATAGTAATATATATAGTCTAATCAATTCTAATTTCTAATCACATATAGTGTATCACGAACCGTAGAGGCCTATGAGGCCAAAAGTTCAACTGATGTGAAGATGAGCTTGCTGGCTGACTATTTTCAAAGTTGCGCGAGTAGCTTCTCATCATTTGGCTTCCCTGAGTGTCAGGGTTTACCTCAAGCTACAGCTGTAGGGCATTCGCCCACCTTCCAATGAAGGAATCTGCAAAGAGAACTGGCTGAGCTTGGCGGTATTTACATGTGCCATGCTATGCCATGCTCGGCCAGCGCAACTCAGGAAACACCATCTCGCAGAGCCCATTTCGGCTGAGCAATGGTCAAAATTGGACCGCTGGCAGGTCACCAAAAGTGCATGGATGACTGTCTGCGGGGATGTCTTGCCTTGAGCTGGGATTGGTGGAATACAGTGTCATTCTAAGTAGACCTCCCCACCTTCTTCCAGTCTTTAGGTACCATGTTGGAAGCCCTCCACATGCACAAATTATGGCAGTGAATTAGTCGCGCAGCTCAGCCATCGCGCCCGAAAGATCGTCTGAGACCTGCTATGCTTTGATCAACTCCGTCTTGGACAGCACCTGCCAGGCTGGAAACCAACGGAAACCAATGGAAACCCCACGAAAATCACGAAATCCCAAGGGCCCAGTGCTTGAGACGAACGAAAAGAGCACCGTGCCTTGCAGGTCCAAGGTGTGGCATGCTCTGGTGGGTCTGCAGGATCAATACCAGGAGTGCAGCTGGTCTTGCAAGAGGCCCAGTACTCGTTTTTCTGGAAACCTGCAGTTCTGTCAGATGCTGTCATATATGTTGTCCTGGTGTCACTCATGTCTGCGTTCTTAACCTGTCTGTCACC
>Ga0126342_10003429_pt1 | contig 26191 bp, 24 predicted proteins | sample Cyp1metagenome_FD_92528 | JGI IMG/M metagenome (GOLD analysis project Ga0126342, IMG submission 92528) | Coral microbial communities from Lord Howe Island, Old Settlement Bay, Australia - Cyphastrea 1 metagenome | ecosystem: Host-associated > Invertebrates > Cnidaria > Coral ...
ACAACTCCAACCACCTTTCGGTCAATCAGTGGATTCGCTCTGCCATCCGTGATTCACAACAACCAACGTCTCCTATAGGTTTCCTATTCTGAAACTTCCGCCACCGCCTTGTGCGGTACTACTTGTAGGGATAATGATCAATAACCATTGGGTTTAGGGGTACACTATTTTCAGACACACCCAAATTGGCGAAATGGGAGGGAAACATGAAAAGAGCAAATCATTGATGAAGAAACACGATGAAAGAAAATATGAGGAACAGAAACAAACTCATTGATTAATGTCCCTATCCAAACTTGAGCATCTTGAGCCGTGTCAATGACATTCAGTGGCCATTGGGAATGTGTTGACTCCTTGCCAAGGCTTCCCAAGTAGGACATCCATTCACAGCACATTTTGTGCAAATGCTTCGTGCTGGCAGCTTTAAGATCAAAATAACTGGTCATTTAATGGATGTTGATCCCTCTACAGATATGTATGGATTATCAGGAGATATCCGATGGTGACGGTATCAGGTATCATGAGCTTTGACCCATCCCCAATGCAAATATATCCCGCAGCAGCGAATACTTTTCGAGTCCGTTCCAGATGCAGATGACGGCTTCCCAAGGAATCAGCAAGCCCAAAACCAACAGGAAGCTGTCTAACTGGCGAATGGCTCTTCGACCAGCACTGTTCAACTGAATTATATATAGCAGGCTTCCACGGCCAGGTTTGTATAAGACAATGCACGAGAAACACAATGGAATATCGTGGAATATCGCGGAATGATTCTGAGTAATTCTTTTCACACAAAGACAGTAATAACCTTCTAAAAAAACCTGCCATACCTCCTATCGCAACATCAGAATCAAAAAGCATTGTTCTGTACGAAGGTCGGAGCAAACACCACATAATCCTTGACCAGATAGTAGTTAGTGGTGCAGCCACTCTTGCCACGCCAGTTCTCAAGCCCAGAAGCGGGGGGCATCGGCTCCTTAAAAGTCGACTCATGTCAATGACAGATCTACACTTCTGGCCTGGCTTTCTGGGCCTCTTCGGGCCGCGACTGTCGCGACTGAATGATGTCGCCCGCTGGGTATTTCCGAAGATGCAGTGCCAACAGCAGCGTCATGATGACGGCTGGCAGGCACACAATGAGCAGGACGACATGCATGGCAGTCATATCCCCGGTCCAGGCCTTTGAGAGCTCGGTCAGAGGCACCATCAGGAGCGATGTCAGGAAGGTCAGGAACCACAAAATGGAATTGATTCGGCCAAAGGTCCGGTTGCCGAAAGTATGCCCAATAAATGTGAAGAAAGAGGCGAAGAGCAATCCGCGAAAATTGGTAAAAGCAGCAAAACCGACCACTTGCACCCCAAGGCTTGGAATCAACATCACCACATTCCAAATCAAACCCAAGAACAACACCACCAGAAATGTCACTGCAAAACCTCCTCTCTTCATGCAAATGTCGAAAAGAGGAATCAGCAGTGTTGATGCTGGAAGTAGAAGTGTGAGTACCTGTGTGTAGAGATTATCCACTTTTGCATCCCCAAGGTCTTGCAGCAGCTCTTTGATCACACCAAGATATGCGTTGCTTCGGAACACCATGGTCATCATGAAAGTTACCGCGAAGGCAAACTCCACGGTGCACAATTGCTCCCGCACTGAAAGCCCATGCAGCCGTGGCCGGGATGTTGATAGATTTTCTCGCTTGGATTCTGCCGCATCGCTTTCCTGTTGGTTAGTGGCATGTAATCTGGCGCTGGGTTTTCCACACCAACTGTATGCCAAACACATACTCAGAGCAAAGCAGAGTGCAGCATAACCGGTAAAAATGGCCCCACGCGACACTCCGGCCACGTACAATCGATACAGTCCCAGAGGCACCACAGATGAAGAGTCTACCAAGCAGTTGGCCACAGTCATCACCAAGGCGAAACGTGCGGGTGCAACAATGAAGGCCAGCTTTAGTGACTGGATCATCAGGGCTGTGCCACCAACCCCACCGATGACAAAGGCCAGCAGAAGCGGGTCCATCACATTTGATGGATTTCCATCTGTCCAACCCATCAGCAGCAAGGACAGAGATTGCAGCACGGCCCCCAGGATGCATAGAACTACTGGACCGGTGCGATCCACTAAGATGCCAAAGATTGTACCTTGGCAGGATCCATACATTGCCCGGCAAAGGTCTAGTAGGATCTGTCGGCATTGAGGAAAGTTTGCATATTGAAGGCCATCCGGAGGTAACTGGAAGCTGCTACAGGTGCTACAGCGAAATAAGGGATGGGTCAGCTTTAGATGGGTCATGAAGTAGAACTGATGCACAGGGCATGTGCAGCATTGCTACCAACATCTGCGGGAATTGAGACTGAAGCTTGTGCAAACATTGCGTTGCAACATTAACTGTGTTAGCACGAAGCAAAAGACCATCCAGGGAAGTTAAATCCAGTTGGAACGGAATCCTGGAGATCTTTGTCAGAATGAACCATCAGCAAAACACAAATAATTAGTTGTTTGCCCGGGTCGCAGTGTCATTGGCATACTGAAAAAAGAGTTCACTCAGTTCACTCACATCCATTGGACATCCATGTTGCCCTGTTCCACACGATCCTGGCCTCAAAGCATTGCCTAGTCCTGGCCTGAACAAGCTCTTTTTTCAAGAGTTTTCAAGAGGTTGCACATTGGATAATTAAAGATCATTAATGTACGAGTACTGCAACCAATGAAACACCTAAATTCAAGTGCACACCCAAGACAGCCTGCAAACATTACTTCCACACAAGCCCCAAATCTCAACAAATCTCAACAAATCTCAACAAATCTCAACTTGACAACCCAACCATACCCGATCCGCAGCTTCAGCTGATGCGCCCGAGAGAATCGTCACGGTATTGTCCACGCTGTACAGGAAGATCATGCGACTCCCACGATCTGAGCACAGGGGCTCTTCTGCTGGACACACTTCCCGATATACTCCATCCAGTTCGAAGAGGGCTTGCAAAGCAGCCCAGCCATAGAAGAAGTACGAGAAGAGAAATGTGACAGTAGCACCCAGAATCACCGTGGTCCATTCTCGAAGCCCTGGCAAGTCTTGTTCACGGGCCATGGCGAGAGGCAAAGAGCCAAGTCGCGAACCCCGAACCCTGAACCGCACAGTTACGCCCCACAGCGAGACTTGATGGCGGCCATGATGGCGGTAAAATAACAGATCAAATCTGATCAACAAACATCAAGAATAGATTCGAAAAAGGAGACATGTCAATTCTTGCACCAATGGCTAGGTCAACTCTTGACATCTCTTGACATCATGCCAAGTGGGCCAAGTAACAACGAATCTCTGCAAACATACCACGCTGCCTCAGCAGCCTTTTCGTCCAAGAGTGTTTCGAACATTTGCTGTTGCATTCTATCCCGCAAATGATCCGAATTATTCTCACATTCATCTCTCTCAAAGTGGAGGGCACCTTGAATTGTAGAATTAATCCAGTGGATGGCATGTCCGAACGACCCTACACTGGTATTGCAATGTATTGCATCGTTTAAACTCTTTTCAATGAGTCCAGTTCCAGCGAAGCATGCAATGCATAGCCAGCAAGCTCTCCATGGCTATGCTATGCTATGCTGCGTCAGGCCCATCCTGCCTTGAATTTTGACTCAAAAAGAAGCACTGTGTTGCTATGTGGCCCAAGGATTCCAAAGCGTATGATAGAAACATGAGACACAGAAGTTACAGCACATCAATCTACAGTACGAGTACTATACTCAATATATGAACGTGGCTTCAAATCTTCCAAAAGAATCTCTGCGATTATCTGCTTTATTCTGCTTTCATTAAGGTTGCGTGCCGGTTTGGGTCCCTGCGGAACATAGCTAGAACTCTGTTTTTTGCTTCTTTAGGTTTCTTCTTACTGTTATTCATCATATTCGGTGTTTTGCCAGATCTTTCTCCAAAATAAGCGTGTGGCTGAACATAGATCTGGTGTCATTGAATCAGCTGCTTTTCCACATAGCATTGCGTTTGCCAAAGGCATACTGCATGCCCAAGCTCCCTGTCGGATACGACCTCTGATTTCTTCAAACTTTACAAATAACGAGCATGGCGTTGTAATTTCTTTCTTCACACTGTATCACTGCTGCACTCATTTGCACTGCACACATCTAAATAACATCTTATAGTCTTCTACAACACCTGATGTAGTGACAAGAATGTTCTGCTGAAATATGATCAAAATACATCAGAATACCATAGACCGACAATTTTCATTCAATATTCAATATACAGTAATTATTCAAAATGTTCTATGAATATATATATATACTATGTCGCTATCTATACTGACAATGGGCCACGCCACGGGCTCAAGGCTCCAGTGGCTCCAGTGCCTCCAGCACCTGTGAGAGCTTGGATGGCAGCGGTGCACGAGCCTCGAAGGTCGCAAACGTGAAATCCTTCATCCGCACCTAGGATCATCAGCAAAAGTCAACAAATAATGGGAAGATTCAATGGGATTCAATGGGATTTAATGGGATTTATTGGGATTTAATGGGATTTAATGGGATTTAATGGGATTCAATGGGATTTTGATGGTTGCATCATGTTGCATCATCAGTTACATCCCAGTATCCCATGAAGCATCATCATTGTTGTAGATTAATTAACAGAACAGGCCACCAGGGGAGTGCTGAAATAATGTTCAGCCAATCCGCCCGTGAGCAGTGCAGAAATAGCCGATCAGCGTAGGGAAACTGTTGGGGATCACGCCTCAGAGCGCAAAAATTGCGAGTTTGAGCATTGCTAAAGCATGTGGAAATGCCCAACGAAAGGTCATTGCCGAGCAACTTTGATCCGTAGGTCAAGTCCCCCACGATGGGATGTTCTATGCTTGCCATGTGAACCTCACTGTGATCTGTCAACGTGCTGGCCAACATTGGCAAAGCACAAGCCGATAACAACCCATGACAGCCATAACAACAACCCACAGAACAGGATCGCGTAAAAGAAAGGAGGACTGTGGGTAGCAAATGTTCTTTGCGTCATCAATCATCCCAAAGCAGTGCAAGGGGCTCGAATTTGATGCGTTCGCCCTGTGTGGGGCTGAACGGATAGAAGGCTCAGCTCAAGTGAAAGGTTCGCAGCGATATACAATGCCCGTACCTTGACAGCGGCTAGGATGCTGGATGTAATCAGTATCAGAGCAAATATGGCCCCAAAAAACAAAGAGCACTGATGCAAAGGGCGATACCATCAAGTTTAGACGTGGAAAAAATAGAAACAAACATGGTTCTGCCATGACAACGGGCCTCGTATTCAGTGCGTGCATCACGACCCATCTCCGACACTTCAGTACGCATTTGATCCCCTAGGCCGCTGTGTGGAGCAATGGATTGGTTCAGCCCAAGACAAGCAACAACTCACGGCACCCAAAGCAACCAAACCCTGTCACCTTGTCGAACATCGGAATTGCCTTGTAAAGGAACCACCTTGTGGGCAAGAGAAGTTTTATCAGCACCTTCACTTTCATATGCCTCCAAGGGCAACTCGGTGCAACCTTCTCGTTGCTGTACAGAGCCCCCTCATGTGAATCAATTAGAAAATATTGGTTAAGATTGGTTAAGTATGGCAAGGTGTGGTTATATATATATACTGTACGTACAGTATTTATATATATATATGGTTTCGAGAGTATTTCCCGGCGCCTTGGAAAGAGATTGCAACACGCTTTATGTATTCCTCAAAACTTCCTTCCACTTGTTACGAAATATGGTCTTATGTGGCCAGCTCATTGCATACAGATTGCGACAAGGCGGTGGTGACTGCAGCTACATTTGGAGAGTGCATGTAGTGAAGGCAATAGGTCAAACAGGGTCAAACAAAGTTTTGTGGTGTACTGTTTGCTAAGCCATTCCCAACGCAAAACCAGGTATATAAAACATTCCAAATCATTCCAATGATAGAACTGTACGCCCTGTAGGTTTGCTTCCTTTGCTCTGATGTATGCCACGCAGGTTGAAAGACTGTGAGTTTCATCCCCGACAAGATTGGACCTGGTTCCCGCAGCAAGCGAGCAAACAGCAGAAATTTGTTGAACGAGTGGCCAAGCAAAGCAATGTCCCCAGGAATAAGAAGTGCGATCGCGGGGGACTTAAAGGTAGGAATTGCTTGGAATTATAATTGCATGTATTAAAGAAAACATTTTCCAGAGCAGAGGGTTCTCAGCATTTCTTGTTCGGCAATTTCACCATAGTTGTCTCAATATGTTGAAATATAGTATTGCCTGCGCTGCAGACCATTCAAGCAAGCAGTCACACCTACCCATGTGACCTAAAAGATCAATTTGCTCGAAGGTGGCTATATCAAATGCCCAGCTCTGCTTTTGCTGACTGCATATTTTTGAGTGTTTCCAAGCGGGTTTTGTCAAGTCGAGCCCCACATCCCCAAGCAGAGCAAGCGATCTCACCTTGCAGAATAGACGTGTTTCGCATTTTCTTCATCGGGGCATGTTTCACAAACAACTGTAGTATGTAGTAAAACCCCTGCACTGCCTCGACCTTTTAAGCAGCTACTCTCCAGACTTGCACTCAAGATCAGGCAAGTCTCCATTTCTGATCGTCAACAAAGGCGTTGAGATCTTCCCAGAGAATCCAAGCTCTCCAACTCTGCCTTCAACCAAGCAAATGTACTCCTGCAGGGCAAACCCTCGTAAGCCAGCTCGGGAGAAGCAGGAAAGCCTATCTGACCCCGTGGAATGTGATTCAATATCAAAACTAGTTCCACTTCCAAAGCTGGTTTAAACATGTTCAAACATATGAGTAGCGGACAAAATTTCCTTTGACTCGAAAAGGACATAGCTATCCCCGTGTGCCAGAGGGTGAGGTGAGGCCCCTAAAACAACAAAATAAAATGCAAAGGCCTAAGAACGACATATAAATAAAATGATGGGGCATAATGTAAGATAGCAAAATACAAGCAACACACACTAAAAGAAAATGGGGTCAGGCCCCAAGTGGCAACTGTTGGTATTGTTTCGTCCCTTGGTTGATCTTGTTATCCTTGGCAATTTCACTGGGAAACCCAAAAGATGACAAGATATGGCAAGGCCCAACCTCCAACATACGCATCTGCGCATCTGCGAAGCAAATATCATGTTTTGTACCGGGCCCATTGATCTGTACAATGGATTATAATGGATTGTTTTCCCCAGCTGCCAGGGCTAACAAATGTTGTTTATAATGTCCATTGGGAACATGACCAGTAACCAGGCTCAGATATTTTTTGTCACAGTACCCACTCCTGCTAGAATCAAATTAGATCGACAGCAACTGTTGCTTCAGTTTCATATGTGCCATGATGTCCAAATATCTGACAAAAATGCAGAGGATCAGACTGTTCACAGCTGTGCATCTCTGCTAAGTTATGTCTTATGGATTAGGTTCCTTTTAAAAATGCACCCAAAAAATAAAAATGCTGGGGTCTGACGCATTCAAAAATCTATATTTTTTGGGGGGGGGTTCCAGTCCCCCATCGTATTTGGGCACACCAGTGGGGGATCATAGCTAAAGTGGGTGGCCCCCTATTGGTTGTGAAACATGTTATGTGTAAAAATAGGGTATCGGTAAGAGGATGGTCCCTATGGATTGTGAAAGTTTTGACGCAAATTTCAACATCCCAAGTCCGCGTCCTATTACTCGGACACATGTTATCGGATAGTATTGCAGTTTGTTTCATGGGTATGAACTTCCATCAAATTCCCAACCCCCATGGCCCATTGGCCCATATCCGCCATATCCTTCTCCACAAGTCTGCCAGCAAATTGAGCCTGGAGCCAGTTCACCGCCGTTGAGCCATCGCCACCCAGGGCTAGAGGCAAAACGCCAGACGTCGGCTGGTCCAGTCGGGAGACCAAGTACAAAGGCCACTGGAACCCGACTCTTTCCAGCGAAGCCACCAACTCCTCAGTCCTGGCAGGGCCCAGGAAATTCAATGGAAATTCAATGGAAACTCAATGGTAACTGAGAAATTCCATGGAAACTCAATGGAAACTGAAGAAACTCGATGTATTTTTACAATGGAAATTCCATGAATCAATGGAAAATCAATGGAAACTCATCCAATCCCCCCGTCCTCAGCCCCGCAGGTTTCATGACTGCCAGGATCCCAGGAGCCGACGCCAAGACTGTGCAAACTGAGGCGATCTGCTCAAGGCCTGGACGCGGTAAACTCGGTAAACCTGCCACTGTTTCCTACCCTTTGGGGATGGTTTACATTATCATAGCATATCCATCTTATATCCATAAACAAGATGGAAGCCACGAACCCGAATGTATTCACGTTCTTGGACTACGAGTCCAAACCTCTGCAAAAGGAAAACGAACCTTTTTTTGCATGCATCGTGCGCTCATATCGTCTCAGCGAAGGCACCTGAGCAACAGTTCACAAAGAGACAGCTAACCAGCACAACAACATCACCACCAGCACAGCAACATCACCACCAGCACAGCAACATCACCACCAGCACAACAACATCACCAGCGCAATGAAATCACAACGAAATCACCAGCGCAACGAAATCACCAGCTCAACAAAATCACCAGCACAACAGCATCACCAGCGCAACAAAATCACCAGCACAACGAAATCACCAGCACAACGAACTCACCAGCACAACGAAATCACCAGCACAACAACATCACCAGCACAACGAAAGCACACAGCACAACGCAATCACCAGCACAAAAAAACACCAGAACAAACGACATCACTAGCACAACGAAATCACCAGCACAACAAAATCACCATCACAACAACATCACCAGCACAACGAGATCACCACCACCTGCCACACTCCACAATTTACCCAGTGCACACTCCACACTCTAAGCACTTCCCACTCCACACTCCACACTCTACACTCTACACTTTCCACTGTACACTCCACACCCCACACTCGACACTTTCCACTCCACACTTTCCACTTTACACTCCTCACTCTACACTTTAAACTTCACACTTTACACTTTGCACTTTACACTTTACACTCCACACTTCACACTTTACACTCCACACTTTACACTCCACACTCCACACTCGACACTTTACACTCCACACTCTATACTGCACACTCCACACTTGACCCACTGCACACTCCACACTTTACACTCCACACTCCTCACTCCACACTCAACACTTTACACTCCATACTAAACACTTTACACTCCACACTTTACACTTCACACTTTGCATTACACTCCTCACTCCACACTTTACACTCCACACTCCACACTTTACACTCCACACTCCACACTCTACACTTTACACTCGTCACTTTACACTCCACACTCCACACTCTACACTCCACACTTTACCCACTGCACACACTCCACACTTTACACTCCACACTCCACACTCCACACCCCACACTCCTCACTCCTCACTCCACACTCCACACACTACACTACACTCCACACTCCACACTTTACACTCCACACTCCCCACTCCACACTCCACCACACCCTATACTCTACACACCACACTCCTCACTCCACACGCCACTCTTTACACCCTACACTCCTTACTTCACACTCGGCACTCCACACTCTACACTTTGCACTTCACACTCCGCATTCTACACTTTACACTCCACACTCTACACTTTACACTCTACACTCCACACTCCACACTCGACACTTTCCACTCCACACTCAGCACTCCACACTCTACACTGCACACTGCACACTCCACACTCCACACTCCACACTTTACACTTTACACTTTACACTCCCCACTCCACACTCAACACTTTACACTCCACATTTTACACTCTACACTTTACACTCCACACTCCACACTCTACACTTTCCACTGTACACTCTACACTCCACACTCCACACTCCACACTCTGCACTTTACACACTCTACACTCCCCACTCCACACTTTACACTCCACACTCCTTACTTTACACAAAGTTTGCACAAAGGACTTCCCAGTACTACTTTGTGGTAAAAGCTTGCACAAAGCACTTCCCAGTACTACTGTGTACTACAAAGCTTGCACAAAGCACTTCCCAGTACTACATTGTGCTACAAAGCTTGCACAAACTACTTCCCAGTACTACTTTGTACTACAAAGCTTGCACAAACTACTTCCCAGTACTACTTTGTACTACAAAGCTTGCACAAACTACTTCCCAGAACTACTTTGTACTACAAAGCTTGCACAAACTACTTCCCAGTACTACTTTGTACTTCAAAGCTTGCACAAAGTACTTCCCAGTACTACTGTGTACTACAAAGCTTGCACAACTACTTCCCAGTACTACTATGTACTACAAAGCTTGCACAAACTACTTCCCAGTATTACTTTGTACTACAAAGCTTGCACAAAGTACCAGAACGAGGTTCTGCAGCTTCCCCCATAGACACGGCGACGTCAGCGCATCAAAACAACCGAGGTTTTGCAGCTTTCCCCATAGACACGGAATTAACGACGCGCAAATGACGCGAAAACGTCGCGACGACCAACTGGCGGCGAACAAGGGTCCAGCCCCCAGACCCCCAGACTATAAACGGGAACCCTTCGCTACGCATTCGGGAAAAAAATGGTGATGACTTGGGGATGGTGTCATATTTTTTCGCATGGTTTACGACATTATCTATGCTTGATTGTCCGTGTGGTTGTCCCGATTGCCATAAACTGGGATATATATTTGATTATATTTGGTATACAGTATACATATCCAATTTTCAAACAAACCCATTTGGTTGCATCTGGCATAGCCATAAGAACAAAAAATGAGATTAATCCCATGACCCAGTGTGACCCGTGGTACCCTCTGAGTCAGTCTTTAGCGCAAAGGGCATCATTTGATTTACTTTACTCTACAGAATCATGTGGGTCTATGAGCATACTGCATACTCTTACGCATGAACGCCCCGCATCACCAGCAACATCTTCTCCCAACTTTGCCAACACCCCAACCAACAAGAGTTCTCAGATGTTCTCAGGTTCAAGGTCAAGGTATTTGGTGGCTTATGGTTTCAATCAACTTGAAAAAAACAGTGGTTCGGGTTTTATATATACAGTAAGTCCTAGCGATTTAGGGTTGGGCTTCGGGGTGGAGAGGTGCTGCACACAGCAATCCTCCCGGTGCATGTCAGCACTGCTTTAGAACTGCCGAGAAGACTCAGCCGCGTGCTGCGGGCAAACGGCTGTTTGCCTGTTCTTATTCAATTATGTTTATTTCACTCAAATTATCTGAAATTAGGAGTACATCTTTGAACCTTGAATCTTTCATAATCTTTCCAACCGCAGATGGATGGCATCAGCAGGGTCCTTGAGCTACTGGCTGGGAGTGATCCAGCCGAAACCAATATGGGAGGAGCTCGCTCAACAGCTCCTGGGCCCTCCTCTTGTCGCGCAAGGCTCCCAGGGCCGAACCCGCGATGAGGCCAGTGGGCACCAGGCGCTTTCGCCTCGATCATCGGGTCCCCCAAAAAAGAACTCGAGCAGTCAAAGGATGTCAGAAGAGAACATTTTCTGACTGGATTCTGAAGTTTCCGTGTTTTTCTAGGGGTTGGCGTGCAGGCACTTGTTAGGGGAATACTGGCAATCCTGCAATCCTGCCTTTTACAGTTGACATTGAAGACCAGTCAAATGATGTCGCTTAAGGACTAGGACTAGGATCTTCTGTGCTTGGGCCAAGGAACAGCATTTCATCCAGCAGATTCATAGCAAAGGTCCATGCAGCAGCTGCATCACAGGCACTCATGGCGGCCCCATAGGATGCAATTGTTGGCTCCAAGGCAACTTCAGACATCCTTTTTTTCAGAGTGTGGAAAAAAATATGAAAACATATGAAAACGTTTCTCTTTAGACTTAACCCGCCCTGAGCCTAGAATCCTAAAGTCAATGGTTGAGAGATGGTGGGAGGCAGCTGACAGAGAACAATCTGATGAATGGTGCAGTGGGGTTCCAGCAGCTCAGGTGTCAATGGCGTGTCAACGCTCCTTGCAATCATGGTCAAAGCAGACGTCCAATAGCCAGCTTTCTCCAATGCGCTGATAGCTGTGGTGTAGGTGATCCTTGCCAACGAGGCAAATAGCCATGCGACAGTCATGAAGAACGAACATCCCTACCAAGTCATAAAGAATGATATAATATGTTTCTATATCACACCGTTACCACTATTATAATATTATCTATATAATATATATATATGTGTGTGTGTGTCACATACGTCATTCTCATGGCAACAAATAGAGTATCAGAGTATATACATTTATGATTATATGTGATATATGTATATATACATATTATATGCATGTATTATGTGTGCGATCTCATTGCCCAATGGATATCCAAACCATTCCAAACCATATTGTTTGCGTTCAAGCAGCTCATTGGCTTCAACCTTCTCACCCATCATGATCCTAAGCAATTCCAAAGATTCTTCCCACTTGTAGCACTCTTGGCATGCGCTGATTGCCTTGGGATTTTTTTCAGCAGCACTAGGGCACTGTCCGGAGGAGGAGCATGTCTTGATTCTTCTATTTCATCTCATATGCTCAATCCCTGAACTCTGAACATGTTTGAACATCTCTGAACCCTAAGCCTTTTGATGAAACAACTGTGACCAGTGCTCCGTTGAACAGCATCGCACAGCGTCCGCCGAGGGGCTGCACTGTAGGTGATCGTGTCGCCTTGAAGCGACAGCTGACTGGCAGAGTTCAAGAGGAGCAACGCACGCTGCCACTGACCGCCTGAAACCACGGCAGATCACGGCAGCTGCAGAGGTGCTGCAAAATGGCCATAATATGTTGGAAGATGATGGAACTATGGAACATGATACTTCTGTATACTTCTGTAACCAATGGATTTGGGATGATTGGGGGTATGCTCAGCTCTCGGAGAAACGTATCTAAGTTACGCTGACAATGTGGACGGCCTTCAGGAAGCTTCTTGGCTTGAGTCTGTCAGTCTATTGATCTATTAATTATTTGGATCCGTCTTTGCATCCTCATAAGATCATCCTTATCATACTTGTTCAGGCCACGGAACGGAGTTCAACACATATTCTTTGAAACCAGCCACCCTCACAAGGGTGATTGACTTCATCTTGAGACCGGCCTTTGTCACAAGCACTAACTGCTGCATTGCAACACACCAAATTCATCTCAATGGTGGACTCCACCATGCCTGCAGCCATGCAATGTTCACTCTGAAACAAACAGAAACAAACCATCAACGCCAATCTGGGGGGTTCTTCAAGTGAGGGTACCCAACAGCTGGATGGTTTAGAATGGAAAATCCTTTTGAATGGATGATTTGGGGGTAGCACAATTTTAGGAAAGCTCCATATGCGCGGTCCACTGCCAGTTTTGTACCCCAGTCGATTTATTGTTGTAGCCACTGCAGCCTATTTCTGCCGAGGTGCTGTTCATCAAATGCAGGGCTTCCATCCAGTAGCCATCTTGCTCGCAGGCACTTATGGCAGTCCCATACACCACCACATCCTAAGCACGCGCGCATGGTTCGCGCATGGACGACGACATGTTGACTCGTCATGACTCGTCATCTTCCCATCATCCCAGGCCGAGCTTCAGCCCTGACACTGTCCATATGCATCTGACGCAGCAACTCCAGTGCAACTTGCCATTCACCACCAATATCACACGCCTTGATCAAGGAGCTGTAGAGAATTTCGTTGGCTTGGAGCTGTGCGAGGCCTTAATTCGTTGGCGCACTCCTGTGTGATCCTTCTGCAACAACTGCAACTGCCTTTTGTGGCCATGTTGGTTATCTAAAGGAGTGGCATGTCCAGATGCGGGACTCTCAGTCCAACATTGTAACATGGAAATGCAGATCGCATCAGACAAGATAAGACAGGCATAATTATTGGTTGTCCCCTTGCATCAGCTTACACTCCCTACACATGTCCTTTCTATGTATTCCAATTGTGCATGCTAACGCGCCTGTTGCACATTGGCGCTCACTTGACCAAATGCCAAACTCGCAAAGTTCGAATCCCATCATGACGCATGTTTCCACTGCAAGCCGGTCGACATCCAGAATCCATCATGTCAATTCAGTACAGTTAGCCTACATTTACAATCTAATATGGAAAAGGGCCAAAATCACCTAGCATCACCTAGCACAAGTGTGACATCACATCAGTGTGCCAGCATGCTGCCAAGGGCACGCAAATCCTGAAAAAAGAAAAGCGCTCGTTCCCACTGCCCGCTTGCCCCGCAAGCATGCGTAATAGAGCCATAACTGATAATATCTGGGCGGATGTGCAGCACGCGCATCCTGTACCAAGATCCGCCAAAGACTACCCAGAAGATGCGAAACATGCAAAACGCAACCAACGGTGCCCTCTAAACATGTTTATGTCTGTTCTGTCTTTGCCCTCTCTCTCCTCGCTGATGCGTCTGTCTCTCTCTCTCTCTCTCTCTGTCTCTCTGTCTATCCCTCTCCCTCATCTCTCCCAACTGAGCACAGCATCTCCTTTCGAAAACCTGAAGTGATGCTTCCCAGCTTTTTTTTCCACATGCTACAATGGCTGCATTGTAGCTGATCTCGTCTGGCGTTGCCTGACACGCAAGGTCGCCAGCTTCAAACTATCGATGAAACAATACTGCACAAAATCATCTTCTATGATCACCTCTACCAAAGTTCCCTCTATCTTTCGCAATTACATGCAATTACCATGAAATCCTAAGTCCGCAACCTGGATGCAGCTTCCACATCCTCTCCCCTCTCAAAAAAAACGCAACTTTGCCCTCCATGGACTCAAATAATCCCCGGGTTCCAATCGGGTCCTACCTTCATTTTGAGCAACGCATCCAGAAGAGCAATAGCTTGGTGCCAATGTCCACCTCCCAACATTGGGACGTTGAAGAAAAAAACGCAGAATCGCTAGGGCTGGAGAAAAAAAAGACCGGAAACATCCGGAAACAATAATAACATGTTAGAATCATCTTGATATCTGTCCAATGACAATGACAATAATGACAATCATTGATAATCTATATAATCTATACCTTCAGACTCACAGCAAGACTGGAACCTGCCAGCGAGAACAAGTGTCGTGAGTTTGTCCAACGAGCGGCCAAATGTTCCTCCTAACATCTCCTAACCTAAATGACTGTGAGTCACATTTTAAGACCCTGGCAAATCCAAAGATTTTGCCATAAGCTGCAAGCCATCCCATTTTTCCTGCCTAGTTCTGATGCAAGCCTAAAATGAGGCATGTTAGTTACAGAAGGGAATTCATGGGAATTCTATTGTGTTCCAGTTTTATTGCCCGGTTGAATCCCCATCATAGCTGGTAAACCCTGATGGCTCCTAATGACTCCTCCACTCACGACTCTGCAAAGGCCCGACCTCTCTTGCAGGCACTTACAGCTGCGCCGCATGCAGTACCCGGCGGAAGCACCTGCGGTGGGAGGGTGTGTCGTCAGGTAACCTGATTTTCAGTGTGCAGGATAAGCTATGGCATATGGCATGATAAGCTTCCGGTTTTGCCAAAATCCTACGTTTTTAAGTGGTAAGTGGCGTAGTTTGCTGGGTAAGGGGCGCAGCATTGCACACACCAGCTTTAAACTTGGAAAATTCAATGTTTTCATGCATGATTCCGTCGAAAACCATTTGCGCACACACGCACGACATACAATGCACATAAAGGATCATAAAGGCACATAATATCACATTAACCAACTTGAGTAATCCTGCATCCTGCGCTGAATTCTTTGACACTGGGATCATGCCCTTCACCTGTCGTTTGCTTCATGGGTTTTTTGGTCTTCAGCAAACTCCGCCCTCTTGCATACCATTTTGGCAATGTGCTCATCCCACACTGGCATGTTGCTCTTCAGTCGCTGATTAGGCGCTAGCAAACACCAACAGCTGTAGCATTTTAACAACAATTTGGAACAAAGCCACTTGGATCTACTGGGATATGATTCAGGGATCATCTTCCAATGACACTTTTCATCACTCAAGATAAATGCTAGTGGGCCAGTGGTGTTTTTTATTGAAGGGGCTGAAATTGTGCACCCTTAGTTTAAGGGCCCAAATTTAGCACAGGTGCGGGGGTGGGGGGGATTCATATCAATGACATTCTATCAATTCATTCTATGCTGCGGATTGGCTCCTTTTTACCCCTCGGCCAGCTTGAATTCCAAAACCCCGCAGGTATAATTGCCGGTGAGCAAGTATTACAAATAAATACAGATATTTATTCGCAGAGAGCTGGAAATCTGAGTTTAGCTCATGGCTACATACTCGCCAAACCCGGAAACATATGCGCGAAAGGGGTGAAAGCGACGTTCGGTTGGAAGAAATTCATAGGATACCTCGAAAGGATCCGGCTGCACGCGAAATATCCAGCAGGCAGGTGTTCAACCGAGGATTGGCTCGGAAAAAGCCCATAAAATTGGTCACTTGGAGCACTACACAATCCATTTTGGGTGGATGATTGAGCCATACAGGGCCAAACCCATAATAATAATAATGATAATAATAATGATAATGATAATGATAATGATAATGATAATGATAATGATCATCATCATCATCATCATCACCATCATCATCATCACCATCATCACCATCACCATCACCATCACCATCACCATCATCATCATCATCATCATCACCATCACCATCACCATCATCATCATCATCATCGTCATAAATCACCCAGCTGTTGGCTCTCAAATTTTGCCAAAACAGTTTAATATCATATTGTCTTTCCATGTTATATCCCCACATCCCCAATATCTATATTATATATATAATTTATGCTATACCCACCCCCCATATTTCAGAAGAAGAACTGATGCAAAAATCATCCAGCGCCTCCAGAGGCATGGCAAACAGCACGGCTAAAGCGTGCTCCCAGGCGCTGCCCTTCTCGCAGGCACTGATGGCGGAACTGAAACCTGGGATCGTCTCAGATGGCAGATCCTAAAATATCTTTAAAAAATCAAGTCAACTGGTTATAAGTTATAACATGTTATAACTACGTAGTTGTAACTGATCAATACATATCAAAATCTACAATGCCATATTAAAGCCAACTGACGCCAACTTGTTATAGCTACTAAGACATGACAGTCATCATCTTCCCCGTTAGAATATCTCAGAGTTACCATGGGCAGCGATCTCTACTGCTCCATGAAGCTAAGCTGATAAGGCAAAGGAACTGCCAGCATCTGGAGTCACCGGCGTGTGGAAGAGCAGGTGCACAGCATGCTGCCAGTGACCACTTTTCTTGCAAACTCTCAACACTGCGTGGCTGACAGAAAGGTCCTGAGGCGATGCTTACATATTGCCATCTCAAAATCATAGCCGTGCAGGGCCGTGCATTCTTGAAAGTCTAGTGACTATTGGTACCTGCCATGATGAAGTGACAGTAATATCTTAATCCACCATGAGCCCATTTGGATCCATTTGGTTTCCCCGGCATGGGACATAAACCAACCTACCAAGCAGTTGCGGTATCAGACTACAAATAGGATCAGCCAAGTCTCTGGTGTGACTGATTCGTCTTGCATCCTTTCCATGAGTTCAATTGCAACACTCCACAATCCAGGTTTCACACAAGCGTCGATCGTCAATTCCAATGTCTTCCTGCCCAAAGGAAACAAGAAAGACTGTCTCACCCTGAGGAAAGTCTCTCTCTCCCTCTCTCTCTCTCCCGCCATCTTTGCATATCTTTGCACTCTGTTTCTGGTAAGTTCACTCACATCTACTCACCCGTTCCGCGCTTTGCGCGGATTGCACGGCCGACAACCTCCTGGCACCCTCAGCCCATGGCCTGTCAGCCACAAGGCGCCGCGTTGGCAGGTCAAAAAAGACGGCCAGTGCATACTGCCACTGATCTGCTCGCTGACAAGCGCGAATAACCTTTTGGGCGGACACCGCATCTGGCCTCGCAAAGCCATGCAGTTCCTGCTACAGCAAACTCCTATTCCAAACATGAATGCCTAAACATGCAAAATCCGGTAGACATAGGTAGACTCCAATTTTTTGGGGGTGGGGTCTCTACACCAAACTTGTTGCTGTTTGTTCCTGCCCTTTTTCATCAGCGGGCCTGCCCACTTGCCACTGCTTCAAGTCCTTTTGCCAGCGTGAATTCCAAGTTCCAGCGACTCCAGCCCTCGTGGTGATCAGAAGAGCCATGGCAACTGAAAGACTCAAGAGATAAGAAATGATGGGAACACATGAAAAACACTAAACAAAAATCTATCAGTAAATATAGACTGAAAAATTAGGCTACTCCGAAATCCAATGTGTTATCAGCATTTCCCCATTAACATATGGCAAGTAAGGGGTATGCCCCATGTCTTGGACAATCCCAAATATTACATTGTTGGATACACATGTAGTTACACCTCATTGTCATCATGTGTGGGCTATATTGTATATATACACATATATTATAAATACATATATACAACAAATATATAATGATAGATAGATAGATAGATAGATAGATAGATAGATAGATAGATAGATAGATAGATAGATAGATAGAGAGAGAGAGATAGGATAGATAGAGATAGGATAGATAGAGATAGGATAGATAGAGATAGGATAGATAGAGATAGGATAGATAGAGATAGGGATAGATAGAGATAGGATAGATAGAGATAGGGATAGATAGAGATAGGATAGATAGAGATAGGATAGATAGATAGATAGATAGATCGATAGATAGATAGATAGAGATAGGATAGATAGAGATAGGATAGATAGAGATAGGATAGATAGATATAGATAGATATAGATAGATATATATAGATAGATATAGATAGATATAGATAGATATAGATAGATATAGATAGATATAGATAGATATTAATAGATAGATATAGATAGATTTAGATATAGATAGATATAGATAGATAGATAGATAGACAGATAGATAGATAGATAGATAAATAGATAGATAGATGGATAGATAGATAGATAAATAGATAGATAGATAGGTAGATAGATAGATAGAACATAACCTAATAAGAAAATATAATAATATAATATATTATATATATTATATTATATTAAAACATTATACATTATAATATAACATTATATATTATAATATAACATACTATAATATAATTTATATAATTGTGTGTGTGTGCATATGTGCAAATACATGCTCCCGTATTCTAGTTGGTTTTATTATGTTTTACAGCTCTGTTCGAGGGGCAAACCTTGATGCAAATGTAAATCCAAGCCGCGTTGGTGCCGGCATCGAGGAGGGATGGGTTTAGGACGCATCGCGTGGGTATGGGCCAAGAAAGGGTTGGCAATGGACTTGACCCACATGTGTCAGGAGCTGATAATGTTGGGTAAATCGGATCAAAGATTGTCTGAAGCCTTTTTTATCGATTTCTGCAGCTGGAATGGCTCTGGTCACTATTGTGCTGAAGCTGGCAAAATGGCTGCAAACAAAGTCTAGCAGTGGCAGCCCTATCAGCCCTAGTATAGATTTCAGGAAGGAACATGAACCTTCCTAACATCTTTCTTGAGAATCTTGAATTGTGACCCAAGCTTCAAAGCAGCACTCATCCACTTCACGATTTTTCTTATCGAATCAGAGTTGGAGGCATTTGTCGAAACAGGGCACCTTCACTGGGCTTCTTAATATCAATATCAGCTGTGGAGTATCCCTGTGGCTCTGTTCTTCACCACTGGCTATCTTTGCACATCTTTGCACCTCTTCCCTGGCATTGCTTGTCCCCAACTCTGACAGGTGTCCCTCCAGAATCTCAAACTCACTCAGCACAAGTCCATCTCAACAGGTTGAGAATGTTCTTCCGTCAGTGTGGCGCAAAATGATAAACGCCATCCAGGAAGCTCTTCCTCTTGTCAAGACACTGGCTCTTGCTGACGCTTGGGCTGGGAGCTGAGCTGCTGAAGCATGCTGAGGAGCTGCTGAAGCCCTCCAGAAAGCCTCCTGAAAGCGGTTCTGAACCAAGACCTCTGACTTCACGACTTATCCTCTGGCCATCTCCCTTCTGTTTTGCCATCAGATGCCATCAGTGATCTCTTCAGATGCTCAACATCAGCTGTCAACCAAGGCCCAGCTGAACAACGTCCTTTGGGGCCTGAATTGCTCCAGGCTTTTCTCACAGCTACTGATGGCGGAGCTAAGAATGCCAACCTCTGGATGGAAATCTACCTGTATCATTTCCAGTAGCTGAGCCAACGATCGCGGCCAACAGAAACCACTTCCGGATGCCATCACAACAGTGCCATAAGCGGCAGAATCCCGTTGCTCGACACGTGCAGCTTCATGGAAAAGCCTCACACGCATCAAACATGTCAGCGTGTACTTAAATTAATTATTACGTAATTGTGATTGCTGGACCAGTGCCATGATGTGCCATGTCTCTTTGTCTCTCGTCACCCCTATGCCTCCCTCCCTCCCTCCTTCCCCCCCCGCTCTCTCTCTCTCTCTCTGAGGCAACGTTCCCGAATATATCTCCCAGAATCGTATGTTCTGTATCAATGCTGTTCGATTCAAGGCTCTGCAAGCTTTGCTCCCACGCGTGTGCCAGGCCAGTTGCATGAGAGGCCGCATTGTAGGCCACCAGGTCCGGGCGAATGCAGCAGGCCATGCTGCTGAGACATTTCAGGGCCTCAGCCCATGCCACCCCACAGGCGCTGATGCAGGAGTTGTAGCTGAAACTGTCGTGCAAGCTCCTCTCACCACGGCGTTCTGGGTATGACATGGCAACGCATCCAAAAATCGAAATCTTCAGGTTCACCTACATAAAGAGTCTTGTCCAATTTTGTGCGCTATCTATCGAGTGCTATGCAAGATCAACATTTCAAATAGCACAGCATACCCAGTTCATTTGTGAGACTTGATACAGTACGCTGTAAAAATCAAGGTTGGCCTTGGGCTTTACCACAGCACCAAGATCACCAAGGATTCGCTTGTCCTGGCGGTTCTACACCGTCGCAATAGCTGCACCGCCCTCTGCCACTGAGATCCTTGTTTGCAGGCGCTTAGGGCCTCACCAATGCGTTGGCAGTTCGCACAAAACAAATCCAGTTGTGGTACCAGTGGCCAACAAATCATTCATGAATCTAGCCATATAGCTATATCTATCTATCTATATATATATATGGCTAATGATCTCTCTGCAATCACTCTAACTTAACTTATTATAACTTATGGAAGTTCTTGACATAGCCATCTCAGCGGTTCTCAAATCATTGCAAACACGGCCAGCTCTGCAGCATTGCAAGGCTGCCAAGGTGCTGCATTTTGCGAGACCAAGCCTCACTTCATAAAACGTTTGAGCTTAGCAGTACTTGTTGAAATGGAGGAATCCACTCTGGCAATTTCGCACAGCTCAGGGAGAAAAAAAAACTTTCATGTTATATATATATAGTCTTGTGTGTGTGATTTACATTGGTTTACCTACTGAAAAAACACCGATTTTGCATAGCTATGTTAAATTACCAAAGAATAAAGGAAAAAATGGAGCCAAGATGGAGCCAAGATGAGCAAAGTCTTCAGTCTTCCATTTGTTTCTTAAGCTTCCGAGATCTTCCAAGCAGCTGGGGCGTAGAGATCCTGAGGAACATAGGGAGGTGAACAGGGCCATGGCATGCCACCAATGTCCGCTCTGCTCGCAGCTGCTCATGGCCTGATCAGCACCGACACGGGGAGTGGCACCTGATGCCATGGCATTGACAGTGCGAAACATAGTCTGTAGATGCGTGGAAACGATCTGGATTCTAGGTACATAACAATGTCTAACAATCATGATCTGATCATAGGATTTTATAATGCAGTAGCTACAGTTCCATTCCCGAGCCCAGGTGATCATTTTCTCACCTGCCCTGCTCAACATATCTCAACGTGCTCTGAATCAAGGCAAGCCGCTGCATTGAAACCAAGCACATCCTTGATGCAGCTTAGTCCCAAGTTCCAAACACCGCAGCTGATCAAGCAGTTGCGAGTCAGTTGGTCCTCAGAAGTCTAAGCCCAGGTTCTCACACGTCATGATCAAACACAACATGTCAATCTCGTCCAACAAGAACAGTCAAAAAGTCTTTCAATAAAAATGGAACCTCCATTGGCACAGAGATTTTTTCTAACAATCCAACTTAGGCACCCAGTCTCTTGCCCAGCTGCAGTCTGAATCTGCAACGAGCGCATTCGGTCCAACATGACCACCGAAAAGTGCCAGTGCGTCTGATCAAGTGCCTGTCCGGCAACACACCAGGGGGACGCGTTCGCAGCCAGCTTTGTCTGTAAATCATGGCTGGAAATTTGAAAATGGCAAAGAAATGCCAAGAAAAATCAACTTTTCAAACGACCCCCAAAGTTTAATTACCAGAAATGGGTGGTCCAAACCATCCCCCACTTGGAGACATGCACAACCTGCAACGGTGCCGAGCTGCATCAATGCTACTGTTGAAGGTTACCACATTCGGTTGGAGCTGTTCCATGGCGGCCTCACACTTTCAGACAGGTAAGCACTTGCCTATCTTGCCTCACAAATCGCCATGACAATCGATATTGCAATGTGGATACACACACGGAGGTGTGTATATATATAATATCTGTGTGTGTGCATGTGTGTGCGTATATATTGTCATTGAACATCAAATTCCATGTCAACCAGTCAGGGATTGCACCCAAACTAAAATACAAGCAATACAAGCAACAAAAAGAGTTTCACAATGATTCCCGCATGTTCCAATGGCATGTTCGTCGTATTTCCAAGACGAAGAGCACCTGCAAAACTTCAGCTGCCCGACTCCAAGACCGCCTACCATAAGCAGTAACAGCTGTATTGAAGCCTGGACAGGTCCAGGCAACAAGGCGCCAAGATGCCGTCTTACTGTGTTTGTTTCACTAGAGGTATTACAGTAAATATATTTCAAAAAATGCATGTGCATATACATAAATATAAACAATTTAATGCTAAAATCAAATTCTAAAAATTCGCATGTGGTGACTATATGTTAAAGATGCTTAACGATCCTTTAAGTGTCCTATACAAGCTGCAAATCGCACTTGCATAGAGAAAAAAACACACATCTTGATTGCAATGTCTTACAACCCTCTGCAACTTGCGGCAATCCTAGCAACGTTGACGCTGCGCGGGGTTCTTGACTATTGAATACTTGTGAAATCTGGTGAATACGTTTGCAACTGTCAAAGCACAAATAGGAAGAAGAACTTGTGACCCTATATCAAACGGGATATGCCGACCACACAGATTGCCCTCTGCTTATTTAACACAGCTATGGAAAATTGCCCAATTATAGATGATGTATGCTGATTTACCTTTAAAAATATGGTATTTTCCAGTTCGCGACCTTTAAAAACCACCATTGCTACCATTCACGAAAATGACTTGGTGGCCAAAATGCTGACCACGCTTTGCTCCAGAAATGTTGATGCCATCCATTCGAGCAGGCAAATCACCTGAGCCATGGCAACCCATCTTGGAAGTAGCATGGCAAGCCGAAAGAACAAACCATATCGCATCTCCCCCATTTCTCTGGACGTTGAGGGGCTGAGGGGCACACTTTAAAACAATCACCGGATTGCAGGTTTGACATTGGGTCATAAGTTCGTACTCTGACAACATTAAACCGTCCTATCCCTGCCTGCTTCCACTGGTGCGCATCAGTGCAAGCAGCGGCACCAGAATTGACCATTATCTGGTTGCTCCTGATGCTGGCCGCGGTTGCATTCTTCAGCATTTGATACCTCAGGTGTCCCCAAATCATTCAAGGGTACTTCTTTATCAAACAATCAGTGAGTCAACAGGACCTGGGCTTGTTTTAGGAAAAATAGGAAAAAAGGGCACCCCACAAAACGCATGAGTTTTCTATGGCTTCCTACTTTAGACGAAGTAAAATGGATGGTCTGGTTGCTGAGATCTCGACGCACTGCTCCAAGCACTTCGGCTGCAAACGCAGCTGGTGGAATCCAAAGGAATGTTGGCCTGCTGCCTGGGTGCTGAGGTGGTGTCTTGGTGTCTTGAAAATAGGAAGAAATCCATTTACTCCCTCAGAATCAATGGACAAGGGTGGGTTTAATGGGAAAGTCATCCGTGAAGGTCCATAAATGCTGGATTTACCCTGGGGAATTTGAGAAAAATGATGTGGTAAACCCAATAACAATGGGCGGTAAAGTTTTACTATTGGGTTGCCACATGCTGCCACATTATACACACCTTTTGAATGTGTCCTTTTACATGAAGGAGACCCCCTTAAATGTGGCATGTTTATTCTTGATTTGATGGAGACAATGACGGTCAACCCTGAGAACAGACCCCTTTAGGTTCCGGCATTTGAAAACCAAGGGAGTGCCCCAAACCACAGAGCATCTTAGTAGCATTGCTGATTGCTGATGTAGCGCCGCCCACCATTGAACTGCTTTCGCGGATGCATTGGCAACAGAGTTCTGGCAGATCCTTAGAATCCAACAGTTCCAAACGATCCAAGGGTTGCGTCAAAGGCATACAGGTATATCACACACATAAGTGTATATATGTGCAGTATATATGTATAATATATGTATATATGTTTATATGTATCTATGTATCTATGCATCTATGTATCTACGTATCTAGCTATCTATCTATCTATCTACCTATCCATCCATCCATCCATCCATCCATCCATCTATCTCTATCGATCTATCACCTATCATTCATCTATCTATCTATCTATGAATCTATCTGTATATCTGTCTCTATGTGTGAAGTAACCTAGAGATATCCAGAGTTCCCATTGTCATTTTTTTGTGAAAATGCTTCTGCCTAGAGGCCCGAGCTCCCTGCTCTCCTGAAATCCTCTAAGATCTATAAGATCCTATGGGATCTTATCGTTATCAAAAGATATCAGCAGGCACCCTGCAGCCGGAACGGTGCAGCTATGCAACACATTGGTCAAGACTTGTCGAATCATCAAAGAATGAAGGGCGCCAACAGCAACTTCCCACTTCTGACCTGCAGCTGTGGCGGTCGCTTATTCTTAAACATCTTATATACAAGCTGCGAACTGCAACTCCGCCAGGGCAAAATTGGCAAGTATATGGCCAAAACATGCCCTAATACACAAGCGAACACACACACACACACGGACGTATTACATGACTATGTTGACTATATCGTCATTAAAGGCAGAACACTGTGACTATCGCAATGGTTCTCATTCAATGAAACCCAGCAGCAGATAGGTGCCTTGTTGCAGAGCCGCAGCTGCAGAGGTCAGTAGAATGGCATTGGGTTCCAAGTTTTCTGCCTCCAGTTGCTGCAAAATCTGCATGCCGTGGCGCCACTCGATACCACACAGCGCCCCATAGCCTTGAAGACACCCGAAGGCACCCAAGGACGTCCAAGGGACGGAGATACGTGGGGACCTTAAGCGGTCCCTACTCGCATGGGTTCTTATCCGCTGGCTGGGATCTTTGTTTTTTTAGTAATTAATATAATGATATATAATGTATGCACCCAGATATGGCCAATTTTGAGCAACATGTTTAGATAAGCCCCAAAGAGTTGGGAAATCAATGGCTTGGTGGATGGGTATGGATCAAATCATTGAGGCACCATCCGACGGCTGGTCTTTGGGATGGAAGGCTCATCACACAACTGCGGTGAGCGTCCCCAGCGAGATCTCACTGCGCCAAATCTTTTAGATTATTGCCCCCTAAACTTTGACATGGAAAGTGCGATAAGTAAGAAGCAATGACCCGTTGACCCATTTAAGATAATGATATATATTGTATATGTATATAATATATATATATATACAACATATACATAATATATATATAATATATGTGCAATATTCTGGCTAATGTTGTCTAGCCAATAATGATACCTTGTCAAAAGTAGAAACTTTCTTTCCCAACTCCAGTTTTATCTCCAATACTAAAAGTGAATTAGCTTAATTTGATTTTAGTATTGCCAAACAACTCATGTTCTGACCTTGTCCAGAGGGCATGTTTCTGACCTTGTCCAGAGGGCATGGCCAATAGTGGACCCAACATGGCAATAGTAGAAACTTTTTTCCCAACTCCAGTTTTTTCTCCAATACTAAAAGTCAATTAGCCTAATTTACTTTTAGTATTGCCAAAAAACTCATGTTCTGACCTTGTCCAGAGGGCTCCATAGGGTTCCAGGAATAGGGGTTCCAGGAATTTACT
>Ga0126342_10003430_pt1 | contig 26183 bp, 13 predicted proteins | sample Cyp1metagenome_FD_92528 | JGI IMG/M metagenome (GOLD analysis project Ga0126342, IMG submission 92528) | Coral microbial communities from Lord Howe Island, Old Settlement Bay, Australia - Cyphastrea 1 metagenome | ecosystem: Host-associated > Invertebrates > Cnidaria > Coral ...
GGTGGTGCCCCATAGTTAGCTAAGTTGGTTTATAACTCCCATAACTATGGTTTATGGTAGATATAACTATAGTTAATGGGGTTTATAAACCAACTTATAACTGGGGGGCACCATCCTGCAGCATTTTCCGCAGGGAAAATGAACCATGGGTATATAACCCATAGGTGAACCATGGTGCTGGTATATAAAAACCTACATAACTGGGTGATTTATGTTGGGCACATGTTGGTAAATATTCCATACATGGGGCATATGGGTAATGGTGATATGAGGGTTTCCATAATCGGGGGTACCCAGTTAAAGCTGGATGGTTTATTTCATGGTAAATCCAAGATGAAAATGGATGATGACTGGGGGTAGCCCTATTTCAGGAAACCACCTTTTATCAATGGTAATTTAACCTCGCGATGGAAGCATAACCATTTCATTTTTTTTATCCGTAAATCTATACATGAGCAATTTTCCATAGCTATCTAAATTACAAAATATTAATGAAATCTTGGTTGATATTGTGGGGATATACTGGGACTACAATGGGATACTGGAATATTAATGTACTATTGGTGAATAATCCTTCGGTGTCACTGAACTGGGATTTTGAATGGGAACATCAGCGAACAAGCTTCATTACAACCTCCAGTAACTAGTTCCATCTATCTACCCAGTTAACCCCAGTTAACCCCAGTTAACCCAGCTATAAAATGCTGTCCCAACTTAGCGAAGATTACTTGTCGTCCCACCTTTTCGGCAAACGTGGGCATCCATATCAGCGTCAAAGGACGGACATTTAATACAGTATGTATACTGGTTGCTGGTATACCTACCCCTCTGAAAAATATGAGCTCGTTAGTTGGGATGATGAAATTTCCAATATATGGGAAAAAATGGTCCAAACCACCAACCAGGTATATATTTGAATAGCACCAACTAGTCATGGAAAAAATAGAGCGTGGTTTTTGTTCCATGAAGACAATAAAGACTGTCGAAATGTGCTGGTATATCATCAGATGGAATCATCCTCAAAACCACCGCCCCTATTTTTCTGGAAGAATCTACACAGTTCTTTCCCAAAGGGAACCGGTGAAAACCCATACAAGGCCGTAGGTTGTTGAAGGGCCACTGCACTTTCATGCATTTTCCCTCATCAATGTATTCTTTTCCCTGAAATCTTTTGCGCCAGTTGTTCGATATGGACAAAATCCACTGTACGCAAGTAATCAACACTATTGAGCCATTGGTCACTTAGGTGTTTTTGAAGGCTTTCTCGATCCTCAGATAATGTGCTGGAATCAGTACTTCCCGTTTTTGTACAAGTCCATGATCAATTGCGAATCTTGGATCCCTGCAAAAATCAGTTCTCAGCTGGTTTTTATTTTATATCTCAACTCAGAAAAACATGACCAAAAAAAACACATGAAAACGATGAGTGCTGTTAGTGATGATATGTCACACATCATTTATGATATGTATCACAAACTAGTTGCCTTAGTTATCATATGTTTCTTTATTGTTAATAAAAAGTAACATTCCTGGTTGGTGGTATACCTACCACTCTGAAAAATATGAGCTCGTCAGTTGGGAGGATGAAATTCCCAATATGTGGAAAGTCATAGAATTGCATGGTTCCAAACCACCAACCAGTATAGTACTATACTATAGTTATAATGCTATATCATGTTATATCCATCTATATCCCATATCCCATATACTCCATGTATGGTATATTTACCTAGTAGCCTACATTTGGGTGATTTTTGGGGCAAAGGTTAGTAAATATGCCATACATGGAGCATATGGGTATAGTCTAGTCATGTTCCAGTCACCACCAACTAGTTATAATGCTATATCCAAACCACCCCATATATTTCATATTCATATTCATCTATATCCCATATATACATGGGTATGGGTCAAAATTAGGTACCCCAATAATTGGATGGTTGATACTAAACTAGACTAACATCTGTGGTCCCCTAGGTCTTCCATTTTGACCCACATCTACATCTATTCATCTGGTTGAGTTCGGCCCACGCCCATCGAGATCCCTGCAGCCAGTGCTGACAAAGACCTGGGAGTCCCAGTCATCCCAGTCATCCCAGCTGTGTGAGCTGCGAGCGCGAGGGTCAACATGGCACCCCGATAGCAAAAAACGATAGTACCCCCAGAATATGGCCAAAAATATGGTACAGATATGGTACAGGATGGTGCCCCCAGTGATGTGAACATTGGTTTAGATTCACCCCATGAATACTAGTTCGTTATATCTACCATAAACCAGTTCGTGACATGGGAGTTATTGGCACCAACTTAGCGATTCCGAACTGGGGCACCACCTTGTAGCTATATTAGATTTCAAATGACCCCCATGCAAAGGAAAAAACCCATCTACCCGGCCTGGTAAACATACATAGATAGCTATTGAAGCCATGGCCCAGTCAAAATAGTGGATTTACCCATTAGCAAATGGTGATTTTCCGTTTTGTAAACGTTTACCAGAGGGTAAATGTTATTTATGAGGATATATGGGGATATATTCCATAATATCCCCATAATATCTAGAATATATCCCCATATTTGAAAGGTTTTGAGATCATGTGGGGATATTTTAACGGAATGTCTATGATTTTTATAAATTGGGTGTCCCTTGAATGTGTGTGTGGAAATCCAGCACATTTTAGCATGGTTTAAATTGGGGGTGTAAGAAATTGGGGGGTGGGATCCTAGGGGGGTTACATCTAACAAAAAACATCACTTATTAGCAATGATGATGACATCCAACTAGCCAAGCGAGCCATTATAAAATACCCCTATCCCATCCTGTTATAGAAAAAAATATGTTCTGGTTGTAATATGTTGTAATAATTCACATTGAACCAGGTAGTATAATCCCCTATCATTACAAACCAATCAACAATGCAATTTCTAATGTTTCCGATCTTCCCTTCATCTTTGCAACTTGCTCCTTGCTTGGCCCGGCCAAGGGCTTCCCCGCCATTTCCAAGGTCATGTCTTCGCAATTTCTGGCCTGCCAGGGGGTTGCCTTTGTTCCGCTAGAATCGCAGCAACAGTAAGGTGTTGGTTACCTGTCACAGTTTGCGAGCCACTGACCATTTTTTTGAATGGCTAAACTATCTACATGGACACTTTTCCAGTGCGCAAACTGTGAAATGACCAGATTCCAAGGGTATCTGCTAGTGTCTTTTTCCCCGACGATTTGTTGGAGGCACCATGTCTCAAGAGATAGCAAGTCATGCTTGGTGGGCACCCCATGATGGCCAGCCGTAGATGCCATGGAACTGAACAAAATGCTCATTGGCTAGTATACAAACCTGTGCATACCAACAACAAGAAGAATCTATCCAGGGTTTGCCCACGATACTCAGCAACTGGGTTTTTTCTGGATGTTTTTCTGGGTACTGTGTGAATGATTGCCACAGATCTCATGAAAGATACCAGCAGGGACCACTTCCGGAATGCCTTGACTAAGACTAATTTGCTGCAACTTTCAACAAGAAGGTGTTTGATAAAGGATGTTTCATGTGAGTGACATAGACACTACGAGTTTATCAAAACATACTCCGTGGCAAAAACATTGTTTAGATTACATGGGATGGGTAATATGATCATGGCCAATTTTAGATTCCACTTGGGGTGCATCCCAGGATTTGTACGTTATAAACCACTGATGCCAGGTTTTCCCCAGTTGGGTTGGGAAAAACATCACAGTAAAAAAAACCGCATAGCCACTATACCACTGCACTCTCATCTTTGATTAAATCAGCAAAGACCCCATGGGCCCCATATATATCTCCAGTTACCGCAGTTAAAGTCCCACAAAAACCCTTCGGTAATCAACCGTGACAATGGAACATCCACCATTTAGTTCGGGGATTTCCCAGCCACGTTTGAGTGCCGGAGGGTACATCCATAGTTTATGGCTTAAACTACGGTGGATGGGTGCGAAATCCTGCGCCACCAAAAGGATGGTTTTTCAACCCTATAAATAATGGGATGTGCACCATCTATCAACTGGTGCAGGATTTCGCAACCATCCACAGTATCTTAAACTCCCATAGAAAAAATATTCTTGCTTCACCTCCCCATCATTTCGAAAAAAAAAACATGTTTCCGGTGGAAGCTAATCTACCCAGGCCTCTGGGAGTGACACATAGGCCACATCTCTGAAAACAGCCTGGCGCATGAGCCAAATGAGTTTTTTTTTTGCTGGGTTCAAATGGCTTTTACCAACAAGAAATACTGATTTCATGGTGATTTAGCGGGATTTAATTGGTGATTTCATTGGATGTCATGGGATTTCATGTGGATTCCAACCCGCAATTTATATCGTGTCATCAAGCATGGCGATCGCTGGGAAATGCCGTTTAATTTTGGTTCTTTGCCAGTGAGCCATGTTCACTCCGGAGGGTTTCATGATGAAACTCATGTAATTTCAACTGGCATGTGGCGAAATTCAATTCAACTCTACAAGGTGGTGCCCCAGTTCGTTAGCTAAGTTGGTGCCAATAACTCCCATAACTATGGTTTATGGTAGATATAACTATAGTATTCATGGGGTTTATAAACCAATGTTCACATCACTGGGGGGCACCACCTTGTACCATATCTGTACCATATTTTTGGCCATATTCTGGGGGTATATCCCCTTACATAGGCCTAAAAAATAGACGAAAAATATATGGCCATTGATCGTAGCTCCGACTTTTGCCTGAAAGGGAGAGGAAAATGGCTCCCATTGAGCTCCGAAAAACGAAGGTACAACGGATAGGAAAAACGGATGAGTTTGGCACCAACCACTAGTTGTTCAAAAGGGAGAGTACCACATGCAACATAAAATATCTACAGAGATAGATGTGTATATGTACAATTATCATGATTTCTGAACTATCTGGCGATCTTTTCTTGGGGGGAAACATTGAGTTTTGTAGAAACTGGCATAATACAATTGGATTTTGGCTTGGTAGAAACAACATACAGGAAAAACATAACATGTTCATAAAGATCCACTATGATTACAAAAAAACATGTACAATAAGATTGGAACTGCTAGAAGCATCAACATTGACATAGCGGCCCTTGCTTCAAACACAGAATGTTGGGACGTTGAATCCTGTCCGTCGGTGTTGAGAGTTTTGAAGGACTCCGGCAAGAGACCCCAAAAACAAGTGTTGCAAAACAACATGATTTTCCTCAAATTCCCCTTGTGCACTGGGGAATTTCACATTATATAGCTAGTGGTACCTGCATGTTCAGTGGTTGCAAGTTGTATCCCAGTCTATCCTCTTTATGTTTTGGCTGTAAAGCCGAAGTGGTCAAACATCTCATTGTCCCTGCTTGAAGCGTCATGCTTAAATCTCTTAAATAATCTCAAGACCTAATCCCTTTTGGTCAGATCTTCATTTTACCAATCCCTTCATACATTTCACACCCTATGGCCTATAGTCTACTTCATATGTGGTTTCATCCCCTACTTCTTCATGGTTTCTTGGGGAGTGAAAAAGTGGTGGATGGGATTATTCGAAAATGGACCGGTCCATCAGTGGGAACTTGGCCGCTGGGAAATCAAACATGTTTTTACGGAAATCTGAGGGAAGGACAAATCATCTATACTAATGACGTATAAATGTTTTACCCTCTGGTAAACGTTTACATAACTATGGAAAATCACCATTTTTAATGGGAAAACTCACTATAAATGGTCATTTTCAATAGCAAACTGTTAAATAACCAGAGGGTAATTGGGAAAAGCATCGAGAAACGGATAAAAATCGTTGGGACCATCATCATACTGTGGGACTTTCCAGCCACATTTGATTACCAGAGGGCAAGGCCTAAATTCATAGCCTCTGGTAAACATACAAAAAGCTATTGAACATGGCCCATTTATAGTGGATTTACCCATAAAAAATGGTGATTTTCAATAGTTATGTTAAATTACCGGTAAGGTCATGGGATTGATTCAGGGGCACATTTACAGGTGACCATGGTTTTTGACTGGGACATTGACATGGGCTTCGCAATCCTGGACTTGAGGGGTTTTTCACCGCTACAGGGACCCAAAAAAAATGTCACGCCGAAGTCCTAAGTCACTCCTTTGTTTTTTTTTCCGCTTGTGAACGCATCAAGAAGTCATACATCCCCTTTGGTCTTCTCCCATTCTGAACGCAAACATTAAAATCACTGGCCATCTCAGGAACCTAAATTGGAGGTACCTACCATATATAAGGCCTGTTTGTTAGGCCTATGTAAGGGAACATCCCCACAATTCATATGGCCAGAAATATGGTACTAACGTACCTCCATTTTAGGATGCTTATATTCATTCCCATTGATTAAAAACAAGCCCTGGCTTCGTGGGATGGTAGCGAAGATAGTACCGTGGCGACTGGATTTTCAGTGTTGAATTACTACAATGTATGCAGTGTATGGCAATCTATTGCAGCTGTATCTTCATGATTAGCATCTTCGCTGGCCTGGTTCAAAGCAGCCAACTTGCCACATCCTAGCCTGAACGCGGATGACACCAACTATGAGCAAGAGAAAGGACACATTCAATGCATATATATATATATACTGGGTATAATACAATGGATGTGAATTTATCATCTGCATGGGTATCAACACATTATTATTGTTAATATTCAATTCTTATGTGTTTTGATGATTGATTTCAGGCACATGAATGGTTTTGTTTGGGAACTCGTAGGGTGTTTTCACCTTTTGTTCTACCATCAGTTTTCCAGGCGGTTCCACTAAATTGATTGGCCCTTGAACCAATGAAAGGAACATATGACCAATGGCCATGTTCAATAGTTTTTGGTTAGTTTACCAGGCCGGGTAATAGGATTTCGTGAATGGTGATATTCCCAAAAATGGTGTTCGATTGTTTTTCACCCCCCTTTGGGTAGATCGGAGCCATTGCTCAGTGCTGGATCCAACTTTGAAAAAGGGCTGAAAAACTTCAGCATCCCAACAATTCGGTAAAGTGCCAGTGCATTACCTCGATATATTCTGTTCATGGTCTTCTGGATAGTCACTAGAATCACTAGGATGCAGAGTATAAATGATGGCGACATTACAACAAAACTTGGACAATTCCGATGGAGTTTCAAACGCAGATATGGCTACATACGGTGCAATACCTGATCAGCTATGATACGAAATCATACCAGACCAAGGTAAATTCGGTTCTAACCAAGTCAGCATCTCAGATATGGAACAAAAACTATTTGTTTAGCTAGGCATGAAATATGTTCCCCTCCAAATAACATGAACCGAATCCATGTTGACCTATCCTTAGCCAATCCACCCAGTACAGTAAATTCTGTCTTGTTGAAGTCTTTTCATGGATTTGCGGCTATGTCTCAAGATGGAAACTCCGAAGCTTATCAGAAATTTCTGGAGGGTATATGGAGGTTTCCTGAAATTGGGGTACCCCAAATAATCCATTTTATTTTCGGAGGTTCCAATATAAATCATCTATTTTTGGGGTACCCCCATTGATGGAACCCCCCATATCATATCCCATGTTGAAAGGGCACCCAGAAACGATTCGCTCCATTCCTCCCACATCTCAGTCTTCCCGACATGTCCCGCTTGTTGCTTTGAAAGAAATCCACTTCCGGCCTCAGAGCCGAGGCGACTTGGAAACGTCGATGTGGCAATGTCTGGTATATTCATGAAATATTCCCACCAAAAATGGTGATGTAGTGGGAGAGTAAGGGGGACATAATGGAATGTGTATATATATATATAACATTATATAACCAAGTATGCTGGACATTTAACAGTTTCCTATGGAAAATGACCCGTTTAGGTCAATGAATTACCTAGCAAACATGTTATTTTTCAAAGCAAACTGTCAGATTACCAGAGAGTAGTTGGAATACCTTCTGGTAGTACTCGAACATGGCTAGCTAAGCTCGTTCCACGTGAGCGAGCCTGCAAATTGCTTCCCAATGTGTTCAATTGCCAGGTTCAGTCCCAAATGATTCGCTTAATAGAGATGGTACCCCTGTTGCAGCCCAGAAATTTAGGAGCCACGTTTTTGGCCAAATCTGCTTAGACAGCGGCACAAGTATGTCAAACGCATGACCCCTTCTGGAATTGAGCCAGCTACATGTTGTGAGTTAATGCGAAAATGAGGAAGATTGTGGATTGCTACATTCAAAGCTGGGAAATCCCGGACGGAAATGCGCATTTGAATGGGAAAATAATCAAACTAAATAGGAAATGGTCCAGCTAGCCATGTTTGATTGCCGGTGGGTAATCCCACATTTATACAACTTTTACGATATGGGTATGTCTCTGAACATGGTTGATTACGATCTTCGAGTGATCCCCACCCTGACACACCATTCTGACCTAGTTTCTGACATACCATCTGGACGTGTATATATATATATATATATGTGGCACATATATATATAGATATTCTGACGTTCCAGCTGACATTCTTTCTGGCATATCTGACATTCTATCTGACGTTCTATCCATGAGTTCCTGGGCGATTTGGAGGCGCAATCCACTGCATCAGCTGGCAGAGATGGACGAAAAGGAGGAGGAGGAGGTGGAAGAGAAGGAGTTGCACCTTTCTGAAAAAAATATAACAGATCCTCACCTGGCAGGGGAATTAACCAGAGGGTAGTCCCACATCGCAACTTTTACGATATGGATTTGTCTGAGAATAGGGCATCCCACAATCCGATACTTAATCAGTTAATCACAATTTTCCATATTACCCTCTGGTAATTTAACATAGCTATTGAAAATGACCATTTATAGTGGATTTTCCCATTAAAAATGGTGATTTTTCATAGTTATGTTAGTTTACCAGAGGGTAAACCAACCATTTTAGGGATATACCATTTTCAGACACGTAATGGGTCTTCAGGATTTTTGGACAATGCCAAGTCATGGACAATGGTCCCCAAACAAGCCAAACCCTCTGTTGGCATCGAAACAAATGATTCTTCATACATCTGGGTAAATTATAATATTTCACTAACCTGAATTGTTGGGCCATAAAAGGGGATGAATTCCCCTCAAATAAACCATGATTTCCAGGCTTCGGGAGAACAGGGTTTGGTCGTTATAATTTACCCAGATACATGGCATGATCAAATGACATGGGATAATCAGGTGTCCCCTTGTCATCACATGTCATCACTCCATTGGGAACCAACACGGGACCAACAGGAGGGGATTCTGCTATCAATGATACGGCGAACAAACCTCGTGTGAAGCGAACACGGGGAAGATGGACATTCCCCAAACTTCTGGTCGAAAATCCACCATGTAACTTGACCATGGCAGAATTTTCCGAAAAGTTGACCATCACGATGTCGAAGTACTACCCGGCCTGGTAAACATACATAGATAGCTATTGAAGCCATGGCCATAGAAATAGTGGGATTTTCCCATTGATAGCATGGTGATTTTCCATAGTTATGTTAAATTACCAGAGGGTAATTTCAAGTGATGTCGAACCTCAACAAATGACAACATACAAGGTCTCCCCTCGTGATTTCACGGGTTTCTAGCACCCTTCCGCTAGCTCGAACCTTCCTTCATTTTTCATGGGTGGAAAGATCAAAAAGGATGGACATGAACCCAGGTTCGCATCTTATTCCATTGTTTAGGGTTCCTAAGCTCTCAAGTGGCTTATATCCCATACATATATATATATTATACACATATATATATAGAGCCAACATGTGACTGGTATTTTGATAGATATTCCATGTATGTATATATATATATAGAATATATAACTGGTATATTGATGTGTATTGAATATACAGTATCTATTACACACATCACTAAAAATTCCCAGCGGTGTTTCGATCAAACAGCGCGACCAAGAAACAGTTGCTCCATGAGTTGGCTGAAATGACTTCTGGCCTCTGCACCTTGATTTCTGAGAAATGGGCTACCCTCTGGTAAACAAACAGAGGGTTGCTATTGACAATGGCCACGTATAGTTGATTTACCCGTTAAAAATGGTGATTTTCCATAGTCATGTTAGTTTACCAGAGGGTAGACCTTCATTTCTTAGGATTGAAACAACAAAAGGATGGTTGAAGCCGTATAAATCATGGGATAAACGTACCATCTATCTGAGTAAATCATCACAATTTGATTATGTTATATTTTGGGGAATAGTCCTGATATAATGAAACGTAGTAAAACATCAATCTGAGATATCTTTGGGGAATACTCCTTCCGTCAGAAATTCAATGAAGCATCACTGGAATGTGAATGGAATGTAAATTGGATATTCATGGAATATTGGTTATTACATCTTCTTTGGGGATTTTATCATTTAACCAAAATTCCATGAATCTGAGTAAATTATAATAATTCACTAACCTGAATTGTTGGGCCATTTAGGGATAATTTCCCTTACTAGCCACTAGCCATGAATTTCAGTTAGGGAGAACAGTGAGGTCGTTATAATTTACCCAGAATAGAGGTTTAACCAACTAGGTAGGGCCAAATACCCAGCATAAAAATGCTGGCCAGCATATTATACCTGGAAACTAACATACCAGTAGCTATGGAACCTTACTCATTTCTAGATGAATTACCTGTTAAAAACTGTAATTTCCATAGCTATGTTAGTTTACTAGAGGGTGTATAATATGTATGTCCCACTTACAGGAACATATTTGTCCGTCCTAGCATGCACCCATTCGTAAGTTTGACCCACATTGGGGTCCTTGTGAGTCACTTCCCTTGGCGTGAGCCGTTTCAGATCACGTCATCTGTCTCGCTTCCCTAGCAAAAGTACCAACAGATAACAAAAGATCTTAAAGTGATTCACACAATAAAAAAAACAAACCCCAAGTCATCACGATAAAAGGGGGCATAAACCATCCCCAGTCATGGTAGACTTACTAGTTGTTTATGACAGCCAGGGTTTCCCACATGAACTCGTTGACCGACAAAACATCACCGGTTTTGGGATTTTACCAGGGATTCTTGAGAGTTTTTCATCATCTCCTGGAATCTGAAGGTCCAAGAATAAAATTGATCATAAATTTTGGAATCACATTCTGGAATAGATTCTGGAGTCATTGAATCCATCCACATATCTTACCGTGAGGTAAAATAACACAGCTATGGACATCGACTCATTTAGATCGAACATTCACCTACTAAAAAGGATTATTTTCCACTTCGCAAACTGTGACAGAAGGGTCTCATTATTCTTGCTTTTACTATCAAAATTATTACTATTATTCCGATTATTATTATCATTTCAAATAAGTAACTATTGATTGTTACTATGTTACTATTCCTATATTCTTAAGACCGCTGCTGCTATTCTTATTCTTATTATTATTACTACTCTTACCACTATTATGGTTATTCATTAACAATAGTTGCGCATCAGGGGTTGGTAAATGGCCTAATCGAACATCACTTAACTCAACTATTGGGGATATTGATCTTCAACTGATACTTGAAAGTAATGTTCAAAATCCCCCAAACAAGGACATTGACGAATGTTATCCCATTATTTTCTCCCATTCCATTCCCATGATATCACCATGTTTCATTGTTTCATGCACTTAAATCCCCGTAAAAAAAACAAAAAACATCTTGCTAATCCCAAATCCCAATCCATGCATTCAATTTCCCATGATATTTCAATCATTTCATGCACTTAAATCCCTGACCATATTCCCATTCTATTCCCATTTCCCATTATATCACCATGTTTGATGCTTAAATCCCCATATCTTAAGTTTTATCCAACCTTAATATAAGTTATATGTTTCATGCGTAAATATTCCCAATCTATTCCCATCAAAAATCACCTTTATTTGTTTTACACCTTACAGGATGGTGCCCCGCAGTTATAAGTTGGTTTATAAACCCCATGAATACTATAGTTATATCTACCATAAACCATAGTTATGGGAGTTATTGGCACCAACTTAGCTAACGAACTGGGGCACCACCTTGTACCAACCCTTTTGAATATCCCAATCTTTCTAAGGACAGAGATTTTCTCCAGTTCCACTGGGCTCTCCCGACTCCAACTTTCCAGGGCCTCCTGGCCTCCGACCAGGGCCGCGTCCTGACCAAGAGGCCGAGAGACTGAGACGCTGGGGGGTTCATGGGATGACTACCCGGCCATTTATAGGTGATGATGACTAATAATGGTGATTAAATAATGGTAAATATTATAGTAATATAGGGACAATCCATTATAGTTATAAATATTATAGGATGATTGTCCCATATGTGTTTTTACAGGTGATTAATGGTGATTAATGGTGATTAATAATGGTTAATGATGGTTAATGATGGTTAATGATGGTGATTAATAATGTTAGTGACCAGAGTGTGACGATTTTTTCTTTCACGACGAAAACGCCTGGAATCTCCCGAATATCGCGAGGGGGATTACCCGGCCTGGTAAACATACAAAAAGCGACTGAACATGGCCATTGAAATAGTGGATTTACCCATGAGCAAATGTGATTTTCCATCGTTTTTTGTATGTTTACCAGAGGCTATGGAGAATGAATTCTGGGATTGGTGGAATTTTTCTGGGCATTTATTCCAAATAGCTGGAAACTAGTGGGATTTTATCCATAGCTGGGATTTTTGGGTGTGAATCCCCCCAAAACCTAGTTTAGATCGCAAAGATTTTAACCCATCTTCACACGAATCATGAACCAATATGCTTGAGGTTTTGATAGTTTTTTGTGCCAATAGGTTCTAGCCCCAGCAATATCCCACCTTGTGTTGGTCCGAGAGTATCTAATTCCTAATTCCTTCGCAAAGATGTGCGTATCAAAGCAGCGTCCCTCCCAAATCCTGAAAGTCACGTTGCCCCATAGGAGTGATGATTCACCACCCCAAATTTTGCTGCTTACTCATCCTTTTCGCCATATTTTCAGACAAAACCCAGTTGTTGTTTTGGGAAAACGGGAAACCTTCATAATTCAACATTCACTGGTTAATCATCATTTCCCATATTTTTAAAAGAGTCGTGGGGCTGCTTTCCCGGTTTGAAACGCCAGTCCTCCGCCGGGAGTCGGGAAAAACCTCGGCGGAGAATCTTTGGGAAAAAGCAACGGATCACACTGTTGAATTTCAACCATACCTGGTTGGTGGTTTCAACCTACCCCTCTGAAAAATATGAGTTCGTCAGTTGGGATGATGACATTCCCAAGATATGGAAAAATAATCAAAATGTTCCAAACCACCAACCAGATACCCATATGCAACCCATGGTGCTGGAATATGCACACCAACATGACTGCCCAACATGACATCACCCAGTCATGTAGGTGTGCATATACCAGCACCATGGGTTGCAATTTTCGGTGATTTCAACCATGGATTCCCAGCTTTTCTCAGCAAAAATGATGCCCCCAAGATCTCCGCTCAATCATCGATCCCGGATGGATCCGAAAAAAACGTGGCAATTTTTAGAAAATTTACCATGTACAATCATTGAATCAGACAAAAAATCACCATTGAAACCACGAATCAGAGATTTTCCAGCCATGTTTGATCACCGGGTATTCCTTACATTTCCATACTTTCATTATCATTTTTGAGTGAGGTCACAGTGAGGACTTTTCTGACACGCAAGAATTCATCGCTTATGGTTGGTTGTTGGAAAAATCCATCTAGTCACTGATGTAAACAACCCATCCACTAGCTTCCTCAGAATTGTTTCCATATGCTTACATATGGTCGTCAGTATAATTGTAATGCTGGGTACCCCATATGCATGTATGTATATATATATATACAGTATCCCATATGATTGGCAATTATATCACTATTTGAATATTTGGCCAGTATCATATGGGATATATATATATATGGGAGATAGTGCTGGTATATACTATTATATATCAATATTATGCATATCTTGGCTAAATTTGGGAGAATAAACATGCATTAGCCAGGTATCTAGGGCACTTGCTCTTGACTCATCGACTCATAGCCATATTCCATGAAAACATAATTTGACGTCGCGACGTGAGGTCCTTTTAAATACCATTTTATCACTATTTTCCCTACTTAAATACTGTATATATATAGGTATATTGAATTGACCAACATAATTATCCAGATTGTTGGATTGTCAATTGGTTGAAATCCCGATATATATTCCATTATGTTCCATTATATATTCCATTACATTCCTTTATATTCTCACTATATTGTAGGATTACCCCCGTTGATGTTGAAGTGTAGGACTATCCACCATATACAATATAATACAGGGCTCCATTTAGTTCGGGGATTTCGCAGTTAGCCACGTTTGGTGACCAGAGGGTGTCCAGACTGTTGGGATATAGAATCACCTGGATGATCTAGTACTTATGGGTATTCTTCATTTTCAGACACGCTAAAATCGTCTTTAAATTCTCATCATTTTCCCGGATGCTTCCTCCATGGAACAAACATGAATATTCCACGAATAGTTCCATAATTTTCCACTATATGATTAACGGAAATTAGTAATAGGTTGTATTTTAAATACATATTAGTAACATATGTTCCCAATTCCTAAAAATCCTAGACATTTCATTAATATATCCCCACATTCTCTCAAAACCTAATATATGGGGATATGGGGATATAAATATATATATATATATGTATATGTATATATATATATATTTCTAGATATTATTGGGATATTATGGAACATATCCCAAAATATCCTCATAAATAACATTTACCCTCTGGTAAACTAACATAACTATGGAAAATCACATTTGCTAATGGGTAAATCCACTATAAATGGCAATTTTCAATAGCTTTTTGTATGTTTACCAGAGGGTGATATATCCCAATAATATCTAAAATAACACACGATTCGCCTGCATGAAGCTGGCCGTCCACAAAGACCATACGGTAGGCCTTCTTAACAAATCTTGGTCGCGATTTAGGCGTGAAAACATGGCTGGAAAATATGGGAACATACGGGAAAATCATGGGAACATGATTGGAAAATGGTGTTTTCATGGGAAAATGATATGAACATATGGGAACATATAGGAACATCTTCAAACTAAATGGTGTTTTAATGGGAAATCAAATATAATCAAATAGGAACATCATCTGTAAATGGCGTATGAATGGTGGTTTTTCATTGGGAAAATCATACTATATGTAGCGGGGGGGATTGCGCAGCCACGCTTGATTGCAAATTTACAAGGTGAACAGATGGATGTGGGTCAAAATGGAAGACCGATGTGGGACCACAGATGTGAATTAGTCTAGTTTAGTATTAACCATCCAATTATTGGGGTACCTAATTTTGACCCATACCCAGATCACTATGAGATCAATTTCAGATCACTATGAGATAGTTGTTGATCTATATATAGTTGAGATTTATCTATATAGTTGATCTATATATAGTTGATCTCAATTTCACTCAAATTTACTAGTTGATTGCAAATTTCAATAGCTGTTTTGGTGATAGTTGATGCAACATATTTCAACGTACATAAACCAACTATAACAAGTACATAAAGGTTCTCTTGGGGACAAAGATTTGTTCACGTTGAATAGTAGTAGTAAGCAACCAACATAGGAATATTGACGAACAATCATTGATCAAACCAGGAATTTTCTATGAATATGAATCTATATTCATCTATAGTTATCTTCAAAAAGATAGAAACGCCATTTATTTTATATGTAGGATTGGATTTTTCCTTTTGTTTTTTTTTGCTATAATCATTTCCATACTGAGGGAATTGTTACATCCAGCTAAACTTTGCTAAACCAGCGATTTTGTTGACCTAGAGTACCAGGGTTTTGACTCATAACGGAGGTTTCCCAAAATAGGGGTACCCCTAAACCATACATTTAAATAGGAGTTTCCATGAAATAAACCATCCAGCTATTGAGGTATCCCCATTTGTGGAAACCCCCATATCTACTATCATATATATATAATTATATATATATAATTATATATATATATATATATATATATTTGCTTATATTTTTCGGGCAACACAAAAGCAATCTCCCACCTCTTCGCGTCCCTTGGTGAATTTCATCGTGAGCGTATTGGTCCACCAACGGGACTTGGGACTTTTTCATTGGTCCACGGGACTTTTATAAACCACATCTCTTGGCAGAGTATAAGAATTCAATATAATTCATGACCATTCAATATACCATCTGGTTATGACTAACAGTTTGCCATGGAAAGATCCACCCATTTTTAAGAACGGTAAACCCAGGTAAACCATCTATGTTAGTCATAACCAGAGGGTAACCTGAAATGTGCAGCTGGGATATTCTCCTTTACTTACCATCATTCCAGTGAAATCATGTGAAATCACCAAAAAAAATGAGCCCAGACATATGGGCATGGGTGAAACATGACAAACAAAACGCTGATTCTATTCATTCTTTTCGGAAAAAACACAGCATCCAATGAGGGAGTTCAAATTTTGACCCTTTTTCGCATATCCAGGTAATATCCGCGCGAGATCGATGGGTGAAAGAAAGCACATGAAACCCCCTTGGACGTGAACGGTCATAACCATAACTGTTAAAGGGATATTACCATTTACAGAGGGTAAATGACGGGCAAATGAGTGGAATATTCACCAATTGATAAGAGGAATTCTCGAGAAAATTCTAGGAATTGAGGAATATACCAATTTTCGCCAATAGAGGAATTCTATTGACCATATATTGGTGGAATAGTCATATATTCCATTGAATGCCGTTAATATTGTGGGAAATGATTGGAATATTAGTGGGCTATTCATGGAATAGTGGTTAATACCCTCTGGTGATCTGATAGTTTTCCATGGTATAGATGAACCGTTTATACATGATCTGGGTAAATGATCATATTTCACTAACCTGAATTCTTGGGCCATAAAAGGGGATCACTTCCCGAATCCAATTCCCATGATTCAGGAAGGGAGAACAGGTGATCTCTGAGAGCGAAGTGGCACACATTTTCCGAAGCGAACAGTGGGACATCTGACCAACTTGCTGCTTTCCCAAACCAACTTGCAGCAAACAAAGCCGACAGAACACAAAAAATGAAGCAACTCAGGTTAATGCGTGGCATCATCTTTCTGGCTGAAACCACATTTGTCTGCTTTCCGACAGAAAAAAATAGTTGGGGTACCCTCTGGTAATTCGTGCCATAGCAATGGAAAATAGTAACTTTTGATAGGGATTTATCATCGAACTAAATGGCCATGGCTTCCAAATATGGTTATGATGTTATGTAACAAATTACCAGAGGGTATCATCCTTGCATTGTGGGATTATTTTCATTTAAATGCTCAAATTTGTGGTTCAGCCACCTAGTTTTCTGGAAACAAAACGGGGTAGTCTTGGATTTTCTTCAGAAACTGCACAAATTAACCACATAATAATAAAACATACCCTCTGGTAAACTATATAACATAGCTATTGAAAATCACCATTTTGAATAGGTAACTCAACTACAAATGGTACATTTTCAAGAGCTATGTTAAATTACCAGAGAGTATTCCCTATAGATTCCCCAAATGTTGGATGTCCCACTATAGGAAAATAGCCACCACATCACCTACGAAACCCAGGTTTTGGCCACCTCCGTCTCTTCCAACAGTGGCGGTAGCTTCTCAGCCAGATTGAACTGGGCGATCGAAACTGATGGGATATATGAGGATTATATAGGGGCTGGGTGAATTATACTATTTCACTAACTTGACTTGTTGGGCCATTTGGGGATGATTTCCGAACCATGATTTCCAGTGAGGGAGAACAGGGTTTGGTCGTTATAATTTACCCAGATATGGGGATAGGCCAAGTTACCTATGAAAACGAGCTATATATTGTTACTGGGAATTACCATCCAGCAAAAGCACCTATTTGACTTGTTGGGTACCAGGCGGTACCAGGGTTTTGATGGGTTTTGACCCATAACCATATAATGATAGCATGGGATCATATTGGGGAAACCAACTATATCGTTATATCATTACCATCTGGTTATGACTAACAGTTTGCCATGGAAAGATCCGCCCATTTTTAAGAACGGTAAACCATCTATTTCGATTAGGGCCATCTATACCATGGCTATGTTAAATAACCATAGCTATGTTAAATAACCAGAGGGTAGTCTCAGCAGTATCTGATAAAGTATGGTATGACTCGAAAATACCACCACGGTCTCTTTGTATTGGAAACCTGCCATTCTTAATGTTCTTGAAGTATTTCAAAAAGTAAACAGAATCATGTCAAAAAACTGATTGCAATCCAATCCCGCCACGCTGATTCATATTGAGCAAACTCTTGGAAACCCTGGAAACTAGTGGATCTATCATTCATGTGTTGTGGTATCTATATAATTTGGCTGGGGGACCGGATTTTATTCTATCCAATCCCTGTTATATCCAAAATTTGTCCTGTTAATCCATTTTACGACAACCATAAATTGTATTATTCCATTATATTGGAAAAATGAACTAATATTCCAATATATTCCAATTATATCCGATTATTGTCCATTGTGCCCAATCCCATTATATCGTATGAAATCAGCAGATTGGTGGTATCTTATATTATATTCCAAACTTACATCATCGTTATCTAATAAAGTTCCAATCATATCTGTTCTAATCTTAAGTATTGTCAGTTTTTTTTCACCCATGAAAACTTGAGTTGAAAACCACTCATTCTATCCTATATTTCCTCCGATTTTTCTGCCCAGAACCCGATTTTTTCGTTTGACCCTTGCGTTTGTGTTACCCTCCTGTAAATATACCCCAAAAATGTGGAAAATCGATCATTTTACCGACAGGGAAACCATAAGCTCTCCACATCAATGTTAGTTTTTCGCAGGGGAAATGTGGGAAAACCTATGGTTTCCCTAGGGAAAATGAAGTTCAATCTTGATGTTTTTTTCCACATCATCCTTATTTTGTGTGCTAAGTTGAAGTTCAATCGGTTGCGGTTCACAAAATAGGCTACCTCCAAATTCAATGGACTATCACTGATTTTCTTGCTTAAAATTGCAATTGTGCGGGTAGATCCCCAAAATGTTCAGACAAACCAACATATCACCTTGTTGTTTTCATGCCCCACCATATATCAAACTATATTCCCAAGATGGTTGCGTCAATTTCATTCCCCCAATTTCTGAGGGCTGCTCCCAACACCCCAGATACAACGGGGGTGAAACGGGTATTTAAAGAGGCAAAACAATCAATGTTACTCCCATGTGGGCATCATTTACCTGCAATAGGTATCCATAGGTTGGAACAACTGTGAAAAATTAAGGTTTTAATGAACTGCCTATCACAGGTTTTTGCTGAACTCCAACCGAACATCACCAAACTGGGTTTCTCTTAGCCAACCCCTTCGCCTCGCCCTTTTCAGGCGTAACTGGGACGCCTCATCAACGAAAGGAAACGATGTTCGAAAGGCTGGGGTGAAGGATTTTTGACTGACAACAAATATTTTGGTACATGGGGCACAATTTATATAATCAATTTTAATCTTTAATAATATGTCTAATATGTACCTCAAAAAATATTGTTTATGGGAGCTGGGACCTAGACCGTGTTTTTTTTTGTATATTTATGATTTTTAAAACATGTTACATGATGTTACATGGGGATATTCAACCATGGCATGGAAAAATGGAAGGTCAACCAGTTATATGATAGAGGTCTGTCGGTTTGTCACAAAAATATGAACTTACCACCGGTATTATTGCAGTGAAAAACCAATGATGATGAACCATAGGGTGGGGAAGGGTCCCAAATTTGAAACATGCCCATGGAACCCAGCATGGTAGAGCGGGAGTACACGCATGGTTTCACATTCTGCGATGCAGCCAATGGCAAAAATACAACATGATATGGCTGGCATGAACCATACGAATAAGGACCAATGGAAACCCAACGAATACACAATCGTGACATAACAAACAGCAGCAATCAATTGAAAACTATCAATCACAAAGGGGTTGGACTTGGAAAAAGACGCCGGCGCATGATCATCAACTGAAGCTCGTGGTCTGATGCAAAAAAAATTGAAACCATTCGCCCGCCAGCTCTGTGGTTGCCAGCTGTAAAGCAGCGCGTCCAAGTCCGTGTATCGAAATGGTTCCTGCAGCGCAGCAGTCATGGCAAGGCAAGTTAGCACAAATTTGTGGAACATTGGTGCTGGATTGTGTTCATCATCTAACTGCCATCGAAAAAACACGTTCGCAAACAATGCGTCAGGCTGGGTGCCTTCGCTTCAAATCGATCAAGAACAGTTCTCTGGCGCAAACGTGCTGTGTTAGATGCTGGCGCGAGTGGCGTTCTTCAACCACGCGGGTTTGTGTTCATGATGGCTGGGACACGCATTCAAACATTTTAGGGCTGTCCACGTGCGATGGGGGGTCGCATGCCAGTTTTCAGTGGTAAGTTCAGTCCCCCGCCCAGTCGATGTCCAACACTAAACGTAATCATAGAATCTGATTATTTTGGGTTTCTTGAGAGTTCCCCAAGACAAGAAATGTTCGGCAGTTTGCTGGATCAGAAGCCACTTCTCTTCTCTCTCGCATTCAATTTCCGGGCAGCCGCGCAAAATGTGTCAGCAATCTTGAATGTCGTTGTTGTGGAACATGGCCAGCTGCTAAACTCGAAATGGTCAATATGAGTGGCCTATTCCAGATGTTTTCTGTGATCAATCCCTCAAGGTGCTCATAGAAATCCGGCCTTTACCCAAAACTTGTCTTTATCAATGCATGCTTTGAGGGTCAAGCTGCAAGATGGCATCAAAGCCCCGCAACTGATCTATTACCCTTTGATATTTCACACATCCATGACTGGCAACCGCTCGATCCATGCCAAACAAAAATCCATTGGTGCAAGACTGATGGGAGTCGATGAAACTTACCCTCGGGTTGCGTTTCTTGCCCTTCCCGCCATCCAGTGCTGACTGCAACTGGAACCTCAGCCTGAAGAACCGCTGAGAATGTCTCCGCACTCCATTGTTGTTGTTGTTGTCGTTGTTCTTGCTGTTGCTATTGCTGTTGTTGTTGTTGTTCTTCTTCTTCTTCTTGTTCTTGTTATTGTTTGTGTGTTTGTTCTTGTTTTTGTTCTTGTTGTTGCTGCTGCTGCTATTGTTGTTGTTCTTGTTGTTGTTCTTGTTCTTGTTCTTGTGGTTGTTGTTGTTGCTGCTGCTGCTGCTGCTGCTTATGAACATGTTTATGCTTATGATTGTGTGGGTGATGGTGATGGTGATGGTGATTATTATGATGATGATTATTATTACTATTATTATGATGATGATTATTATTACTATTATTATGATGATGATTATGATGTCGATGTTAATGTGGTTCTGACTTATTTGCGGGCTGTGCGTCCATTGTCTGTAAGTTGATGACATACCAATGGCTCAACCTAGCTACCCTCCAAAGACAGCTTGCGGTTAGCAATATTCACGAAGGTTCACCCGGTACCCCTGTGATTTGTTGACAATGGCTTTTTAAATGTCTCCTTGGTGGTTTCAATCCATGGTTAAAACGTTCACGAAGTGGAAGTTACCTTGTCAGGGGGGATTGAAACGACCTGGTAGCCAACCACAACGAACAACTTCGCCCACAGAAACATTGGTGCAATGACAGATGTTTGCCTGCAGCAATGGTGATCTGGTTGGTGGTGCAATAACCATCTTGAAAAATATGAGTTCGTCAATGGGAAGGATGACATCCCATATATTATGGAAAAAACATGTTCCAAACCACCAACCAGTGATTAATGGGGATATCGGCGAAAAACATGACAAACATGGTAAAACCAAGAAACCAACAAGCACTCATATCTCCAATGTTGATGGTTTTACACTTCCTTCTTGCTTCGGCGTTTCATCAGTTTCATCCCAAACCTTGGCTCCAGTGTAGCATATCATAAAGATCACCATTCTCACATCATGAAACCAGCGAGGGGAATCAAAGAACCACCAGCAAGTTGGAATGCCAGTGATTTTCTGGTTGGTGGTTTCAACCTACCCCTCTGAAAAATGATGGAGTTCGTCAGTACTATTATGCCCAATATATGGAACGTCATAAAATTCCATGGTTCCAAACCACCAAGCAGTTTTTGTCTCAAGCTCTGGAAGTCCTGATTCTTCTCGGGCGCCTGGAGTTGATTCAGTACCTTCAATCCTCGCCTCGGAGTCGCTTCGAAAATCTCCAAAGGTGGATTTCGTGCCTGTCAATGGTCTCCCGGAAATTTTTACCATGCGAAAAGGGTGTTGTTATGACTGAAGTTAATGTTCTTATGTGCCTGTCAATGGTCTCCCAACATGTCATTACCATGTTATACCATTCTTGTTCTCGTCATGTTCTTAGCCATTGGAGGAAACTTCTGGACTGAAGTGAAAGGTTGGTGTGGTGACATGTCATGACATTTCTGGAGCCAAAACCCTAAAAATCCCTAAGCACCATGGGAACATGTTGGGAATCAATGATGGGTAGGTAAGCAAGACACATCAAGCACGACACCTGAGATCTGATCTAACATCAGCGCAACCACCATGAAACTGGAAGAATTTGAGATACCCTCCCGTAAACGTTTACATAACTATGGAAAATCACCATTTTAAATGGGACAATCCACTATAAATGGCCACTTTCAATAGCTATGTTAAATTACCGGAGGGTAGAACTGGTGGAACCATGTGGAACCCTTATCATTATATCCAGGGTGGTATAGGGGTTCATATTACCCCCTTGAGATATAGGGGTATAACTGGTAGTTAAATATATGAGCCATGAAGAATACATCGTTTTCCCATCTCATGAAATACTAATTGGCTGAAAAGGGTTTCCCAATCCTTTGGGGTATCATATGTTATCACAATCCCCAGTAAACCAGGTAGTACAATCCCCTATAGCAATCAATTCACAGGGTATTTTGAATGACTCATATCAATTTATAGTAATTCACTAACCTGAATTGGGCCATAAAAGGGGATGATTTCCCTTATCCTAACCATTATTCCCAGGCTTCGGGAGAACAGGCTTCGGTCGTGATGAAATTTACCCAGATCAAAAAAGATCAACTGGAACTGCCCCAGCCGAAAGTCCTGGAAAACAAGCAATGCGAAGCCCACTTTCCAGGTTCATGTGACATTTACTGGTGGATTTGTTTTTGCTGTTTGCTGATTTTGTTTGATGATTAAACCATATTTAAACATATTTAAACCATTTAAAGCCACAAATCCAGCGCCAGAATGAAGAAGCCAGGGTCTTTCATGGACGTCCCTTTTTTTCTACACAACTTGACCATGCTCGTCCAGTGGCACTGATTTGGGTTAAAACTACCATAAAACTAGGACATGACTAGGACATGACTAGGACATGACTAGGACATACATTTCCAATCCCATTTCTGGGTGGTTGCTGGTCGCTGCTTGGTGGTTGAAACACCGTTTCAACATGTTTCAACCGTTTCACCCTCCGAAAAATATACGAATCAGTTGGGATATGTTGGGATGATGACATTGATGACATTCCCAATTTTTTGTGGAAATAGAAAAATGTTCCAAACCACCAAGCAGTGTTGGAATGGTCTGCCATGAACCCCTGAGGCCTCAAGTGGAACCGCGGCTTCCTCTTATGGCTTGTAGCAGATTTAGTCGCAGGCGTATCCACCTTGTTGCTGCTTGCGCTTGACGCTTCTTTAGCCAATGCTGACATCATTGCAGCATCCGAACCACCTTTCAGTCCAACCACCATGGCATCAGGTCCTTTGCTGTCGTGCTCCTTGATCGTGGACTGCAGCCTGGCAAGAAATCCAGGCTTCTGGTGCTCCGTCTCAGCTGGTGAGTCAGCCGCCAAAGGCTTCGTTGAGTCAGGTCCGGCCGCCGATTCGCATCCTCTGCAGCTGCCGAAGGAGCAGTATCTGCCACCTCTGTCTCAGCCTCAAGTGGAACCCCGGCGCCACAATCGGCACTCCGTGTCTTCTGTGGCCAGCCCCCAGGCCCATGAATGGCGCATCGAATGAATTGCAGCAAATCTGAGGCGCAGCAATGAACCTACACAAGGACCAATATTGGTGAATGATAGTTAATAACCATTGATAATCCACAATTATTAATATATAAGTACCAATAGTGGTTAATAATGTTGGTTAGTAATCTGTTCCCAATTCATCCCAATTCTGGTTCCTTTGAACGCCCTCCGCTGAAGCTGTTTGATGACAAGTAGGCTCACTATGGATTCATGGGAGATAGATCTACACTTAGATAAGTTTTGACAGCAACAAACATAACTGGGGGGTTACCAGCTTCCCTTTTTTATTTGGATATTATTACTGGGTACATCAAGAAAAATCACATCACCCTGAGATGTGCGGCGATATTGGGATACCCTCTGGTAAACTAAGATAACTATGGAAAGATCCACCGTTTTCAGTGGGTAAATCCACTATTTCTATGGCCATGGCTTCAATAGCTTTTTGTATGTTTACCAGGCCGGGTAATCCCCCTCGCGATATTCGGGAAATTCCAGGCGACTCGGTCGTGAAACCATTTCGTCACACTCTGGTCAACATACCAAAAACGATGGAAAATCACCATATTCAATGGGTAAATCCACTATAAATGGAGATACCCTCTGGTAAATTAACATAACTATGGAAAATCACCATGTTTCATGGGACAACTCACTATTTCAATGGCACTTTTCAATAGCGAACTGTTAAATTACCAGAGGCTATAGGCGGTCCAATTTTGTGTCAGGACACCCAGAAGACCCCACCAATCTATCTCAGACACTCCGCCAACTTTGAAGGACTGCAGCGTGCTGAACGCAGGGCTTTATCCGGAAAAATGAATGAAGAATTGATGTGATTTCAGCATCAACATATACCAAAAACCAGACATAAAGAGATGTAGTGGAATATGATTTGATGGAACACAACCAACAATTACCAACAATATATATATACAAATAATATACCTTGCCATTTTTGATAAATACTTTGCTTTTGCCAGGGCTGTACCTTGTTTTTGGACAAACCCATGTGAACTTTGGGCACACATGAAGGGACATCGAAGGGGGAAACTCAGATACACTTCACAAAAGTTCAATGTTTAGCTGGGTAGCTGTATTCCTCCATGAAAATCGTCAATCAAATGCAATCAAATATATCCAACCAGGAAGGCGTACTGAAATGTTGCTTTGGACTGCGGGAAATTATGACTACAGTAACAAGGAGGGAATGGAAAAATAATGTATGATACAATATGATACAGTATTATGAGTGCACATAGTGTAGACGGTATAATGCACACGCGAGGTTTGCACATTGGGAATATCATCAGAACGTGTTCCGAAAATGGTTCCAAAGTGGCCCTTGCTAAACGCAGGATCCCTTCGTTCTCTACTTGTGGTGGAGCATTGCTGTGAAATCAAAGAACTACTCTGTCGATCGAGGAAATCATCGTTAACTATTACAAGGACTGAAGGACTGAAATGGTTCCTGAAGCTACAAAAAAAATATAAAAAATGATCCTCATTTGAACTCCATATCAAAAACTATGGCGAGTTTCCTGGAATCATATGACATAGCTCCAGTATTGGGCGAGTTTCGACAAGGCCATTCCGTCCATTCCATGGCAGCGGCACGGCACCTGCTTCGCTCCGCTTGCTCGGCAAACCACTTCTGGCGCTCGGGAAACTGCTGCTGATTAGGCCCGGAAAAACCTATGGCTACAGTACATGAAAAATCATCAACTTTGATGATAGTATACTCTCAGTATAACCAGTTCAAAAAATATATCCTATATCCTATATCCTATATGGTTAATATACCCTCTGGTAAACTGACATAGCTATTGAAAATGGCCATTGAAATAGTGGATTTACCCATCTGGTGATTTTCCATAGCTACGTTAGTTTACCGGTGGGTAACTGGAACGTTCCAAGCTGCATCTCCAGAATTTGGAAGAAAAATCATAAAGCCGGCTGGACCCAATGTTGTAGTACCATCATTTAGCTGAGTGCTATCGGCTATACATACGACTTGAGGCCGGGGGTGGATGACGAAAGCTAGCGGGGTAGGAGAAAGAAGGAAGGGAAGAGGTGAGTTGCGGAGGGACTGTCATCATCGTGTCGCGGCATTGTTCGTCCCAACGAGGATGCA